>Ga0209415_10003459_pt1 | contig 29373 bp, 22 predicted proteins | sample PeaSoiSIISIP2007_FD_187696 | JGI IMG/M metagenome (GOLD analysis project Ga0209415, IMG submission 187696) | Peat soil microbial communities from Weissenstadt, Germany - SII-SIP-2007 (SPAdes) (version 2) | ecosystem: Environmental > Terrestrial > Soil > Wetlands > Peat | place: Germany...
CGGCCTTTCCGGTTCCTGCGAATTCGGCAAGTATGTAGTTGTCGGTGGCCAAGCTGGTTTCGGAGAACAATGTTATCTGGAAGATGGCGCAATTATTGGCGGGCAGTCCGGTGTTCTCGGAGGCAAAACCGTTCGCAGCGGGCAGACTGTTTGGGGAACGCCCGCTCGTCCGCTCGAAAAGTTTAAAGAACAGTTCGCCTGGCAGGCGCGTTTACCGGAACTCGCCGCGCGCATCAAAGAGTTGGAAGCGAAATTGGAACTCAAGAGGGAAGGGAAGTGACGTGAGCGCATCGCCACGATGGCGAGTGATTGTAGTTGGCGGCCACACCCGCAGCATCGGCAAGACGCAACTCGTGTGCGACATCATCAGCGCTTTTCCGAAAGCCAACTGGATTGCGGGAAAAATCACGCAGTACGGCCACGGCGTCTGTGCGCAGAATGGCAACAATTGCGACTGCGCCCCTGACGAGCACGTTTGCGCGATCGAATGGGAAGCGCAGCCGCAGTCAGGCACGGACAGCTCGAGGTTTCTGGCGGCCGGTGCGAAGCGCTCGTTCTGGTTGAGAACGAAGCAGGGATTTCTCGCCGAAGGTTTGCCGCTGATGCGAGAGGCTCTCAACCAAACGATTTCGCCAACCGATCGGGATTGGCCTCCGCTCATCGTCGAAAGCAATTCGTTGCTGCAATTTCTAAAACCAAGTCTCTATTTTGCGGTCGTCGATCCATCGCGCGAAGACTTTAAAGACTCGGCGCGCGTCGCTCTTGACCGCGCCGATGCGCTCGTTATTCGAGGCTCGATGGATTCTCCCGCCGCCGCGCCTTCATGGCTAAAGCTCCCGGCCAATTTACTGCGCACCAAGCCTTCCGTCTCACAGGGCGAAGGGGAACCCCTGCCTGAGCCGCTGCACGTGCTCGTGGAGCGGGCGTTGCAGTCGCCGCCAAGTGTCACCCTCTGACAACGATTCTGTAACCTACCCGCATCTTAGACGTTGACCCATCGGCGGAAGACGGCGATAATTCAGTGGTACTAGTGTTACTCGGCGGGAAGAGAGACTGGCGCTCGTGCCAGACTCACCGGGAAGTCACTAGGAACACAGTAGTTAGGCCGGTTTTGGCAGAAGCAGGTAACTTGAATCGGCCCGCAACGGAGTTTAGTCTTGCTTCGGGGGACGCAATTTGGCCACAGGAACACGCATAGGACTGGACAGGCCGGGACCCGAAATACCTCCGTTCTGGCAAGAGAAAGATCTATCCACGTCGCTAGAACAAGCCATCGAGAACGTCGCGAATCATCTGGTGTCTTTGCAAGCCGAAGAGGGCTATTGGCTGGGTGAACTCGAAGCCGATACGACTCTCGAATCCGATTATATCTATTATTTGTACGTCCTCGGAAAAGCTGATCCGGAGCGCATCGCCAAGCTCGCCAATTATGTTCGCCGGCGTCAACTTCCTGACGGCGGCTGGAATATTTTCCCGGGTGGACCTTCCGACCTCAACGCGACGTGCAAAGCCTATTTCGCGCTGAAACTCGTCGGCGATGATATGGAAGCGCCGCACATGAAGCAGGCGCGCGAAACCGTTCACCGTCTCGGCGGCCTGGAATACACAAATTCTTACGTGCGTTTTTATCTGGCGCTGATCGGCGCAGTCGGATGGGACCTGGTTCCGTCGATTCCTCCGGAATTGATGCTTTTGCCGACCTGGTTTCATCTCAGCATTTACGAGATGTCGTCCTGGACGCGCGGCATTGTCATACCCATGGCGATTCTTTCCGCGCTGCGGCCGGACTGGCGCTTGCCGGAACGGGCGCGCGTGGACGAGTTGTTCAAAGATATCTCGCACAAAGCCGCGGCATTTGACTGGAGCAAGCAGCTCATTTCGTGGCGCAACGTGTTCCTGGCGATTGATCGCGTGCTGAAACTCTACGAAAAACTTCCGTGGAAGCCGCTTCGGCGCCGCGCGTTAAGTGAGGCGAAAGCCTGGATGCTTGCGCACATGGAGCGCAGCGAGGGATTGGCCGCCATCTATCCCGCGATGATGAATTCGATTTTCGCGTTGATGGCGCTTGGACATTCACCAGACGATCCGTTGACCGCGCGCGAGATTCGCGAATTTTCGCGCTTCGAAATTGAAGAAGGAGACACGATTCGGATGCAGCCCTGCGTCTCGCCCGTTTGGGATACATGTATCGCCATGGTCTCTTTGGAAGAGGCCGGGCTGCCGGCGGATCATCCTTCGCTCGTGAAAGCCGCCGACTGGATGCTCTCCAAGCAGGTGCTTGGCCCCGGCGATTGGCAGTTCAAGAACAAAGATGCCGAGCCCGGAGGCTGGGCGTTCGAGTTTCGCAACGACTTCTTCCCGGACGTGGATGACACGGCGTTCGTGCTGATGGCGCTACAACGCGTGAAGCATCCCGATCCAGAGCGCATGGAGACCGCGATTCGACTTGGTCTGCAGTGGCTGCTGAGCATGCAGAATAAAGATGGCGGGTGGGGCGCGTTCGATCGCGACAACGACCGCAAACTTTTGTGCAACATCCCGTTCGCTGACCACAACGCGATGATCGATCCGTCCACGGCAGACGTGACGGCGCGAGTTGTCGAATGCCTTGGCCGTTTCGGCTGGCCTGCGGAACATCCTGCAATCCAGCGTGCCGTGAAATTCTTGCTGAAGGATCAGTGCGAAGACGGCTCGTGGTTCGGGCGCTGGGGTGTGAATTACGTATATGGCACCAGCGGAGTGCTGCGCGCGCTGGAGACGGTTTCGCTCACGGCGAAGGAATTTTGCAAGCGCGCGGTGGGTTGGCTGCGCGCCGTACAAAAAGAAGACGGCAGCTTCGGCGAATCGCTCTGGAGCTATACCGATCCGGCCACCAAGGGGCAGGGAAATAGCACCGCGTCACAAACCGCTTGGGGTCTGATTGGACTGCTGGCCGGAGCCGAACCCAGCGATCCTTCCATTCAGAAATCGGTGGCTTATCTTGTCCAGCAGCAGAATTCGGATGGCTCCTGGAGCGAAGCCGAGTTCACTGGCACAGGATTCCCTGGCGTCTTTTACTTGAAGTATCACTTGTACCGCAATTCTTTCCCGCTTTATGCGCTCGCGCGTTTCCGCACCCAGGTGCAAGGCCCACACGAATATTGCGCCATGAAGTTCCAGCCAGCCGAATTCCGGCTGCGGAGCGGGTTCTAGAGCCCGCGATGACGTTTACTCTGCGGCTTACCGCGGACCTCACTCTTGCTCTGGCTGCGCGCGCACTAGGGAATAAAAACGCCGATCCCCTGATTCTGCAACTTTCACCTGACACCGACTTCCAGATTGCCTCTGATTCTTCTTCGCGGAACGCGCGCCCAGAGGGCAACAGTCCTTCGCAGTCCGGCGCTCTCGTTCCACGATACCGATCGCCCATACTTTGGATTGCCGGTTCCGAGCCTCTGGATTATCCAGAAGTCGCGCGCTTCACCAACGCGCTGGCCGCTTCCGATCGGCACGTGTTTCTCCAGACTTCCGGCGCAGCCCTGAAACAGCGCTTGCACGAGTTTCAGCCGTCTTCTCGTTTTTACTTCACGATTCGGTTTGATCGCAGCCAGCCATTGGATGAACAACAAATTGGTGGAGATGGCGCCTATCGCGTCGGCCTCGAAGCGATTCGCATGGCTAGGCTGGCGGGCTTTTTCACCTGCGCGCATCTTGTCGCGGAAACCGACGTTGCAGCAGGCGACCTGGAGGCCCTCCACGCAGAGATCAGCAAACTTGATGTGGATGGATTCCTGATAACCAGCGCGGCCCATGAACCCGGCATCGAGAAGAGCGTTAAAAAACTGCGGCGTCGTTTGCTGAGCAGACGCTGGGCGCTGCTTTCGGATTTGGTTGAAGCCGCGGCGCGACCGTCGGCCTCGCCAGGTTCACGGCAGATCGATCGCCAACCTGTTTCAGAAACGGGCCCAGGTGGTTTTGAGGAAGGCACCGAAGCGGGATGACCACTTTGGTTACAGGTGCGTCGGGCTTTCTGGGCAGCCATGTGGCTCGGCAACTCGTGGCTCGTGGTGAGGAAGTGCGCGTTTTAATGCGCCCCTCCAGCACCAATCGGGCTGTTGCGGACCTCTCTCTGGAATACGTGACGGGTGATCTGCGCGACCCGGCGTCTCTCGATCGTGCCCTGGCCGGCGTGCAATACGTTTTTCACGTCGCTGCTGACTACCGGCTCTGGGCGAGGAAATCCAGCGAGATTTACGACTCCAATGTCGGCGGCACGAAGAATCTCCTCGAAGCCGCGAAACGCTCAAAGATAGAAAAATTCATTTACACCAGCACGGTGGCCACGATCGCCGTAGATCGCCCGGAATTGCCCACGGAGGCCACCGACGCGCGGCTCGAAGAAATGGTCGGGCATTACAAACGCTCGAAGTGGATGGCAGAGCGCGAAGCGTTGAACGCCGCGCGCGAAGGACTGCCGCTCGTAGTCGCGATGCCCACGACCCCCGTTGGCCCCGGCGATTGGAAGCCCACTCCAACCGGAAAAATCATTCTCGATTTTCTAAATGGGAAAATGCCCGGATACGTTGAAACTGGTCTGAATTTTGTGGGCGCGGAAGAGTGCGCGGAAGGCCATTTGCTGGTCGCGGAAAAAGGCAAAGTGGGCGAGCGGTATCTTCTGGGCGCGGAAAATTTGACTCTGAAACAAATGTTGGACGCGCTGGCCAAAATAACCGGACTGCCTGCTCCCAGCCTTAAGATTCCTCATGGCTTGGCGTTAGGTGTAGCCTACATGAATACGATATTTTCGCGGCTGATCGGGAAAGAGCCGCAAATTCCCGTCGAGGGTGTGAAGATCGCGCAACACATGATGTTCGTGGATTGCACCCGAGCCCGGCGTGAATTGGGTTTTAAGTCCGGCTCCGTAGCGGCGGCCCTGGAACGCGCGGTACGCTGGTATGAAACAAATGGCTACGTAAAGCCCCGCCGCGCCAGGAAAATGCTGCGCGCCGCCGCATAGGGCGATGAGATTGGGAGACTTGCCGTGCTGGCTATCCGGCGTAAGCAAAATGTAGTTTTGGGCCAATCTTCGGCATCATAGATATACGGAATTATGCGCATACTCGTCACCTTCGCTATCAAAGCCGAGTTCTCTCCATGGTCCTCCCGCCATCCCTTCGTTCCCTATGAGTTTGAGAATTGGGAGACGCGGCGCGAATTCGACCTCTTCAAAGCCAACATCGGTGCCGACGAAATAACCGTGCTGCTGACCGGAATAGGCGGCGAGAACGCCTCAAAAGCAATTTTGTCGATCCCGCTGGAAGTTCACGATGTCTGTATTTCGTCGGGACTCGCAGGTTCCCTTGACCCCGCATTGAAGCCCGGCGACATTGTTGTGGCGCGGAGCACGGAAACCTTGGATCAAACTTGCAAGACCGCCAGCGACCCAGTTCTTGTTGAACTTGCCGGCACATCGGGCGCAAAACCAGTGAATGTTTTTCTTACTTCCGCGAAAATTATTGCAACCGCCGAAGAGAAGGAAGCGCTCAGCCAAAAGGGAAGGGTCGTCGAGATGGAAACAACTCACATCCTCGCTGCGGCAACACTAAAACATATTCCCTGCGTGGCTGTTCGCGCTATTAGCGACGCTTCCGACGAAGACCTTCCCGTGGATTTTACGCGCATCCTCGATTCTCACGGCCATTTGAAGATGGGCGGGTTGATCAGAGAAGTCGGCCTCAGCCCGTATCGCATTCCGTTGCTGGTACAGTTCGGCCGGCAGAGCCGCGCTGCCGCCAAATCCCTGTCCGATTTTCTAGACCGCTACATTCCTGCCATCTCGCAATACTGGTCCAGAGTGGCTCGTCCAAAAGTGGAAGAGGTCTCCGCGACATGAGCAGCGCCGGAACGACAGCAGAAACCTTGCACTCGCTTGGGCCAATCCCGAACGCCATGCGCGCCGGTGTCTTCCGGGACAAAGGTGTCGTCAGAATCGAAGAAGTTCCCGTCCCGGAAGTTGGCGACGGTGAAGTGCTCATCAAAGTCGCCGCTTGCGGTATTTGTGGCACTGACATCAAGAAGATTTTTCAGCGATACGTAGAGCCGCCGCAAATTCTGGGTCATGAGCTTGCGGGCACCGTGGTCGCGGTTGGACTTGGCGTAACCAAGTGGATGCCCGGCGATCGCGTCATGAGTTTTCATCACACGCCATGCGGCAGATGCTTCTATTGTCAGAAGCGGCTCTTTTCCCAATGCAAGCAATATAAGACGACCGGACTGACCGCTGGGTTCACTCCCAATGGCGGCGGCTTCGCGCAATACGTCAAAGCGATGCCTTGGGTAGCCGAGCGCGGCATTGTCGCCCTCCCCGACAATGTCACATTTGAAGAAGCCACTTTTATCGAACCCATCAACACCATCGTGAAAGCCGTGCAAAAAGCCCGCATCACGGCAGGGGAGACGGTTCTCATCCTTGGTTGCGGCCCAATCGGCCTGCAGTTGCTCATGGTCAGCAACCTCGAAGGCCCGAAGTTGTATACCAGTGATCCAATATCCCAGCGCAGGCAAAAGAGCCTTACTCTTGGCGCACTGGAGTCCTTTGACCCAACCAGTGGTAAGCTAGTAGAAGAAATTCGGGCTCGTACCGACGGGAGGGGAGCCGATGCTGTGTTGGTTGCGGTCGCGCATCCATCGGTCGTGACGGATGCTCTGGCGGCGGCCAGACCTGGCGGGCGAGTTCTGCTTTTCGCGGCCAACGATCCCGTCACCAAGATTGAGTTTCCTGCTGCAGCCGTGGGCATCGACGAAAAGGAAATCCTGGGCAGCTACAGCGCCGCTGTGGACATCCAAGAATCAGCAGCGGAGCTGGTGCTGGGAAAGAAACTGCCGGTGATGCAGATTGTCACGCACCGGTTTCCCCTGGATAGAATCCAGGAAGGCTTGGAGCTTGCGGCCCGGCCAACTGCCGAATCGCTTAAGATTCTGATCACGCACGCATGAAAACAAGCACACCAAAGACGCAGGAAGTCGGGGATGAGTTGAAGTTCGCCGCCGCGCGAATCGCCGTACCATCGAAAATGACAGCAGCGGTGTTGTACGGCAGCGAAGATCTCCGCATCGAGATGATCGACGTTCCGCATCTCGCGGCCGACGAGGTCCTTCTCCGCGTTCGCCTCGCCCTCACCGATGGCACCGACCTGAAAGTTTGGAAGCGCGGTTACCACGCCAAGATGATTCAGCCGCCGGCCGTTTTCGGCCATGAAGTCGTGGGAGACATTGCCGCGGTAGGCAAACGCGTGGACGCTCGTTGGCGCGTTGGAATGCGAGTAGTGGCTGCGAACTCCGCGCCGTGCTTGCGTTGCTATCATTGCCGCCGTGGGCAGGAAAATCTCTGCGAAGACTTGCTTTTCAACAACGGCGCGTACGCTGAGTACATGCGCATTCCCGGCCGAATCGCAATGGAGAACATGTTGGAAGTTCCGCACTCTGTCGACGACGGTAGCGCCGCGCTCGTCGAGCCGCTCGCCTGTGTGCTCCGTGGCATTCACGAAATGGAAGTTCGCAACGGAGACACTGCAGCCGTAATTGGCTGCGGTCCTATCGGTCTGACGTTTGTCCGCATGCTCTCGCGCCGTGGCGTGCGTGTTATTGCACTGGCTCGTCGTGCCGCGCCGCTGGATGTAGCGCGCAGGCTGGGTGCCGTTGCCACGATTAACGTAGCGGAAAGAACGGACGTTGTCGCCGCAGTGAAGGCTTTGACGGAAGACCAGCGCGGTCCGGATTCTGTCGTAGAGGCCGCCGGTAACCCCGCGACCTGGCAACTGGCTCTCGCCATGGTTCGCCGCGGTGGCGTCGTGAATTTCTTCAGCGGCTTGCCTTCGGGCACAAACGTTTCGATCGATCCTGCTGCCATTCACTATTCCGAGATTAAGTTGATTTCGCCCTTTCATCACACGCCGCGCTTTATTCGCGAAGCTCTCGAAGCCATCCGCCGCGGCGATATCGTCGGTCAAGACTTCGTGACGGAAGAGATTCGATTGACCGATCTGCCGCAAGCATTTGAGCGCATGAAGAGCCGCAGCGGTGAAATCAAGCTGGCCGTTCGCCCTTGATTGCCTTGAACTTAACAGCACCCCAGATTGTCATTCCGAGCGAAGCGAGGAATCTGCTTTTCCATGCTGCGTCCTGGTGAACTCGACATTGCCGAGCACGCTCCGGCGGACAACTGCTCTGTCGCCGAGGCGCAGCAGTACACGCGCTGGCTTGCTACTCACCATTACGAAAATTTCAACGTAGTTTCCTGGTTGCTCCCGAAGGATTTGCATCAGCATTTTTATAATGTCTACGCGTATTGCCGCTGGGCCGATGACCTCGGCGACGAAGTGCCCCAAAAAGAGCGCGCCCTTGAACTCCTCGATTGGTGGGAGCGCGAACTCGACGATTGCTACAACGATCGCCCATCCCATCCCGTTTTCGTGGCGCTCCGCGAAACGGTAATCGCGAAAAATATTCCGAAGCAGCCCTTTGCTGATTTGCTCAGAGCTTTCCGCCAGGACCAAAACGTGAAGCGCTATCCGACCTGGGAATCGATGATCGGCTACTGCATCTACTCCGCGAATCCCGTCGGCCACCTGGTCCTCTATCTCTGTGGCTATCGCGACGAAGAGCGCCAATTCATGTCCGACGCCACCTGCACCGCGCTCCAGTTAGCCAATTTTTGGCAAGACGTCTCGCGCGACCTCGAAAAAGGCCGCGTCTATATCCCGTTCGACATTGCAGCATCCCATGGCCTCTCCGAAGCAGACATCGTCGAACGCCGTTTCGATGATCGTTACATTAGCCTGATGAAAGATTTGATCGCTCGCACCCGCGTTCTCTTTGCCCAAGGCGCTCCGCTTGCCAAAATGGTTAGCGGCCGCCTCAGCATCGACCTGGAAATGTTCAGCCGTGGCGGCGTCGCTGTCCTCGACGCCATCGAATCCATGGGCTACGACACGCTCCACCACCGCCCATCGATCAGCAAAGCAAAACAAGTGGGACTTCTGGGACGCTCTCTTCTAACGCATCTGGTCGCGAGGCCCGTGCGGCCCGAATCCGAGACAGGCGGCTTCGCCTATAGTGGGCCGCAGAACGCTGAGCCCCAATCGGGCGTCTCCGTCTCTCGCTCCTATGACGAATGCCACCGCATCGCCCGCGCGGCCCACAGCAATTTCTACTACGCCTTCTTTCTCCTGCCGAAACCCAGACGCGACGCTCTAGCCGCCCTTTACGCCTTCATGCGCCTTGTCGACGATGTCGCTGATGAAGGCGACGATCTCGCTGCCAAGCAGCGCGGATTGGCGGATTGGCGAGCCGCCTTGGACGACGCCGTTACCGGAGAACGTAAAGTCGTAGACGGCTCCGCCGCGCTCGTTTCATCTGCTCCATCCGGCGCAGCGGAAGTCTTGCCCGCCCTCGTCGACACCATGCAGCACTTCAAAATGCCCGCCCGTTATCTCCATGACTTGATCAGCGGCGCCGAGATGGATCTGACTCTTCGCAGCTATCCCACTTTCGATCGTCTTCGCGAATATTGCTACCGTGTCGCCGGCACCGTCGGCCTAACGTGTACCCACGTTTTCGGATTCAGCGATCCTCGCGCCCTCGATCTCGCCGAAAAACTAGGCTTGGCCTTCCAACTAACCAACATCATCCGCGACGTCCACGAAGACTACGCCGTCGGCCGCGTCTATCTCCCCGAAGAAGACCTTGCACGCTATGGAGTCTCCTCACAGGACTTCGCCAAAAGCGAAGCTACTCTCGGCGTCCGTGAACTTCTCCGCTTCGAAGCAGACCGCGCCTGGCAATGTTACGAAGAAGGCTCCGCGCTCTTTGGTTTAATCGCGCCGGAAAGCCGCGGCGCCCTCTGGCTTTTGGTTCACACATACAGCGCATTGCTGGCACGCATCGAGTCCGTCGATTTCGCCGTTTTCGGCGAACGCGTGCGGCTCTCGAAACCGGAAAAAATGTTGTTCATCGCAAAGGCGCGCTTCGGCCGCCTATCGGAAGAGAATATCCTTGAAAAGCGTGATCGTGATCGGCGGCGGGCTGGCGGGACTGGCAGCCAGCGTCGCGCTAGCTGAAGCAGGCTGGCGCGTTCGTCTCTTTGAGCAGCGCCCGTTTCTTGGCGGACGTGCGGCGTCTTACGTCTTGCCCGATGGCGAGCACGTCGACAATTGCCAGCACGTCACCTTCGGCTGCTGTACCAATCTCGAAGATTTCTATCGCCGCGTCGGCTCCGGCGACAAAATTAAATTTTTCGATCGTCTTCTCCTCCTCGATCCACAAGGACGCCGCGGCGAAATGCACGCTGGCCTGCTCCCCGCGCCCTTCCATATGACCGGCAGCTTTCTCACGTTTTCCCCGCTCGCCCTCAAAGACAAGCTCGCCATCGCTCGCGCCTTTTATTCCATCTTGCAAAGCGGCGGCCATCCTCCTGATGTTGACGAACCCGGCGGCATCTCCATGCTCGAATGGCTCCGCCGCCATAAGCAAACTCCCGCGGCCATATCTCGCTTCTGGCGTGTCGTTCTCGTCAGCGCACTTTCCGAGGAACTCGACCGCATTGACGCCCGCTACGGCATCGACGTTTTCTGGAAAGCCGTCCTCTCCAACAAAACCGGCTACCGTATGGGCGTCCCAGCCGTGGCCCTCGGCGATCTTTACGAAGGCTGCCGCGCCGCCATTGAACAGAAGGGCGGGGAAGTGATCTTTCGCTCGCCGCTCCGTGGCCTCCGCATCGAAAACAACAAGTTGATTGCTGTTCTATTCGATCAGGGCCGCGAAGAAACCGCCGACGCCTTCGTCCTCGCTCTTCCCCATGTCGCGCTCTCTGAGCTTCTTCCCGATAGCGTCAAGCGCACCGACACCGCCCTCGGCAATCTCGATAAAATCATCGACTCTCCCATCACCGGCGTCCATCTCTGGTTCGACCGTCAGGTCATGACCGAGCCTTTCATCACTCTTCTCGACACGACCACCCAATGGATTTTCAATAAATCCGCTCTCTACGCTGGAACCAACGGTGCAGGGGGTTCGTCTTCAGCAGCAGAAAAGGGCCAGTATCTTCAATTAGTCATCAGCGCTTCCTTCGACCTGCTCCAAAAGCCACGCCAGGAAATTATCGATCTCTGCCTGGTGGAAGTCCGTCACGCCTTACCCGCGGCCCGCGAGGCGACTCTACTCAAAGCCACCGTCATCAAAGAAGCCGCCGCCACATTTTCCCCGCAACCCGGCGTTGACCGTTGGCGTCCAATGCAAGAGACGAGCATCGGTGGTCTGTTCCTCGCCGGTGATTGGACCGCAACCGGCTGGCCCGCGACGATGGAAGGCGCGGTTCGCAGCGGCTATTTGGCCGCGGAAGCGGTTTTGCGCGTGGCGGGAACGCCACAACAATTTCTTCAGCCCGACTTAAAGCCCGACGGCCTCGCAGGCCTCTGGGCCAAAAGCTGAAACAGCGCAGAGTGTCATTTGCGATCGGTGAGTTGCTCGAACGCGCCAATCTCGCGTTCCACCAAAGTGAGGCCCTCGCAGATTTTATCGAGCGCCTGGTATGCATCCGAGTTCGCAGGCAGAAACGCTTTGTATGCTTCCTGGTTTTCCCAGAAGTCGCACGTCAGGTAAGTATGTTCACGAGAGGGATCGCGCAGAAGGAGAGTCCTTACATAAGCAGGGTCGCGCTGGAACAACCGGGCCCAGTCTCCATCCGCCCGTATACGCTTTCAAACCGTTTCTCGCTTCCCTGCTTGACATCGAACTCCCATAGGACTAAAAACATAGATGTCCCATCTCCTGCTTGGACGTAGCCAATCCTGTTCTGATCCTCTGGGTAACGATTGCGCTGTCGGCCGAGTGTAACAATCCGGTCGGATTCATCACAAGGTGTGCGTGCGCTCCAGCGCGGAAGTCTAGGCAGTTGTAGTCACAGTCCGGCATTGCGTCCGGACGGAGGCGTTTGTGGATCGAAAGTACGGTCATCGCGGTTATCGCGACACGGAAAAAGGCGAAAAGCGGGAAAAGCACGAGCGCAAGCCGCCGCAAGGCGGTCCGCGCGCCGATCAATTCGGCCCGCGCACCCCGCGCATGGTCGGCACCGTCACCCGCGGGCGATGTTCCAACTGCGGCGCCGTCCTGACCGCCGGTTTCGATCCCAATGGCAAATGTCCCAAGTGTCAGTTCGAGCTTCACAGTTGCAAACAATGCCGCTTCTTCGATTCCGGCGCCCAGTTCGAGTGCACGCAGCCCATCCCCGAACGCATCACCCCTAAAGACACCAAAAACGACTGCAAGTTCTACGAATTTCGCATGACCATTGAAAAAGACACCGCCCCCACTTCCTACGCTCAACCCGCCCAGGTAGCGGCCGCCGCCAGCGCCCCTCCGCCGCGCACCAACGACGCCCGCCAGGCCTTCGAGGATCTTTTCAAAAAGTAGCTTAGGTTTACTTCGATCAGTCAATCCTCACGGATGTTTTGTCCCCACGAATCCCAGTCTCTAACCGGTTTCAACTCCTGCCCCTGGAGCAATGAGTTTTCGTGATATTGCTGATGCAAATATTGCGTTGGCCTTCCCGTCCTGTCACTTTCACAATGTTCCCACACGGAGTCCTTCAAGCGGTCTCCGCGAAGCTTCTCAATACAAGTCCAGTAGCCCCGGGGAAAAAAAGGAGGATCCATCATGAAGAAGCGCATCCTGCTATCTGTTTCCGTTCTTCTCCTGGTAGCCATCCCACTTCTCGGTCAGGATGACAGCCACTCCAAGAAGCCCCTCAATTCTTCTGGGACCATCAGTCAGGACGGCCAGTCCTTCGTAAGCGACAAGGATCATCGGACCTGGAAAATTGCCAACCCGGCGGCTCTGCATGACATGGAAGGTCAACATGCCAAGCTCATCTACCGTCTCACTTCCACCGCTGGCGAAATCTTTGTAACTTCCGCCTCAACCATCCAGGAACATCCCACCGTCGCCCACAATCCCGGCGACGCCGCTTTCCGTCGGTAGCCCTCGCTTCTTAAACGCTGACTGCTCTTGCCGCCCGTTCCGCTGTGAAGGAGCCGCCGTTTGGGTGTGTTCGATTGCCGCACGAATCCCGTGCTCTGTTTCACGTAATTGTAATTTTTGATTTTACTTTCATTCATGTCCACCACATACTCTCGTAAAACCAACGGAGACAGTCGAGGATTTCCACAGCCCTGGACTAGCTTTACGCGTCCGGAAAGTGATACCACGCTTATGCGCGGCCAAATCCATCAGAAGGGGTGTATATTTTGATAAAGAAAGTTTGTTGGCTCGTGTTCTCTTGCCTGTCTCTTTTCGGTCTTCTCGCCTATCCCTTAAAAGCGCAGCAAACTCTCGGCTCCATCAACGGCACTGTCACCGACAGCTCTGGCGCCGTGGTCCGGAGCGCAACTGTAAAGATTCATAACCTCTCCACTGGTCTGGAACAAACCGTAACTACCAACGCAGACGGTTCATTCAACATTGCCGATCTTCCTATCGGAACTTATAGCGTCACTTTTTCCCGCGACGGTTTCAAAACCGAGGTTCACTCCCAGATTCTCGTTCAGGGCAATCGCACCACCACCGTGAACGGCTCTCTGCAGCCCGGCGAGGTGAATCTCACCGTAACTGTCAGTGGTACTCCCTTGCTGAACCAGACCGATACCACGAATGGCTACACTCTGGGGAGCGACCTCATCGAAAATATCCCTCTCGGAACCGGTAGCTTCACGCAACTCGCTCTTTTGGCCCCGGGCGTCAACGCGGACCTCCTCGCAGGGGCGGGGACGAATGCCGGTTTGGGAAATCAAGACATCTTTGCTAATGGCCAGCGCGATACAAGCAACAGCTTCTCCTTCAATGCCGTCGAATCGAACAATTTGTTTAACGGCCTCTCTGCAAGCGCCATTGGCGAAAGCCGCTTCGTATTGAACACCAACGAACAATTTCTCGCTGGCGGCCAAATTCAGACAAACACCTCCGTCTTTGATGCCATTGGCCAGGGTCTTCCCGCACCTCCTCCGGAAACCATCGAAGAAATCCATGTCAACACCTCTATGTACGACGTTTCGCAGGGAGCCAACAGCGGCGCCCATATCGCCGTTGCCACAAAATCCGGCACTAACGATTTCCACGGCGGCGTTTACGAATACCACCAGACGTCGGGTTGGGATGCCAATCAGTTCTTCCTCAACGCCGCGGGACTTTCTCGCCCACCACTCCACCGCAACACATTTGGCGGCACTCTCGGCGGCCCGATCAAGAAAAACAAGCTGTTTTTCTTTGGTTCGTACCAGGGCCAAAGAGTCACCGACGCAACCAATGGCTCAACAGAATTTTCGAACGTCCCTTGTGCTAACCCGGCTACCACTACGACTCCCGCTTCGGGTTGTTTGTCCTCCGACCGCAGTGCGGCAGCGCTTGCCGCGATTGCGGGGGTCCCGGTGGGTAATGTGGACAACGTTGCGCTCGCCATCCTACAGGCCAAAGGGCCCAATGGAAACTTCATCGTACCCTCCGCAACGGTTTTCAATTCAGGGCAAATACAGACCTTTGGTGGCAACGCTCTCGATCAGGGGCCTCCCAGCACCTTCAGTGCGGACCAGGTCAACGGAAACGTCGACTACCTGTTCAGCACGAAAGATCGCCTCGCCGGAAAATACTATTTCCAGAACGATCCCTCGACGAGTCCTTTCGCTGTCAGTCAGGTTCTCGGTTTCCCGCAGACCCTCCACGCCGGCAGCCAGGTCGTTTCCCTCGACAACACCGTGAGCCTCACTCCCAACACCACTTGGGAGCAGAGAATCGGTTTCATCCGTCAGTTCGCTAGCGCCAACACCAGTCAGCAACTCACGCCCACTGATATCAACCTGAATCTTCTTGGCAGCAAGTTCTTCCCGGGTTTTAGCATCAGCAACGCCGGTTCGGGGAACTTCAATGGTTTGCGCATCGGCCCTGCCAACAACTTTGCCAACGCCGGCGTCTACCAAAACCACTTTCAGGCTGGCTCAAATTACAACTGGAATTTTGGCCGCCACACCCTCTCCTTCGGATTTAGTGGCGACTATGGCCAACTCAACGTGCTCAACCGAGAGAACGAGGTAGCCACATTCACTTTCCGGAATTTTGCGAACTTCTTGACCGGAAACTTGGGCGGCAGAAACGGTGGCGGCCAGCTCTTGAATGGCGAGACCAACCGCTACTTCCGCGCCAAACAGGTCGGTCTGTTCGTCCAGGACAATTACAAACTTCTGTCCAATTTGACCCTGACTGCCGGCCTTCGTTGGGACTGGGACGGCCCGCTCTACGAAAAGAACGGCCTGCTCACCAACTTCTATCCTAAGAACTACTCCTACGACCTCGCCACCGACACCATTAACGACATCGGCTTGGTCATCGCCGGCAATAACAAGGAATTCTGTGCGACTAAGTCGAGTATTTGCACCAACAACAGTTCCACGCTCACCGGGCGGCAGTGGATCTTCGAGCCCCGCATCGGCATTGCCTGGTCTCCAAAATTTGTGAAGAATCTAGTCGTTCGCGCCGGCTACGGTCTCTACGCCGACCGCGGTGAATTCTTTACCGAATTCTCAGCCAGTGCAGGGCTCGGAATTAGCGGACCCTTTGGCGTTACCACCGAGCAGCCATTCACCGTCCCGTTCAACACCACTTGCACCGGCGTTCACTGCCTCAGCAGCAACCCCTTTGGAACTTCCGCCCCTCCGCCTCCCCCCAGCAATCTGTCGGGGATCCAGGCACTCGTTCATAATCAGTCGGGATTGAGCGGTTGCGTCGAACCCGTAACGCCCACGTGCACACCCACTGGAAACCCGCTTTTCGCATTTCTTTTCGGCGGCTATGACCCCAGGAATACTCTGCCCTACTCGGAGAACTGGACTCTCGACGTCCAGTGGCAACCCGTCAATTCGCTCTTAATCGACGTCGGCTACGTTGGCAATCACGGGCAACACGAACTGCTCCCCATTCCTTTCAACCAGCCCGGCATTGCCACTCCCACCAATCCCATCAACGGTCAGATTTATTCTTATGGCTACCAGGCCACCGACTCCAACGGCGGCTTTGGCACCCTTAACACCGAACAGGTTGCCACCACCATCGGGGAATTCACCGGCGCTGACGGAAACACCGCTCTTCGCGTCCCCTTCATCGGTTACAACCCCAACTCCGATTTCTGGGAAGCAGAGGGCATCTCAAACTACAACGCCCTTCAAGTCAGCGTGAAGAAGCGCTTGACACACGGCCTCACCCTAAACGCCTCTTACACTTGGTCTCACACTCTGGATGAAGGCAGCGGTCTCTCCGAAGGCCTTTTCTTCAATGGAAACAACCCACTTGTTCCCAGAAGTGCCTACGGTCCCGCCGGTTTTGACCGCACTCACGTTTTCACCATCAACTACACCTATCAAGTTCCAGACATCATCAAGTCCAAGAGCTTCCTCAAGCATGTCGTCAATGGTTGGGGAGTTACAGGAGTCACCATCGCGGAGAGCGGTCTGCCTTACAGCGTCTATGACTTCTCTGGATCTGTCGCCAGTCAGTACTTTGGTGCCGGCGACGACTTCATCACCAATCCCTTGCTCAACGGCTCTCCTAAGAGCACCCTGCTCCAGGGCACAACCGGTGTTAACGCGAACAACCCTGTGCTGAACGGCGGTGCCTTCGGCATCACCGTCAACGCTCCGGGCACAAACGGCGTCCCTCCTTGCGGTCCGACAACCGACGGCGGTACGGCGTGCGATTTCTCGGAAACAGGATTTTCCAACCAGGGCCGCAATGCCTTCCGCGGTCCGTTTCAAGTGCGTTTCGATTTCGGCGTCTTCAAGCTCTTTAAGCTCAACGAGCGCTTCACCCTTCGCTATGACGCACAGTTCTTCAACCTCTTCAACCATGCCAGTTTCGATGCGCCGAGCAATAACATCAGCTTGGATCCCTGCTTCGGCCCGAATCTCCAAACCAGCCCCGCATTTGGCTGTCAGTGGCAGGGAACCATTCCCGCCGTCGCGCCCTCAACGAAAGCCTTTGGCGACGGCACGGCTCCGTTCGGTGCCGGCTTCATCCAGAACACTCTCGGCAGCCCGCGCCTGATTCAGATGTCTTTGCACCTGACCTTCTGAACCAGTCGCGCAAATTAACCCGGGCGGGGACCATCGGCATTGTCCCCGCCCGCTTTATTTTTCTCGCCCCAGCGGCGCGAGGTCCTCTTCCGCCTCTTCCGTTCTCCACGCCACTCTATTTCTTGCTCTTCTCCCCCGCCCTCTTCTGCGCCTCCGCCACCACTTCCGCGAACCCCGCCGCCCCCTGCATCCCTTGTAAGTCCGGCTCCTTCTCCATTTTCAAATCCTTCTCTGCCGATAGCCCGTGCTCCACCGCGAACTTCAGCAATCCCAAGGCCTCCTCGCGCTTTTTCTCCAGGTTCAAAACGCACGCCAGGCTGTACGCCGCATCCGCTACGTCCTCATGGTCCAGACCCAGCGCCTTCTTCAATCCTTCCAACTGTTCCCGATTCAGTTTCTCTGCCTCCGCGTAGTGTTTTTCGTCCGACAGCACTTCCGCCAGCGCACCCATCGCGCTCAAGGTGTCATACTGCACCGGCCCCAGCGTCCTCCGTTCAATCTCCAACGTCTCGCGCAGCAGCTTCTCCGCCTCGGCATACTTCTTTTCCCTGATTAGCGTATCCCCCAGGTTTCCCTCGGTAACCACCGTCGACCGATGCTCCGGTCCCAGCTTCTGCCGTTTCATCTCCCAAGTCGCTCGATACAGCTGCTCCGCCTCCGCGTAATGCTTTTCGTTATTCAGCGTCAGCCTAAGGTTGCCCATCGCCAGCAATGTCGACGGATGATCCGGACCCTGCACCCTTTTCCGCACTTCCACCACCTCGCGGAACAATGGCTCCGCCTCTTCCGGCTTGTTGTCGCGCAGCAGCGTCGCCGCCAGATCATTCTCCGCCGCCAGCGTCTCCGGATGATCCGCCCCCAATAGCCGCCGGATGATCTCAAACAACTCCCGCCCGATCGGCTCGGCTTCCGAAAATTTATTTTGATACGCCAGGTCGATCACTAGATTGCGCATCACGTACCGCGTCGTCGCATCATCAGGGCCAAATTTCCGCTTCGCAATTTCCAGCGCCTCTCGATTGATCTTTTCCGCATCCGCGTACCGTCCCTGGTCGTTCAACACGCGCGCCAGAGCCGCCTCGTTCCATACCGTCTCTTTGCTCTCCGGTCCAAACACGCGCCGGCTCCTTTCCAGCACCTCGCGCCGCACCTTGTCCGATTCCGGAAACCGCGATTCGTTCGCGAAGACCGACGCCATCATCGCCAGCGACTTAAGTGTTTCTGGGTTGTCCTCACCAAGAATCCGCCGCCGCAATTCCAGCGACTTCGCCGCCAACTCCTCCGACATCTTGAACAATCCCAACTCTTCGTAAACGTTTGCCATCGTGTACATCATCCGCGCTTGCACTTCCGGATCTTGCGCTAGCCCCGTCTCTACGTTCTTCGACGCCTTGTCCAGAATCTCCCGCGCCGTAATCGTGTTTCCCCGCGATTCGCTTGGGTCCGACACCTTGAACATGTTCGTCATGAAGTCCGAAACGCGCTGCGCCACCTCCGCCTCCCGGTTCGCTCGGTCCCGCTCCTTGGCGATCCGCCTCGCCTCCACTGCCATCGCCGCCGCAAACGCAATCAAAATCACCACCGCTGCGCATGCCGCGGCCACTCCAAACCGGTGCCGCCTCACAAACTTGCTCGCCCTATACGTCGCGCTCGGCGGCCCCGCCAGCACCACTTCGTGCCGCAGATGCCGTTGAATATCCATAGCAAACTCTGAAGGCGACCCATACCGCCGCGTACGGTCTTTCTCCAGCGCCTTCAATGTGATCCAATCCAACTCGCCCTGCAGCCGCCGCGCAAACGATCGCGGCTCCTCCCTCCGATTCACGGCTGCTGTGTTCGTCCCTTCGCCCAGCAACCGGATTTTCGTGCTCGGTTTCGCCGGCTCCTGCTCGCGTATCACGCGCAAAACCGCTTCCAGTCCCTCCGCGCGCATTTGCTTCGTCTCCAGCGGCAAGACCCCCACCAACAACTCATACAAAATCACGCCCAGCGAATACACGTCCGTCCGCGTATCGATATTCTGCTCGCGCAAATCCGCCTGCTCCGGGCTCATGTACTCTGGCGTCCCCACCATCACGCCCAGCTCCGTGAACATCGTCTTGTCCGTCAGCGAATGCGCCGTCGCTTTCGCCAATCCGAAATCAATGATCTTCGGCACCGCCTTGTTGTCCTGCAGCACCACCAGCACGTTCGATGGCTTCAAGTCCCGGTGAATGATCGCCTTCTGATGCGCGTGCTGCACGCCGTCGCAAACCTGCATGAATAATTCCAGCCGCTCTTTCACCGTCAGCTTGTGCTTGTCGCTATATTCCGTGATCGGCAGCCCCGGCACTTACTCCATCACGAAGTGCGGCCGCCCCTCCGCCGTCGAGGCCGCATCAAACACCCGCGCGATGTTGGGATGGTCCATCAACGCCAGTGCCTGCCGCTCCGATTCAAACCGCGCCACCACCGCTTGCGTATCCATCCCCGCCTTGATCAGCTTCACCGCTACCTTCCGCTGAATCGGCGAAGTCTGCTCCGCCAGCCACACTTCTCCCATCCCTCCTTCGCCAAGCCGCTGCAGCAGCCGGTACGGCCCAATCTGTCCCGCCGACACTCCGCCGCTCCCCACCGTGCTCATCGTTTGCGGCGAACTGTCAGGTGCTCGCTTCTGCTTCGGATCATTCGGCAAATCGTTCGTACCCATATCCGTGGGCTCTCCAAACCCAATTTTTTACTAGAACAATGTCTGAGAGGGGCCCGGCCCTTCGCGTCTCGCTCCGCGCTTCCATCCGGGTGTGTGTTCGCAGTTATGCCACACCAAAACCGCCGCGCCCGTTGCGGATTCCGATCTTCAGCCCGGCTTCATCTCCCAAGCTGCTCGTCGCGCTTCTTCGTCTTTTTGCTTGACAAAATACAATATTGTGATACACTTGCTTTCAGGTAATACCTCGTCATCGATCTTGTACCGCCAGCTTCCAGCTGGCGTTTTTTGTTTTCTATCACCCGAAATTCAGCAACTCCTTTGTTTTCATTATTTGCCTAACACCGTGTTTCACCGTGTTTTGCCGTGTTTTGTCCCGCCCCAAATCCTTTAGAATGAACACTTCCAAGAAACGCCCACAAGTGTTCATTCTAAACAATTTAGTAGAAGTGTTAAGCCCCATGGAATCAACACTTACAAGAAAAGGGGGAGGGGGGTGTCCGCGACTATGGAGTGCGGCAAGCTCTGCTGCCGCTTTGCATCCCCCGGTCAATTAAGCCCACCACCAAATTAAGGTCTATCGCCGCCACGACCTTCTCGCAAAATCGCCGTCTCGGGTGCATACTGTTACGCTTTTCTTCTTCCCAAGGAGCCGAAGATGCTGAAACGGCGCAGTTTGATGATCGTTGCTGTGGTTCTCGCACTGTCTACTCAGGTGAAAGCCCAGGAAAAACAAAAATCCGCCGGCCATGTCCCCACCCCCAGCGAATTTCTCGGCTTTGAAGTCGGCGCCGACCGCAAACTCGCCGACTACAAGCAAATCTCTTCTTACTTCAAAGCTCTCGCCGCCTCCTCGCCGCGCGTCGAAATCCAAGTTCTCGGCAAGACCACTCTCGGCGAAGACATGTTCATGGCCGTCATCTCCACGCCGGAAAATCTCGCCAACAAAGCAAAGTACAAGGACATCGCCCACAAACTCGCCGATCCTCGCGGCCTCAGCTCTCAGCAAATCGACGCCCTCGCTCGCGACGGCAAAACCATTTTCCTTCTCACCTGCAACATTCACTCCACGGAAATTGGCTCCAGCCAAATGTCCATGGAGTGGGCCTACAATCTCGCCACCTCGCAGGAACCCGAAATCCTTCGCCGCCTCAACGACTCCATCGTCCTCCTCATTCCTTCGCTCAATCCCGACGGCGAAACGATGGTCACCGACTGGTACCGCAAATACCTCGGCACCAAGTACGAGGGCGGCGACATGCCTTACCTCTATCACCACTACGTCGGCCACGACGACAACCGCGACTGGTTCATGCTCACGCAAATCGAAACCAAAAACGTAAACCGCATGGTCTACCACGAATGGTTTCCGCAATTCTGGCTCGACGAACACCAGATGGGAGAAAACGGTCCGCGCATCTACATTCCGCCGAACGCCGATCCCGTCGCGAAACTCGTCAACCCCCTCGTTCATCGCGGAAACAATCTGATGGGCGCGGCTATGGGATGGCGTCTCGAAGAAGCAGGGAAGTCCGGCGTAATTTTTGGATATTCCTTCGATGCCTACTGGCCCGGCGGCACGCGCAATACCGGCTGGTGGAAAAACATGTACGGCGTCCTCACCGAAGTCGCCTCCGCTCGCATTGCCACTCCCATCACCGTTGAGTCCACTGAACTCCAGGGCGGCGGCAAAGGTCTCACCACCTACGAGCAGCAAATCAATTTCCCGAATCCCTGGCCCGGCGGCACGTGGCGTCTCCGCGACATCATGGACTACGAGCTTCTCGTCTCCGGCGCCGCGCTTGAAACGGTCAGCAAATATCGCCAGGAGCTTCTCCGCGGCGTCGCCACCATGGCCACACAAGCCGTGCAAACCGCCGACCCGCAAGTTTGCTGGCGCATTCCCATCGAAGATCAGCGCGATCCCGTCACTGCGGCGCGCCTCGTCGCTCTTCTTCTCGAACATGGCGTCGAAGTCCGCATCAACTCCGACGCAAAAATTTATCTTGTTCCTACTGCTCAACCCTATGGCCGCTTCGTCGACGAAATGATGGGCGTGCAGCGCTATCCCGAAGTGCGTCCTGCCGCCAACAGCGGCATTCTCGAGCCATACGATGTCGCCGCCTGGTCGTTACCTCTAATGATGGGCGTCAAGGCCGAGCGTCTCTCCATTCGCCCCGACCAGCTCAATTCCGCGCGCATCCTCAAGGAAGCACAGTGGCCAGAGGGCGGTCTCACCAACGCCAACGGCAGATATTTCACCATCGCCGATCATCAGAACAATGTCTTCGCCCTGGCCAACGCCATGCAGGCCGCCGGCGGCCAGGTCTTCCTCTCCCAAAAACCAAACGAAACTCCCGAATTTATTTTCGCCGCTCACGCGCAGCTCGCCGGCAACGCCGAAAAATTCCACCTGCAACTCCAGCCTCGCTCGGATCTTCCGCAAGGCGCCACGCCGCTCAAGCAACCTCGCGTCGGCCTCTACAAGCCCTACATCGCGTCGCACGACGAAGGCTGGACGCGCTTCCTCCTCGAACAATATGGTTTCAAGCTGAAAAATATTGAAAATAAGGGAGTCAAAGCAGGCAATCTCAACAGTTCCTACGAAGTGATCATTCTTCCTGACACCACGAAAGAAGTAATCATGGACGGCAAAGAAGGCCGCGGCGGTTTCTTCGAGGAATTTCCGCCCGAATATGCTGGCGGCATTGGCAAAGACGGCCTTCACGCTCTCCGCGATTTCATCGACAAAGGCGGCACGCTCATCACGCTAGCCAACGCGTCCGATGTCATCTACGGCGAAGAATTTAATCTTCCCGTTCGCAATGCACTAGCCAGTCCCGGCGCCTCAGCGGGCCGCGCCGCTACCACCACTTCCGATTTCAACATCCCCGGTTCGCTCTTGCGCGTTTACCTCGACACCAATCATCCCGTCGCCGCAGGCATGCCTCACGAAATCGCCGCCTTCGTCGACTCCCCCATTGCCTTCCAAACTTCCCAGCCACCGCCCGACATGCAGCGCAGCGTCATCGCTTGGTATCCCGACGACGCCAAAGACATCCTCGTCTCCGGCTACGCCCACGGCGCCGAACGCCTCCAGCGTAAAGCCGCCGCCGTCAGCTTCACCAGTGGCAAAGGAAAAATCGTCATGTTCGGTTTCCGCGTCCAACACCGCGCCCAAACCGAAGGCACCTTCCAACTCCTCTTCAACGCCATCTTCTGGGGAGGCATGTAATTCTGAGCAGGGAATCGAGCGCGAAATAAGGTGTCATCCCGAGCGAAGCGAGGGATCTGCTTTTTCTTTGCTTTGGTAGTGGCCGGTCTTTAGACCGGTTCCGTCTCTGCGTTCACTAAACCGAGCTCGGTCCAGCCACGCATCAGCGAGAATACCCCGGCGCGTTCACCCGCGCACCAGCTGCCGCCATCTGGTCATACTCTCGTCCTGAGCTCTCAGGCGCCAGCACCCACAGCGTATAAATCCCCAGCGCGGTCCCAAACGGTATCCGTATCAGGGCAAAGCAGGACAGCACGATCCCCAGCACACGGGCCCACGGCTGCCGCGCATACAATCCCCACGCCAGCAAAAGGTGAAGCACTCCAAACACAGTAATAAAGACTCCCGAGGAAAAGATCCCGCCCCAAAGCAACGAACGAAGCCCATGATCCAAATTCCCGAACGGCCATCCGCCGTCAAAAACCAACCTTTGAAAAATCATCCACCAGGCCACTCCAAACAGCCGCAAAATGCCGCTCGCCGCCCAAAGCCCAGCCACAACACTGATGTTGCGCCCGACGCGCCCATCTCCTGCCACGCGCCCCGTCGCGGCCATCTGCGGTGCAGTCGTAGTCTGCGCATTCGGTGCCGCCGGGCCGGTGACCAACTGCTTCCCGCAAGTGCTGCAATATCGAGTCCCGGGGTTGAATGGTTTTCCGCAGCTATCGCAGTACATAGTTCCACCCCCTTCGAGTCTCTATAACCAATACTACGCACCCCACCGCAAAAAGTTCCACTTCCAACCCGCTACACCAACCAAGGACGCGGGGGGAGTACGAGCAGCACTGGGCTTGCCCCGAGCCTTTGCACCTCGGACACCGCCCCTCATCCCTGTCCAATTCACCCGCTTTCGCCATGCTATCTTTGAACTTGAAGCAGAACGTGGTCCTCAGCGTTAAAAATTTACGCGCCTCCCAGACTGGAGCTGAAATGTCAAAAGCCCTCTTCGCCAAGCGATGGATCCCTATCCTGCTCACCGTCTGTGCGTTTGCGCTCGTGCTTCCAACTGTCTCTTCCGCTCAGAAGCTCGACAGGGTGGAAACCCTCAAGAAAGCTCGCCAATCCTACTACAGCCTTAAAGACCAGGGTCTCACGGAATTTCAATGCACCATGGCCCCGGACTGGGCCTTCTTACTCGCGGAGCAACGCAAAAACGATCCGACCGGCATCGATGCCGCGATCCAAAAGCTGCAAGCGCTTCACTTTGGTCTTACTGTCGGACTCGATGGCAACGCCAAGGTCACGCACAACGAACTCACTGCTGAAAACGACCAAGTCGCCAATGGTCTAAAACAGGTTTACAGCGGCATGGAGCAGATGGCTGTCGGCTTTTTCCAAACCTGGGGAGCCTACACCATCTCTCCAGCTCTCCCGGACGCAGCTACTCCTTTCGAACTCAACTCCATCGGCTCCGACTACGTCATTTCCTACAAGGAGGGTGCCGCCGAAGTAACCACCACGATGGCAAAGGACTACGCCATCAGCAGCATGCGAGTGAAGACCTCCGAATTCGACTCCACGATAAAGCCGCAATTCAAAAAGATTCCCAATGGTTTGCTTATGTCCGGCTATCAGGCTCTCTATCGCGGCGCAACCGCCGCCGACGCCACTGATCTCGACGTCTCCATCAACTATCAGGAAATCAATGGCCTGCAAATCCCCCAGGAAATTTCTCTTTCCGGCTCCTACGGCGCTTCTCCCTTCAAAGTTAAAGTCAATTTCACCGCCTGTACAGCTACCAAATCAGGAGACCAAACCATCGCGCAGAGAGTTGTACCGCCCGCGCACTAAAATCGGTAAGCTTTCATCGAGTCGTCGCATAGCTACGAATTTATGCCCAAATCTTCGACCGACAATCCCATTCTCGATCGTCTTACCAAGCTAGCGCTCGCTCTTCCCGAAACCTCGCGCGAACTCAAAAATTCCCACGCGGGCTTTTTGGTCCGCAAAAAAATCTTCGCCTATTTTCTCAACGACCACCATGGTGACGGCATTGTCGCCGTCACTTGCAAAGTCTTCCCCGGCGAAAACGCCGCCCTCGCCCAAGCCCAGCCTAAACGCTACTATCTCCCCGCCTACATCGGCCCCCGCGGCTGGGTCGCGCTACGTCTCGATCTCCCCAAAGTCGACTGGTCCGAGGTCCGCGATCTCCTCCTGACCGGATACCATCTCACCGCTCCGAAAAAACTGGCCGCCCTCGTCAAACTCCCCGAGTGAGCGCGTGCTACCGACGCAGAGCCTGGCCCTAAATGGCAACTGCCTAGTTTTGAGATCGCGTTTTTTTTGGAACTGCTACTTTGCTGGGATGCGATACACGGTGAGTGAGTACGGGCGCAACTGAACCGAAATAGTTCCATTTTTCACGTCAACGGTAGAAGATTCCGGCGCGACGGCCGTTGGATGATCGAAACTGTTTTCGGCATTCAGGTCCGCGCTCGCCAGAGTAGTGACTTTGGCTGTACCGGACATATCGATGCCATTCAACCTGATCTGTGCCGGTCTCGGAGTCGCCGAGTGGTTGATGACCTTCAGGATCAGTTCATGGTTGCGCTCGTCCAGCGATGCGCTAGTGTAGAGGCCGCCTTCGGCCTGTGGTGTGACCGGAACGATGCGCGTTCCAACATTGCTGGCAAACACTTTCTGAACGTAATAATCAGGAGTGCCGTAGGAATGCAGATTGTCAAACCAGATCGCGTCCGGCTTCCACTGCCACGCTTCGGCATGGGCCAGCAACGGCGCATAGGATGCCATCCGCACAACATCTCCATTGCGTTCCAGGCCGGTCATGAAAGCAGCTTCGGCGATCGCGGCCTTCCAGTTGTTGCGATTTTCTGAGCTCGTAACGCCGGCAGTCTGGACGGCATACTCACCGGCGAAGATTTTCGGCCCCGACCGGTCGTAGCCGTTATAACGCCCGGTGTTCGCGAGGAACCACTCGGGATTCATATAGTAGTGTTCGTCGACGATATCGGGCTTGAGCGTGCGCCAGTTGGACCACAGACTCTCGAAAGGCTCTCCGGCCGGGAAAGGTCCAGCGCTGACGACCAGCTTGATTTCCGGATGCTGTGCTTTCAAAGCAGCCGCAAATATTTTGTAGCGGTCTACGTAGCGCGAACCCCACTGCTCATTGCCTACGCCAAGCATGGTGAGATGAAACGGCTCCGGGTGGCCCATCTGCGCGCGCAGCTTGCCCCACGGTGTAGTGACGGAACCGTTTGCGAATTCGATCAGGTCCAGCGCGTCGCGCACGTATTCGTCGAGTTGGTCGAGCGCGGCCGTCTCACTCGAATTGAATTGGCAGGCCATGCCGCAGTTCAAGATTGGCAAGGGCGCTGCACCGATGTCCTCGGCCAGTTGGAAGTATTCGTAGAAGCCCAGTCCAAAGGATTGAAAGTAGTCGGGAGCCGGGCGGAAGTCGAATTCATCGTTCCATCGATTGATGATGGTCTGTCTTTGCTCGATATCTCCCACCGTGGTCTTCCAGCGATATCGCGTCGCCAACAGGCGGCCTTCAACAATGCAACCGCCGGGGAAGCGAAGAAATCCGGGGTGCATGTCGGAGAGTAATTGCACCAGGTCTTCGCGTAAGCCATTGGGGCGATGTTTCCATGTATCCAGCGGGAACAGCGAGACCATGTCGAGATCGAGATTTCCAACGCCGTCAACGAAAACATTCAATTGCGCGTGCTGCTCGGTAGCGTTTGTTCGGATGACGGTCTCATACCGTTTCCAATGGTCGTCGAATCCTTCCAGTTTCCCGCTTCCAAGCTCGCGACCGCTGCCATCTGTTATTGTGGCGCGAATGGATTTCGGTCCGCCGCTGCGAACATAAGCGGAAAACCGGTATTCAGCGCCGCTTTCCACGCCGATGCCGCGAAAACCAGTATTCCGGAATCCATAGCCAGAGTCGTAGACGCGGACCCTGAGATAGTGCGGGTTGAGTTGGTTAAGCGGATCCTCTGTATGGACAGAGAGTTCGCCTTTTGGAGGGTCGAAACCTTTGCTGCTGAAATCGAGAATTTCATGCCAGCCCGTCAGCGGTTCCTGGAACTCGAAGGATCTGTTCTTGACGAGTTCAGGATAGAGCCCACCATCGGCGCCGAAGTTGATGTCTTCAAAAAATATGCCAAACATCGAGGGAGAGAGCGCTGCTCCTGCATGCGCAGCGTCCACAGAGATGACAGCCGCATCCTGCTGGCCTTGACCCGAGAGGCCGACCGGGAATAGTGCAACCAAAATGACGGCAAACCATTTGTTTTTGCTCATAAGATTTCGGAACTATCCTAAAGCTTTCTCATGAGCACGTCCATGTGCTGGCGGAATTCCATGGGATTTACTCGACGAAATCTAGTGCACGGTTGCCGCGATTACTTGGGAAACAAACTCGGTTCAGCCGGCGGTGCATCGGCGATCGACTCCAACTCCGGAAACCGCTCGCGCAGCGGCTCCGGCACTTTCACTTTCGAGCCTTTCAAAATGCTGATCAGTTGCAGGGCGTTGACTACTCCTTTTCCCTGGTAGTGGTTGTTGGTGATGACGAAGACCTCGCGCGATTTTTCGACCACTTTCGTTACGCGCTTCGCCCACGGCGCCAGCTCTTCCGTGGAATAAAGGTAGTTGTACCGCTCGTGCGAGGGAATCGACGCGTCGTCGCTGAACCACGTGTCGTACCTTCGCCCGTGCAGCCGCACATACCCTATCGGCGAAGTAGTTTCCGCCGAAGGTTCTAGCGACTTCCCGATCACTGGCTGATCGATATTGCAAAAGCCCGCGTTGCACTCTGCCAGCATCGCAAACGTTTCCGGCGTCTGCCACGACGCATGCCGCACTTCGACGACCAATGGATAGTCTGCAAAACGTTCCAGCAGCGCGGTAAGATGCGCCACAGTCTCGCGCGTCCGATGAAACGAAAAAGGGAATTGCAGTAGCACTGCGCTCAGCTTTCCCGCATTGTGCAATACGTCGAATCCGGCGCGCACCGCGCGTTCGTCTTCCGCCGTTGCCGCGCTGATAGCAGAGCCTACTGCGCCGCTCGCGTTTGCAGGAACCATTTCGTGAGTGAATCGCTGCCAGAGCTTCGCCGTAAAAACGAACCGCGGATTTGCCGCCACTCGGTCAATCCACTGCGCCGCATGGTCCGGCCGAATCGGATTGTAGAAGGAAGTGTTGATCTCTATCGTGTCAAAGAATTCCGCAAGGTACGTCGCCTCGTGAAAACCTTTCTGTTTCCGCGATGGATAAACATACCCAGCCCAGTCGGGATAAGACCACCCTGCAGGCCCCACGCGAATCACCGCTTTGGATACATGGGTGTTGGAGCCAGCAACGTTGGAGTTGGCGGCGTTACGGGAATCCTTTTTCGCTGGATCCATATTGGTCTTGTCTTTGTAGGGGTACGGCATGCCGTGCCCGTCTCGCATCTCGGCGGTGGCCCATTGCCAGGTGACAGCTGTCACCTCAAATGCAGCGCTGTTTATGCTACGAAATCCGCGGAGGCAGAGTAGAGTGGCCCAGCCACGAAAGTCAACGCAGAATAACTCTCCGGCTAGGGTCGAAATAATGTCAGATGCGATTGCCGCGCGAAGCCTACGCTGGTATCCTGCCAATATGATGCGGTGCCAAGAGCAACTCCGCGTCGCCCGCCCCTTCTGCAAGAACTCCTACAGGTGCATCCATGAAACTGTCGATCAGTTACAAGAACGTCGAGCCGCACAAACCAGCCGAAAAGGAAGTCGAGCGTTACGCCGGCAAACTCAGTCGCCTGCTGAAAAGCTATGAGCCCGACCTTGTTCTGCTGCACGGAGTCTTTTCAAGAAATCCGCGTCGCGAAGAAAATTCGTTCTCGCTGAATCTGTCGTTGCCAACTGGCACGCTCCACGCCACCGGAACTGGCGAAAATGTTCGCGCCAGTTGCAAACAAGCCTTCACCGAATTGGAGTCCCAACTGAAAAAACATCAGTCCCTACTGCGCAAAGACTACGAGTGGAAACGCAAACGCCCCCGGGCCGTCCCCGCTCTGTCGTAATCGCGCACGCCGTAGCCGCGCCTTCGTAGTCGCCGGCGGATGTTGCTTGCGGCGAAAGCGGGGAAGTGTTTTTGATACTCAGGCCACCTACAAGCGCCTGAATGTGGGCCTAGCCGATGCGCTTGGTGGAAGCACCGCTCATGCTACAATAAGAAATTCACACCATAGGGGCGTAGCTCAGTGGTAGAGCAGCGGCCTTTTAAGCCGAAGGTCGTGGGTTCGATCCCCACCGCCCCTACCA
>Ga0209415_10003460_pt1 | contig 29373 bp, 23 predicted proteins | sample PeaSoiSIISIP2007_FD_187696 | JGI IMG/M metagenome (GOLD analysis project Ga0209415, IMG submission 187696) | Peat soil microbial communities from Weissenstadt, Germany - SII-SIP-2007 (SPAdes) (version 2) | ecosystem: Environmental > Terrestrial > Soil > Wetlands > Peat | place: Germany...
CACCTCCTCGGCGCCGAGGGGGAGACGCGAGGAGCACATCACTGATGGCAGAACTGACCATCAACGCCGACGAGATCACCGCCGCCCTGCAGAGGCACGTCACCGGGTACACCCCCGAGGTCTCGACGGAGCAGGTGGGACGGATCGTGGAGGTCGGCGACGGCATCGCACGGGTATCGGGCCTGCCCAACGCGGCGGTCAACGAGCTGCTCGAATTCGAGGACGGCACGCTCGGTCTCGCCCTCAACCTCGACGAGGACACCATCGGTGCCGTCATCCTCGGGGGCGATACCCACCTCGACGAAGAGCAGATCGTGCGGGCCACGGGACGCATCCTCTCGGTGCCGGTGGGAGACGGCCTTCTGGGACGCGTCGTGAATCCCCTCGGGGAACCGATCGACGGTAAGGGTGCCATTCCCGGATCGGAGTCCCGTCGTCTCGAGGTGCAGGCGCCGGGGATCGTGGCCCGCCAGCCGGTGAGCGAGCCGATGCAGACCGGGATCAAGGCGATCGACTCGATGACACCCATCGGCCGGGGTCAACGCGAGCTGATCATCGGTGACCGCAAGACGGGCAAGACCACGGTGGCCGTCGACACGATCATCAATCAAAAGGGCAAGGGCGTGAAATGCATCTACGTCGCCATCGGCCAGAAGGGCTCGTCGGTAGCCCAAACCGTGGCCGTCCTCGCCCAGTACGGGGCGCTCGACTACACGGTGGTGGTGGCCGCTCCGGCGTCAGAACCGGCTCCGTTCAAGTACCTGGCCCCGTACTCCGGGTGTGCCATGGGGCAGCACTGGATGGAGAACGGCGAGCACGCTCTCATCGTCTACGACGACCTGTCCAAGCAAGCCGAGGCGTACCGGCAGCTGTCACTGCTCCTGCGCCGGCCCCCCGGCCGTGAGGCCTATCCCGGCGACGTCTTCTATCTCCACAGCCGGCTGCTCGAGCGGGCGGCCAAGCTGTCGGACGACCGCGGCGGGGGATCGTTGACGGCGCTGCCCATCATCGAAACCAAGGGCGGTGACGTGTCGGCCTACATTCCGACCAACGTCATCTCCATTACCGACGGTCAGATCTATCTCGAGTCCGAGCTGTTCTACGCCGGGGTCCGGCCGGCCATCAACGTGGGCATCTCCGTTTCACGGGTGGGTGGTGCCGCCCAGATCAAGGCCATGCGTTCGGCGGCCGGGACACTGAAGATCGACCTGGCCCAGTTCCGGGAGCTCGAGGCGTTCGCCACCTTCGGGTCGGAGCTCGACAAGGTGTCCCAGGCTCAGCTCGACCGCGGCTACCGACTCACCGAGCTCCTGAAGCAGCCGCAGAACGCACCGGTGCCGGTGGAGGAGCAGGTCCTCGTCATCTACGCCGGGTCCAACGGATGGGTGGATGACGTCGCCGTGTCCGAGGTCCGCCGCTTCGAGTCCGAGATGCTCGCCTTCCTGCGGACCAGCCACCCGGAGCTGCTCGAGGGCATTCGCACTACCGGAGCGGCGCCCGACGAGGCCCAGCTGAAGAAGGCGCTCCAGGAATTCAAAGACGGCTTCGTGGCCATGGAAGGGCACTGAGTCGTGCCCGGGGGTCAGGAGCGGATCCTCAGGCGCCGTATCCGCAGCGTCCAGGCCACGCAGAAGATCACCCGCGCCATGGAGCTCATCGCCGCCTCGCAGATCGTCCGTGCCCAGGGTCGCATCGCCAGCGCCAAGCCATATCAAGCGGGGATCGCCGCCGTGCTGGCCGAGGCGGCGGCCGACGCCGGTTCGACCGCCGGCCGGGTCCTCGGTGTCCCCGAGTCGCCTGAACACGTCCTCGTGATCGCCATCGTGGCCGACCGAGGCCTGTGCGGCGGGTACAACGCCAACGTCCTCCGCCCCACCGAGCGCATGGTGCGACCCGGCGGGTCCCCTGGCGGGGAGTACCGACTCGTGACCGTCGGCCGCAAGGCCCAGTCGTTCTTCCGCTTCCGTCGGATCGAGGTGGAGACGGCGTTCTCCGGATTCTCCGACCGCCCCACCTTCGAGGACGCCCGGGCCATCGCCGCCGCCGTCACCCCCGCCTTTCTCGACGAGGAGGTGGACCAGGTCCTCATCGTCTCCACCCGCTTCCTGTCCGCCGGGACCCAGGTCGTCGAGACCAGACAGCTCCTGCCCCTGCCCGAGCCGGGGGGCGACGACGAGCGGCCGTCGACATCAGGGGGCTACACCGAGTTCGAGCCCGCCTCCCCGGAGCTGCTCGTCGAGCTCGTCCCCCGTTACGTCGAAGCAGCCGTCTTCGGCGCGCTGCTCGAGGCCTCTGCCAGTGAGCACACGGCCCGTCAGAGGGCCATGGCAGCGGCCACCGACAACGCCGAGGACCTGGTGAAGACGTTGACCAGGGTGATGAACAGGGCACGGCAGGACGCCATCACGACCGAGATCATGGAGATCGTGGGTGGCGCCGAAGCCCTGCGTCAGTCCGCCGACTCCGACTAACAGACGACGGGCGATGATCGCCGACCTTCTGAACCCGAACGACCAGAAAGCACAGGGAGCATGACCACCACAACCTCCGCACCGGCCACGACCGAAAGTTCCAACCTCCCCGACGGGCGTGTCGTGGCCATCGCCGGTCCCGTCGTCGACGTCGAGTTCCCTCCTCACGCCCTGCCCGAGATCAACATGGCCGTCGAGATGGACCTCGAGCTCGACGGCACCAAGGTCACCGTCACCTCCGAGGTGGCACAACAGATCGGTGAAGGCCGGGTGCGCTGCATCTGCCTCAAGCCGACGGACGGCCTGCGACGGGGTGCCCCCGTGCGCAATCTGGGACGCGGGCTCGCCGTGCCCGTCGGTGACGCCGTTCTGGGCCACGTGTTCAACGTCCTGGGTGAATCACTCGACACCGATGACATCGGTGTCGTCGAAGACAGATGGGACATCCACCGCGACGCCCCTGCCTTCGACACCCTCGAACCGCGGCGTCAGATGTTCGAGACCGGCATCAAGGTCATCGATCTTCTGGAGCCCTACGTGCAGGGCGGGAAGATCGGCCTCTTCGGTGGGGCCGGGGTGGGCAAGACGATCATCATCATGGAGATGATCAACCGCGTGGCCTTGAACCACGGTGGTGTCTCGGTGTTCGCCGGTGTCGGCGAGCGCACCCGGGAGGGGACCGACCTGTGGATCGAGATGCAGGAATCCGGCGTCATCGAGAAGGCCGCCCTCGTCTACGGGCAGATGGACGAGCCACCCGGCGTGCGCCTGCGAGTGGGGTTGGCCGCCCTCACGATGGCCGAGTACTTCCGGGACGTGAAGAACCAGGACGTGCTGCTGTTCATCGACAACATCTTCCGCTTCGTCCAAGCCGGATCGGAGGTGTCGACTCTCCTCGGCCGGATGCCGTCGGCCGTCGGCTACCAGCCCACACTGGCCGACGAGATGGGTGAGCTCCAAGAACGCATCACCTCGACGCGGGGCCACTCCATCACGTCCCTGCAGGCCGTGTACGTGCCCGCCGACGACTACACGGACCCGGCCCCCTTCACCACCTTCACCCATCTCGACGCCACCACCGAGCTCTCACGCCAGATCGCGTCACTCGGCATCTACCCGGCGGTGGATCCCCTCGCGTCGACCTCGAACATCCTCGCTCCGGAGATCGTGGGCGAGCGCCACTACGACGTGGCCGGACGGGTCCAGGGTGTCCTCCAGCGATACCGGGAGCTCCAGGACATCATCGCCATTCTCGGACTCGACGAGCTCTCGGAGGAAGACCGCCTGACGGTCAACCGTGCCCGGAAGATCCAGCGTTTTCTGTCGCAGCCGTTCAACGTGGGCGAGGTCTTCACCGGCTTGAAGGGCGTCACCGTCCCCATCGATGAGACCGTGGAGTCCTTCGAGGCGCTGCTCAACGGAGAACTCGACGAGGTCCCTGAGCAGGCGTTTCTCAACGTCGGTGGTGTCGACTCGGTCCTCGAGAAGGCCCGGACACTCGAGGCCGGAGCCGAGTAGGGGTGGCGACGACCTTTCCCACCAACCTGGTCACGCCCGAGCGCATCGTCCTGGAAGAAGACGTTGCCGCCATCATGTTGCGTACCACCCTCGGTGACGCGACCTACCTGGCCGGCCACACCCCGCTCGTCGGGGCCATCGTCCCTGGTCTCGTGCGGTTCGAACAGGCCGACGGAACCCTGGCGCGTGTGGCCGTCCACGGTGGTTTCGTCCACGTGAAGCCGGAGGGCGTCACCGTCCTCGCTCCGGTGGCCGAACTGGCCGGCGACATCGACGTCGAGCGGGCCCGGCGGGCTCTGGAGACGGCCGAGCAGAGGGTGGCGGACGCCGCCGGACGCACGGCCGGCGCCGGCGCCGGCGAAGACGATCCGTCAGCCACGCGCGAGCTGGTGGAGGCTCAGGCCGCATTGCTGCGCGCCCAGGTCCGCATCGAGGTGGCCGGCACCGCGACCTGATTCCCTGAGGATCGAGCGCGGACGCCGTCAGCCCGACAGAAAGGCGATGACGGCAGGCCAGGCAGCGCGGTCCTGGAGCAGGAAGAGATGTCCGCCTTCGAACATCTGCAGGGCCGCGCCGGGGATGGCCGATGCCAGGTGTCGAGCGTTGGCCGGTGGGGCGATGCCGTCGTAGGTGCCGCCACAGACGAACGTGGGGCAGGCGATCCGGCCCAGCCGGTCCCAGGTGTCGTGGTGCCGCCGGGCTTCGAGTTGCAGGGCGGCACCCTCGGCCCGGCCCGGTTCGTCGCTCCCGATGACGGCCCGGGCCCGCATCAGCGAGGCCAGGGACCGCCACTGCTCGGGGTTCGCCGCCCTCCAGGCCGCGTCGTACCGGGTGTCGGCCAGCTCGAGGTGGCGGGCCACGCGGTCGTCGTCGGCCAGCGAAGTCAACTCGTGCAGGGGATACGACCCACCGCCCGGGCCGCCGCTCGAGGTACAGGCGAGGACCAGGCGGCGGATGCGCCCGGGGTGGCGCAGGGCGAGCTCCTGCGCCACCATGCCGCCGAACGAGATGCCCATCACGTGAGCGTCCGCCCAGGCCAGGACGTCGAGTAGGCCGGCGGCATCGTCCGCGTAGTCGGCCATGGTGTACGGGCCAGGGGGGACCGAGGACCGACCGAGGCCCCGCTGGTCGTACGCGGCGATCTCGAACACCGTGGCCAGCGGGCCGTCGAAGACGCTCGGAGGGGCCCGCAGGTCCCCACCGGTTCCCGAGATGAGGAGGAGAGGCGCACCGCGTCCCGCCACTTCGTAGTAGAGATCGACGCCCGCGAGCGCCGCCCGGGTCACGACGCGGTGGAGTGCGCGCCGGAGCGGTGCCCGGAGACGTTGTGGCGTCGGGAGAAGGGCATGACGAAGTCGGGATCGTCGAGTAGCTCCAGCATGGCGTCGATGGTGGCGTCGTCGGTGACCGCGCCACCGGCCGTGCGCATCCTCTCGGGGTCGGTGAGAAACGGGCGGATCGACCGCAGCGTGTGCTGCCAGAACGCGCCGACCGGTGTCCCGCCGGTGAGGGGGGCGTCGCGGACGTCGTCGCGGACGCCTTCCATCCCCAACCGGTGGAGGAGCTCGGACAGGTGTCGGGCCCACGTCCAGCGCAGAGCCAGCGGAACCATCACCCTGACAAAGGGTCCTGGGGGGTCCACCGCCGTCAGGGCCGGGGCCCCATCGGCCTCTTCGAAGAGGACGACGCCACCGGGACGCAGGGCCGGGACCAACTTGGCCACGACGGCGTCAGCCAGCTCGACGTGCATGAGGACCGATCGTGAATGGATGACGTCGAACGAGTTCTCGGGGAACGACATCGAGACGAGGTCGTCCTCGATGACCGTGACATTGCCCTTCTCCCGAAGGTGCCGGAGTTGGCCGGTGTCGCGGTCGACGGCGGTCACCGTCCCCGTCGGGCCCACATCATCCGCCATCCATGACGCGATGGATCCCGCGCCCGCCCCCAGCTCCAGGCAGTGCCATCCCGGTCCGACACCGAGGGCCCGGAGGCGGCGGACAGATGCGTCGTCGTGCAAGCCCTGGAGTTTGGCCAGGCGCGCCGCTTCGTCGTCGGTGCTGTTCCACATCGGGTAGCGGGTGGTCGACCCGCTCGCGTCTCGCCCGGACACCGACGGAGCCGCCTCAGCCGAATTCGATCTGGCTGAATTCGCGCAGTTTGTCCAGGGGATGGCGGGCACTCACGAAGCGGACGGTTCCCGAACGTGAGCGCATGACGAGCGACTGGGTGGTCGCACCGAAGTCGTGGTAGCGCACACCCTGGAGCAATTCGCCGTCGGTGATACCGGTGGCGGCGAAGAAGCAGTTGTCGCCGCGCACCAGATCATCGGTCGACAGCACGGCATCGAGGTCGTAACCCGCCTGCTGGGCGGCGACACGGTCGTCGTCGTCGCGTGCCCACAGCCGGCCCTGGATCTCGCCGCCCATGCACTTGAGCGCGGCGGCCGCCAGCACGCCCTCAGGGGTCCCTCCCGTGCCGTAGAGAACGTCGACGCCCGAATCGGGCCACGCCGTTGACATGGCGCCGGCGACGTCGCCGTCGGTGATGAGCTTGATCCGGGCTCCGCTCGACCGCACCTCGGCGATGAGATCCTGGTGCCGGTCCCGCTCGAGGATCACGACCGTCACGTCGCGCATCGACTTCCCGAGGGCCTTCGCCACGGCCTCGAGGTTCTCGGTCGGAGAACGGCGGATGTCCACGGCGCCCACCGCCTTCGGCCCGACGGCCAGCTTCTCCATGTAGACGCACGGGCCGGGGTTGAACATCGTGCCTCGCTCGGAAACGGCGATGACCGCCAGGGCGCCGCCCCGCCCGAGCGACGTCGGGGTCGTGCCGTCGATCGGATCGACGGCGATGTCCGTGGGTGGCGGCGACCCGTCCCCGATGCGCTCGCCGTTGAAGAGCATGGGGGCGTTGTCCTTCTCGCCTTCGCCGATGACGACCACGCCGTCCATCGACACGGTCTGGAGAACGACACGCATGGCCTGGACGGCGGCGCCGTCGGCGCCTTCCTTGTCGCCCCGGCCCATCCAGCGTCCGGCCGCCATGGCCGCGGCCTCGGTCACCCGGACGAGCTCCATGGCCAAGTTGCGGTCCGGTGCCCGGGGGTTCGGCGCCACCTCACGACCATAACGCGCTCTGTCGGAACCCACCCGACGTCGAGGACCACGGAGTCGGAGCCCATCGGCGGCGACCGTCGGGGACTCGTGTTCGTAGTGTCACAGGCCGTGGCCGACATGACGGGGTCGCTGACCGTAGGCTGGCACGGTGGGCAACGCCGGAGAGCAGGGAGGGAACGAGGGACAGGGCTCGGGGCGGGCCGCCTGGCGCGCCGCCTACGAGGCGTCCCCCCTGCGTGACGCCGATTTCGACACGATGTCGGGGATCCCGCTGGAGCCCCTCTACGGACCCGAGGATTGGCCCGTCGGACCCGACGTCGGTGTCCCCGGTGGCCGCGAGAAGGCGACGATCGACCGGCTCGGCCGACCGGGACAGGCCCCGTTCACCCGGGGACCGTACGCGTCGATGTACCGGTCGAAGCTGTGGACGATGCGGATGTTCGCCGGTTTCGGTACCGCCGAGGACACGAATGTCCGCTTCCGTGAGCTCCTGCGGACCGGAGGTGGGGGCCTGTCGGTCGCTTTCGACCTCCCCACCCTGATGGGACGCGACTCCGACGATCCCCATAGCGAAGGGGAGGTCGGTCGCTGCGGCGTGGCGGTGGACACGCTGGCCGACGTCGAGGACCTGTTCGCCGGCATCGACCTGGGTGCCATCACCACGTCGATGACGATCAATTCGCCGGCCGCCATCCTTCTGGCCATGTACGTGAACGCCGGTGAAGGTGCCGGCACCCCGCGCCGCGCCCTGGGCGGCACCCTGCAGAACGACATGCTGAAGGAGTACCAGGCCCAGAAGGAGTACATCTTCCCGCCGCGGCCGTCGATGCGTGTGGTGGTCGACGTGATCAGGTTCTGCGCCGCGGAGATGCCCCGCTTTCACCCCGTGTCGGTCTCCGGTTATCACATCCGCGAGGCAGGCTCGACCGCCGCCCAGGAGCTGGCCTTCACCCTGGCCAACGGGTTCGCCTACGTGGAAGCCGCCATGGCGTCGGGTCTGGCCGTGGACGACTTCGCCCCCCGCCTCAGCTTCTTCTTCAACGCCCATCTGGACTTCTTCGAGGAGATCGCCAAGTACCGCGCCGCGCGACGCATCTGGGCGCGCTGGATGGCGGGCCGCTACGGCGCGGTGGCCGAACGCTCCCTGCAGCTGCGCTTCCACACCCAGACCGCCGGTGTCTCGCTCACGGCGCAGCAGCCGGAGGTCAACATCGTCCGCACCGCCGTCGAGGCCCTGGCCGGCGTGTTGGGAGGGACGCAGAGCCTGCACACCAACTCGATGGACGAGGTCTACGCCCTGCCCACCGAGAAGGCCGCCCGGATCGCCCTGCGCACCCAGCAGGTCCTCGCCCACGAGACGGGGGTGACCTCGGTGGCGGACCCGCTGGGCGGATCATGGTTCGTGGAGTCCCTGACCGACGAGATCGAGCGTCAGGCCGAAGCCGTCTTCAGCCGGCTCGACGAATGGGGTGAGGGCTCGATCCTCGACGGTGTCCTGCACGGGATCGAGACCAACTGGTTCCAGGGCGAGATCGCCGACGCCGCCTACCTCTTCCAACGAAAGGTGGCCTCCGGCCGCCGTGTCGTCGTCGGTGTGAATGCGTTCACGGAGGGGAACGAGGATCCCGCGCCGCCCACGCTCCAGATCGGGCCCGAGGTGGACGAAGCCCAGCGCAAGCGGCTGGCCACGGTCCGACAACGCCGTTCCCAGGCTGCCGTCGACGGCGCACTCGCCCGTGTGGCCGACGACGCGGCCGTGGCCGAGGTCAATCTGATGCCCGCCATCCTCCAGGCGGTGGGCGCCTACGCCACGGTGGGAGAGATCGTGAGCGCACTGGCGTCGGTGTTCGGGCGTTGGGCCGAAGATCCCGTCGTCTGACGACCTGTCACGGTCACTCGCCGCCCGCGTCGGTCCGGTCATACTGATCGGATGGACCAATTCGTCGTCCATCGCAGCTCCATGCTCCGCGGCTCGGTACGCGCCGGAGGGGCCAAGAACTCGGCCTTGAAGCTTATGGCCGCCTGCCTCCTGGCCGAAGGGCGCCACGTTCTGTCGGGGGTCCCGCACATCATCGACGTGGAGATCATGGCCGACGTCCTGCGCTCCATCGGCGGTCGGGTCACGCGGGCCGAGGACGGGGCCGAAGGAGAAGCGGGAGACCTTCTCGTCGACATCCCGGCCACCCTCGTCCCGGAGGCGCCCTACGAGCTGGTGGAGAAGATGCGCGCGTCAGTGGTCGTCCTCGGGCCGTTGTTGGCACGTTCGGGTCGCGCCCGCGTCTCGATGCCCGGTGGCGACGACTTCGGTAACCGCCCGATCGACATCCACCTCCACGGGCTGTCGGCGCTGGGTGCCACCTTCGAGACCGTGCACGGATATGTCGAAGGCCTCGTCCCCGACGCCGGGGCCGGCGGCCGGTTGGTGGGTAACAGGGTCGTCTTCGAGTATCCGAGCCATACCGCCACCGACAATGTCCTCATGGCCTCCGTGTTGGCCAAAGGCACCACGGTCCTGGAGAACGCGGCACGCGAGCCCGAGGTGGCCGATCTGGCCGATTTCCTCACGGCGATGGGGGCGCGCATTTCCGGGGCGGGGACGTCGCGGATCGTGGTCGAGGGTGTCGACGAGCTGCATCCGACCTCGCACCGGGTCATCCCCGATCGGGTGGTGGCGGCCACCTTCCTCGCCGCCGTGGGCCTCGCCGGGGGGGACGTCGTGGTGGTCGATGCCCGGGCGAACCATATGGACATGCTCCTGCGAAAGCTGGGGGAGATGGGTGTGCACGTCACGCAGACGCCCGACGGGCTCCGGGCGGAGAGTGAGGGCCGGCTGCGCAGTGTCGACATCTCGACCCTTCCGTACCCCGGGGTGGCCACCGACTACAAGCCGTTCCTGGTCACGATGTTGAGCGTGGCCGACGGCGTCGGGATCGTCACCGAGAACCTCTTCTCCGGACGGTTCCGCTACGTCGACGAGCTTCGACGGATGGGCGCCGACATCCGCAACGAAGGACATCACGCCGTGGTGCGCGGGGTGGACCACCTGTCGGGCGCGCCGGTCCGCGCCCCCGACCTGCGGGCGGGCGCTGCGCTCGTCCTCGCCGGTCTGGTGGCCGACGGCGAGACCGTCGTCACCGGGGCCGTCCACGTCGACCGCGGGTACGAGGACTTCGCCGGGAAGCTCACCCGTCTCGGTGCCGACGTGACCCGCGTGTCGTCCGCATAGCCAGGCCCGAGGGCCGGATTTCCCGACCCCGGCGGGGCTCTCCTACGCTCGGTCGACCGTGATGAACCTGGCCACGCTCCCCTCATCGCCTCGCGAGACAGCTCCCGGTCGGCCGTGACGGCTCTCGACGTCGGAGCGCTGGCCGACGCCGCCGCGCACGGGGATCGCCGGGCTCTGGCCCGCCTCCTCACGGCGGCGGAGCGCGGTGGCGACAACGGTCGCGCCGCGGCGTCGTGGGCGTACCGCACCGGGGCCGAGGCGGACACGGTGGGCATCACCGGAGCCCCCGGAGCAGGGAAATCCACCCTCGTCGACCGGCTGATCGCGACGGCTCGAGCCGCCGGAGTGACGCATCTCGCCGTTCTGGCCGTCGACCCGACGTCGCCGTTCTCCGGAGGAGCGATCCTCGGTGACCGCGTTCGCATGCAGGGCCACGACCTCGACGCCGGCGTGTTCATCCGGTCGATGGCGTCGCGGGGTCACCTCGGGGGACTGGCGGTGGCGGTTCCCGAGGCCATCCGGCTCTTCGCCGCCGCCGGGACGCCCCTGGTCATGGTGGAGACGGTGGGGGTGGGTCAGGTGGAGGTGGAGGTGGCTTCGGCCACCGACACCACCGTTGTCGTCGTGAACCCCAAGTGGGGGGACTCCATCCAGGCCAACAAGGCCGGACTGCTCGAGACGGCCGACATCTTCGTCGTCAACAAGGCGGACATGCCCGGGGCGGCCCAGTCCCGGCGGGACCTCGAGCAGATGCTCGACCTGTCGACGGCCTCGGACTGGCGCCCGCCGATCCTCGAGACGGTGGCGGCCACCGGGGAGGGCGTCGACACCCTGTGGGCCGAGATCGGACGCCACCGGAGCTTCCTGGAAGCGTCCGGGCTCCTGGAACGGTCACGACGCGAGCGCCTGCAGCGCGAATTCCGGCTGGTCCTGGAGGCCCGCATCGAGAAGGAGATCGACCGGCTGAGCTCTCTCCCGCGGTTCGCCGAGCTCGACCACGCCGTCATGGAACACCGGCTCGATCCCTACGAGGCCGCCGATCAGCTCGTGGCCCATGTGGGCGACAGCGGCGGCCGGCCCGCCGCCCACTGATCCGACGTCGGGCACGGAGCCGAGGCACCGCCGGACGCGGCGTTCGGAGTACGGTGCGCGCATGACGCGCGAGACCCATAGGCCCGGTGGGTCCGAGAGCCCGTTCGTGGTCCTTGAGCGCCGCGACGACGGTGTGGCGCTCATCCGGCTCGACCGTCCCAAGATGAACGCCCTGTCCACCGACATGCTCGCGCAACTCCGGACCGTCCTCTCGACCCTGGCCGAGGACCCACCGGGCGCCGTGGTCCTGTGGGGCGGCCCCCGCATCTTCGCCGCCGGCGCCGATGTCACCGAGTTCTCCCACCCCGGAGCGCCCAAGACGGTGGCGGCCCGGTTCCACGCCGCCACGCTGGCCATCGCCGCCCTCGGTCCGGTGACGATCGCCGCCGTCACCGGGTACGCCCTCGGCGGGGGGCTCGAGCTGGCCCTCGCCTGCGACCTGCGGGTGGTGGCCGAGGACGCCCAGCTGGGTCAGCCCGAGATTCTTCTCGGGATCATCCCCGGCGGAGGGGCCACCCAGCGCCTGCCGCGTCTGGTGGGCCCGGCCCGGGCCAAGGACATCATCTTGACGGGACGACGGGTCGGGGCCGACGAAGCGCTGCGGATCGGTCTGGCCGACCGGGTGGTCCCGGCCGCCGACGTGCTCGACGAGGCGCTCCGACTCGGTGCAGAGCTCTCCCGTGGTGCACGCGTGGCCCAGGTCCTGGCGAAGCGGGTGATCGACTCGGCCCTCGGTACGTCACTGGCCGAAGGGCTCGACCACGAAACCGCGGCATTCGTGTCCGTGTTCGACACCGACGACGCCCGTGTCGGAATCGACTCCTTCCTCGAGCACGGTCCTGGCCGGGCGCGGTTCTCCGGTCGTTGACCGGCTCTGACGGCGGGCAGTGACGATGTCCCCCACCCCTCGCTCCTCCCGGATGCGGCGGACGCCATCGGCGGCGCCGTCGACCCGGCGCGCCGGCGGGCCCCGCCTGCCGGGGATCCGCCCCGCCGCCCTCCCTGCCGGGGGGCCGCCTGACTGGTACCGCCGGGCGGTGTTCTACGAGGTGTTGACGCGGGGGTTCTTCGACGCCAATGACGACGGGATCGGCGATCTCGCCGGCCTCCGGGCCAAGCTCGACTATCTCGAGTGGCTCGGGATCGATTGCCTCTGGCTGCTCCCGTACTACCCGTCGCCCATGCGCGACGGCGGCTACGACATCAGTGACTTCTTCACCGTTCACCCCAATCTGGGCACACTCGACGACCTGGTGGCCTTTCTGGACGACGCCCACCGGCGGGGGATCCGGGTGATCGCCGACCTCGTCATGAACCATACGAGCGAGGAGCACCCGTGGTTCGTGGAGTCGCGATCGTCGAGGGACAATCCGAAGGCTGACTGGTACGTCTGGAACGACGACGACTTGCGGTGGGCCGACGCGCGAGTCGTCTTCGTGGACGTCGAGACGTCCAACTGGACGTGGGAGCAGTCGCGTCAGCAGTACTACTGGCACCGCTTCTTCTCCCACCAGCCCGACCTGAACTACGAGAACCCCGAGGTCGTGGAGGCGATGTTCGACGTCGTGCGTTTCTGGTTGGACCTGGGTCTCGACGGGTTCCGCCTCGACGCGGTGCCCTATCTCTTCCAACGCGACGGGACCACGGGTGAGAACCTGCCCGAGACCCACGCACTGCTCCGACGACTGCGCAAGGAGATCGACGCCGCCTATCCCGACCGGGTCATGCTGGCCGAGGCCAACCAGTGGCCGGCCGACCTCATCGACTACTTCGGCGATGGTGACGAGTGCCACATGTGCTTCCACTTCCCGCTCATGCCGCGGCTGTTCATGGCCGTGCGCCGGGAGCAGCGCTTCCCCGTCACCGAGATCCTGGCCCAGACCCCGGAGATCCCCGAGAGCTGTCAATGGGCCATCTTCCTCCGGAACCACGACGAGCTCACGTTGGAGAAGGTCTCGGAGGAGGAACGCGACTACATGGTCGCCGAGTACGTGAAGGATCCCCGGATGCGGCGCCACATGGGTATCGGCCGGCGACTGGCCCCGCTTCTCGACGGCGACCGACGGCTGGCCCAGCTGCTTTACGCGCTGCTGTTCTCGCTGCCGGGCAGTCCGGTGATCTACTACGGCGACGAGCTGCTCATGGGGGACAACCTCTACCTCGGTGACCGCGACTCTGTCCGCACCCCCATGCAGTGGAGTCCCGACCGAAACGGCGGGTTCAGCCGGGCCGACTTCGCACAGCTCTACCTTCCCCCTCTCATGGATCCCGTCTACGGCTACGAAGCGGTCAACGTCGAGGCCCAGCAGCGCAACCCGAGCTCGTTCCTCCACTGGATCCGGAGCATCCTGCAGACACGCAAGCAGTTCCCGGTCTTCGGCACCGGCAGCTTCGAGGTCGTCCCGTGCGCCAATCCGTCGGTCCTCGCCTATGTCCGCAGCCCTCGTCCCCCGGGACCGCAGGCCGGTGCCGGAGCCACCGACAGAGGCGGGCGGGCGGGGAGGTCGGGGCGCGCCGGGCGCGCCGGGCGCGGCGGCGGGGGTCGGGGCGGCGACGTGCACGACTCGAACCCGGTTCTCTGCGTCCACAATCTCAGCCGGTTCGCCCAACCGGCTGAGCTCGACCTGGCCCGGTGGGCGGAGCGCACCCCCGTCGAGCTGCTTGGACGGGTACCGTTCCCGTCCGTGGGTGGAGCGACGTACGGAGTGACGCTCGGGCCCCACGGCTTCTACTGGTTCGAGCTGATGGCCAGCGACCCGACGGCCGTCGGGGACGAGGCCGGGGGCGCCTCCCGATGACGGCGTCGGGCGCAGGCGTCGCCGGGCTCACCGACAGCGCCCGCCGGGCGCTGGCCGGGCTCGTCTCCGCCCAGCTCGTCCGCAGCGCCATCGTCGAGACGGACGAGGTCCCGGTCCAGGTGCTCGAGGCCGAGGTTCTCGCCCGGGGCCGTCCCGGCATCGTCGACGTCGTCGCCCGCGCCGGGCCACGGATCGTCCACCTGGCGTTGGGTCTGCGAGAGCCCGGGGGGGAGACCAAATTCCTGGCCGGCGACGACGACCCCGTCCTCGGTGTGTTCGAGGACGAGGACGGCCTGGCCGTCGCCTTCGATGCCACGCGCGATGCCGAGGTGGTCACCTCGCTCCTGCGGCTGGTCGCCTCCCAGGACGCCGACCCGGCGCGTGTCCGCCAGATCAGCAATACCCCCCAGTCCGTGACGCTCGCCGTCGAGGACCGCATCGCCTTCACCGTCTTCTCGGAATTGGTCGAAGGGCCTCGGCCCGGCCTCGGCCTCCTGCTTGCTCTCGACGAGGTGGGGTTCAACCACATCGCCCCTCCGGTCGCCGTGTGGCGCCGCACCGGACGCGATCTGGGCATCGTCCAGGAGTACCTGGCCGGTGCGTCGTCGGGCCGGGACCTGGCCGTCACCTCGGTGCGGGATCTCTACGCGTCGGGCGGCCCACCCGAGTTGGCCGGAGGCGACTTCGGTGCCGAGGCCCACCGGTTGGGCACCATGGCCGCCCGCATGCACCTCGGCCTCGAGGAGGCCTTCGGCCGCCGGCGGGGAGACGCCGGTGCATGGGCCGATGCCCTGGAGGAGGCGGTACGACCCGTCGCCCCCACATTGCTCGACCGCCCCGATGTCGTTGTCCTGCTCGAAGAGCTCCGGGGCCTCGCCGTGCCCTGCTTCGGCATCCGCACCCACGGCGACTTCCACGTCGGCCGGGTGGCCCGGACGGAGCAGGGGTGGTACGTCACCGACTTCTCGTCTGGAGGCCGGCCCGTGATCCGGGCCGGGATCGTCCCCTCCCCGGAGGAGTCGGATGTGGCCCCGCCGGGCGGCGACGAACCCGTCTACCGGTCTCCCCTGGGCGACGTGGCCGACCTGCTGTGGTCACTCGGGGTGGTGGCCACGGACGCCGCCGCCGAGCGCGACCCCGACGGCCGCGAAGGCCTCGGGGAGCTGGCCCAGGCGTGGGAGCAACGCAACCGCCGGGCGTTCTTCGCCGGCTACCTGGGCGTGGCCGGGATCAGCGGACTCGTGCCTCCCGGGCGCGAAGCTGTGCGCGTGCTGGTGGCCGCGTTCGAGCTCGAGAGGGTGGCCGCCCGGTTCACCCGTCAGTCCCGCCGGTGACCAGCCACCGGCGACGGGATCGCCCATCGCCGCCGCCCCGCCCGGGGAGGCACTAAGTGCGTCTCGGCATCCTCACCGGCGGCGGGGACTGCCCCGGACTGAACGCCGTCATCCGGGCGGTGGTCCTGACCGGGAGCTCCATCCACGGAGACGACGTCGTGGGCTTCCTCGACGGCTGGAAGGGCGTCGTGGAGGACAACGCCGTGGAGCTGACCCCTGAGCGCTGTCGCGACATCCTGGCCCTGGGGGGCACGATCCTCGGTACCTCTCGGACGAATCCCTTCGCCACCGACGGAGGGCCACAGAAGGTGGTGACCACCGTGACGGCCCGCGACGTCGACGCGCTGGTCGCCATCGGCGGCGAGGACACGTTGGGGGTTGCCCACCGAATGGGTGAGCACGGGGTCCGGGTCGTCGGGGTCCCCAAGACGATCGACAACGACCTGGCCGGCACCGAGGTCACCTTCGGATTCGATACCGCCGTCCAGATCGCCACCGACGCCATCGACCGGCTCCGGACAACGGCCGAATCGCACCACCGCGTCATCGTCTGCGAGGTGATGGGGCGTCACGCCGGGTGGATCGCCACCTATGCCGGTATGGCCGGAGGCGCGGCCGAGATCCTCGTTCCCGAGGTCCCGTTCGACCTCGATCTGGTCTGCCAGAGGTTGAGACGACGCCATGCGGGGGGTCAATTCTCGTCCATCGTCGTGATCTCGGAGGGAGCCGTGCCACGCGAGGGTGCCATGGCCGAATCGGCCCGGCTGGCCACCTCGACCTCGTCGGTCGACCCGTTCGGCCACGCCCGGCTGGGCGGGATCGGCACGTGGCTGGCCGACGAGATCGAGAGCCGGACGGGCTTCGAGGCGCGCGTCACGACACTGGGTCACGTCCAGCGTGGCGGTACCCCGACGGCATTCGACCGCGTCCTCGCCACCCGTTTCGGTGTGGCCGCCGTGGCCGCCGTCCACGAGGGCGCCTTCGGCACCATGGTGGCGCTCCAGGCCGGGGAGATCGTCCGGATCCCCATCGAGGCGGCCGTGGCCGAGGCGAAGACGGTCGACCTGACGCTCTACAGGGACGTGGCCGGAGTCTTCCTGGGCTGAGGCCACGGGCGGAGACCGGCAGACGGGCGCCCGACGCCGGAAGACCGGGAGGTGCCCTGAGGGGATGTCCGGGGAGGTTCGGGAGGTCGGGCGCTCAGCGGGCCGGAACGGCGACGCGGAGCTCTTCGCTCGCCTGCTCGGGGGCGACGATGTTGATCAGGACCCCCGTGCCCAGCTCGAACCCGGCCTGGGTCGTGAGCTTGGGCCAGATGTGGACGTGCCAGTGGTACGGCTCCGGTGCGCGGTACGGGGCGGAGTGGAAAACCAGGTTGTAGGCGACGTCGCCGCACCGTTCGCGCAGTTGGGCGAGGACGGTGCGCAGCGAGCGGCCCACGGCGACCAGATCGGCGGGGTTGGCGCGGTGGAGGTGGGGGCCGTGATTCCGCGGGATGACCAGCATCTCGAAGGGTGTCCCGCTCCAGAAGGGGCAGATGACGAGCACCCGCTCGTCGGCATAGACGACGCGGTATCCGGCGTCCTCCTCAGCGTCCACGGTCGTGCACAGCAGGCAGCGGCCGGCGAAGCGGGCGAATCCCGCCTGCTCCTCGGCCAGCTCGCGGGGGACGAAGGACATGCCGAGGAGCTGGCCGTGGGGATGCTCGATCGACGCCCCCGCCTCTCGTCCCGCGTTCACGATGGCCTGGCTGTAGCGGAGGCCGGGAACGTTCGAGTGCTCCTCGATCCGGTCGCGGATGGCGGCCATGACCAGGCCGGACTGCTCGTCGGAGAGCCGGTCCCAGCCGTTGGCGTGCTCGGGGGACAGCACGAGGACCTCGTGGATGCCCCCTGCTGTCGCCTGGGTGTACACGGGCCCGCGGTGCTCGACCACGAAGGGGTGGTCTCCGGCGAAGGCCGGGTAGAGATTGGGCACGACCCGCACGAGCCACGATCCGCTCGATCCGTAGGTCTCGAGAGCGGGGGGCGTCGACCCCTCGTTCCCGGCACAGAAGGGGCACGGTCCGGTGGTGTCGGCCTGGACGGGTGCCGTCCGGGGTGCGAAGTTGTCGGGACGCTCGGCCCGGTCGATGCTGACGACCACCCACCGTCCGGTCAGCGGATCCAGGCGGAGCTGGTTCATCGTGCCGCCCCCGGCGCCGCTGCGTGCGAAGCCGTCATTGTGTGGGGAATTGTGCCTTTATCGCTCATCAGTGGCTTTCCGGGTCCTCCGTCGTGTCGAGTCCGCACCGCACCACCTCCACGCTAGCCGTCGGACTGGTTGAACCGACACATGTCTCTTCGTTGTGTCTCGGCGCCATCGTGGACTCGTGGAAGGTACTGCCTCGGTCGTTGTCACCAAGTTGTGAGAACTACAGCGGTGTGTGGTCGAAAGGTGCCGATCACGCCGCACCGTGGTCGGCACCGAGGGGGATGTCGCGTCCCTCCCGATCGCGCCGGGCCGGGTCCGCCGGCCGGACCGGGCCAGCCACCTGGCCGTGAGGATGCCGGGTCGGGAGGGGGGAGCCGAAGGGGCGGCTGACCTTCATATCCGATGTGGCCATGTCCGATGTGGCGGCGGGCACGTCCCGGGGACACGATGGCGCCCGTGGCCTTTCCCGCCCTCCCGACGGTGGTTCACGCCGTGCCTACGGGCGCCGCCTACACCGTCCTGCTGCTCCTCCACGTCGCGTGCGCCGTGGTCGGGTTCGGAGCGGTGGCCGTGACCGGGGTCCAGTCCCGGCGGGCCCGGCGCGGACCCACCGCAGCCGGGTCCGACGGTGTCCGGCGCTACTTCCGGCCCGGGGTCAATTGGGCGGCGCGCACGCTCTACGGCGTGCCCGTCTTCGGGTTCGCACTGCTGGCGTCGAGCGACGGGGCGTTCGCCGTCCGTGACGGCTTCGTCATCGCCGGGCTGGTGCTGTGGTTGGCGGCGACGGCGGCGGCCGAGACGGTCGTCTGGCCCGGCGAACGTCGCATCCAGGAGGAGGTGTCGAACCACTGGGGGAGAGGGGAGCCACAGACCACGGGGGTCGACGGTCGATTCGACCTCGACTGCCGCCGCGTGGCAAGTGCCGCCGCCATCTTGTCGGCCGTGTTCGTGGCCGCTTTCATCTTGATGGTCGCCCAACCGTGAGGCCTCACCGTGAGGCCCGACCCCGGCGGTTCCTTCGGCCGGCCCGGGTGCCGGCCCACCTCCGCCGCGCCGGCCTGCCTGGCGTGCGGCCTACCCTGGCGGGATGGGTACGTACCTCGACCACGCGGCGACGACGCCCATGCGACCGGAGGCGGTGGCCGCCATGCTGCCCTACCTCACGGACCGTTTCGGGAACCCGTCGGGCAGCCATTCGGTGGCCAGGGCGGCCCGGTTGGCCCTGGACGACGCCCGCGACGACGTCGCCGCCGCGCTGGGCTGCGAGCCGGGCGAGGTGGTGTTCACCGGGGGAGGAACCGAGGCCGACAACCTGGCCGTCCTCGGAGGGCACGGGGCGGTCGGCGGGGCCGTCGTGTGTTCGGCCGTCGAGCACCACGCCGTCCTTCTGGCCTGCCGGTCCCTTGAGGGGACCACGGTGCCCGTCGACGCCGCCGGGGTCGTCGATCTCGACGCGTTGGCGGACGCGCTCCATCCGGGGGTCGGGCTCGTCTCGGTCATGCTGGCCAACAACGAGATCGGGACGATCCAGCCGTTGGACGAGGTGGTGGCCGTGGTCCGCGACAGAGCGCCCCGGGCCGTCGTCCACACCGACGCCATCGCCGCCGTGCCCTGGCTCGACGTCACGAGCGCTGCCCGGCCGGCTGACCTGGTGTCGGTGAGTGCCCACAAGTTCGGCGGTCCCACGGGGGTCGGGGTCCTGGTGGTCCGCGGCGGTACCGCCCTCGGTGCGGTCCTGCACGGTGGAGCGCAGGAACACGGTCGACGGCCCGGCACCCACGACGTCGCCGGCATCGTCGGCGCCGCGGCGGCGCTCACCGCCGCCGTGGCCGGGCGCCACACCGAGATTCCCCGGGTGCGGGCTCTGCGGGACCGGCTCGCCGACGGTCTCGTGGGCGGCGTCGACGGCGTGGTGGAGACAGGCGGGGACCGGTCCGCCAAGGTGGCCGGGAGCTGTCACGTCCTCGTGTCCGGAGTCAACCAGGAGGAGCTGTTGCTCCTGGCCGACGACGCCGGTGTCTGCGCCTCGGCCGGGGCTGCGTGTGCCAGCGGCGCCCTCGAACCGAGCCACGTGTTGCTGGCCCTGGGCCTGAGCGCGGCCGACGCCCGCACCGCCGTCCGGTTCTCACTCGGGTACGGCACCACGGATGCCGACATCGACGTGGCTCTGGCGGTGATCCCGAAGGTGATCGAACAGCTCCGGGGTTGACCCGGCCGGCCCCGTGTGCGGGGTCCCGTCGGGCGCCCCCTACGCTGGTGGGCCGTGCGTGTCCTGGTGGCCATGTCGGGTGGTGTCGACTCGTCGGTGGCGGCGTCGTTGCTGGTCGACGCCGGTCATGAGGTGGTGGGCGCGACGTTGAAGCTGTGGGGTGGTCCTTCGGACTCGGGCTGCTGCTCGGTGGCCGACGTCGACGACGCCCGCCGGGTGGCCGACCAGATCGGCGTTGCCCATCACGTGTTCAATTTCACCGACGATTTCGACGCTTCCGTCGTCCTCCCCTACGTCGAGGACCATGCTGCGGGCCGGACCCCCAATCCGTGCATCGAGTGCAACCGCCACATCAAGTTCGGCCGCCTCCTCGAGCGGGCGCGTCGCCTCGGGTTCGACGCGCTGGCGACGGGGCATTACGCCCGTGTCGACGGCGACGACGGGCACAGACGCCTGAGGCGGGGAGCGGACCGGGCCAAGGACCAGTCCTACGTGCTGTCGATGCTCGGCGGCGCCGACCTGGCGCAGATCCTTCTGCCCGTCGGCGCGCTGACCAAGGCCGAGGTGCGCGCGCATGCGTCTGGCCGGGGACTGCGGACAGCGGACAAGCCCGACAGCCAGGACGTCTGTTTCATCGGGTCCGTCGAAGGTCGGCGGGGGTTCCTCGGTGACCGGCTGGCCCTGCACGCGGGCGAGATCGTCGACGGCGGCACCGGTGCCGTCGTGGGCACGGTGCCGGCGGTGGAATTGGTCACCGTCGGTCAGCGCCGGGGGCTCGGGGTCGCTGTCGACGGACGACGCCTCTATGCGCTGACGGTCGATGTCGAGGGTCGGCGCGTCGTCGTCGGCGGGGCCGATGCGTCGTGGACGGAACAGGTCCGGGTGTGCCGCCCCTCGTGGGTCGACCGACCCCTCAGCCCTGGGTCACGGGCCATGGCCCAGACGAGCGCCCATGGTGCGGCCGCGCCCTGCACCTGGCTCGGTGACGCCGTGGTCTTCGACCGTCCGCACCCGTTGGTGGCCCCCGGGCAGACCGTGGCCCTCTACGACGAGAACGAGACCGACGCGGTGACGGGCTCGGCGGTGGCGGCTTAGGGGCCGGTACGCTCCGGCGACAGTGAGCACCGAGGACCACCCTTCGAAGGACCCCGCCGAGCGCGTCGAGGAGTTGCGGGCGCAGATCGCCTATCACAACCAGAAGTACCACCAGGAGGACGCGCCCGAGATCTCCGACGCCGACTTCGACGCGCTGATGCGCGAGCTGCGGGGGATCGAAGAGGAGCATCCGGACCTGGCCGCGGCCGACTCGCCCACCCAGCGGGTCGGATCCGCCCCCTCTGTCCTCTTCGGGTCGGTGGCCCACCGGGTTCCCATGATGAGCCTGGACAACGCATTCGACCTCGACGAGCTCCAGGCCTGGGTCGACCGGATCACCCGGATCGATCCCGGTGTCACCGACGCCGACTTCGAATGCGAGCTCAAGATCGACGGGCTGGCGATGTCCATCACCTACGAGGACGGCCGGTTCGTCCAGGCGGCCACCCGCGGCGACGGGACCACGGGCGAGGACGTCACTCACAACGTGGCCACGGTCCGATCCGTTCCGCACACGTTGTCGTGGCCGAAGCGACGCGGTCCGGTCCCGAAGGTGATCGAGGTGCGCGGCGAGGTCTACATGCCGGTGACGGCCTTCGAGGAGCTGAACCGCCGGCAGCTCGAGGCCGGTCTCAAGATCTTCGCCAACCCGAGGAACTCGGCGGCCGGGTCGCTCCGCCAGAAGGACGCCTCGGTGACCGCCTCGCGGGACCTGTCCATGTGGGTGTACCAGATCGGTGCCCTCGAGGGGGGCCCCGAGCTCCACAGCCAGAGCGACGCCCTGGCATTGCTGCGCGCCTGCGGCCTGCCCGTGAACCCCGAGATCACGGTCGTCCACGGGGTCGACAAGGTGTTCGCCTTCTGTACCTACTGGCGCGAGCACCGTCACGACCTCGACTACGAGATCGACGGCGTCGTGGTGAAGGTGGACGACCTCGGTCTGCAGCGGCGGCTCGGTGCCACCTCCCACGCGCCGCGCTGGGCCGTTGCCTTCAAGTTCCCGCCCGAGGAGCGGTCGACCACGCTCCAGCGGATCATGGTGTCGATCGGCCGTACCGGAAGGGCCACGCCGTTCGCGGTGCTGGAGCCGGTGTTCGTGGGGGGATCGACGGTCGGATTGGCCACGCTCCACAACGAGGACCAGGTCCGCCTGAAAGACGTCCGCCCGGGCGACACCGTCGTCGTCCGCAAGGCCGGGGACGTGATCCCCGAAGTCGTCGGGCCCGTGCTGTCGGCCCGGAAGCGCAGTTCGCGCCCGTGGCATTTCCCCACGACGTGCCCGAGTTGCGGGGAAGGCCTCGTCCGGCTGCCGGGGGAGAGCGACACCTTCTGCACCAACCTCGAGTGTCCGGCACAGCGGGTCCAGCGCATCGTCCACTTCGCGTCGCGCGGGGCCATGGACATCGAGGGACTGGGCGAGAAGAGGGTGGTCCAACTCGTCGACGCCGGACTCGTCTCCGACGTCGGCGACATCTACGGGCTCGAGGCGCCGGTCCTCGTCGAGATCGAGCGGATGGGCGCGCTGTCGGTGGAGAACCTCCTCCGTGCCGTCGAGGACTCGAAGTCCCGACCGCTCAGCCGGGTCCTCGTCGGTCTGGGCATCCGCCACCTGGGGCCGACCGGGAGCCGGGCCCTGGCCCGGGTCTACGGGACGCTCGACGCCGTCACCGGTGCCTCGGTCGAGGAACTGGCGGCGGTGGACGGGATCGGGACCGTCATCGCCGAGAGCGTGGTGGAGTTCCTGGCCTCGACGACCAACGCCGCCGTGCTCCACAAGCTCCGGCGGGCCGGGCTGGCCCTGGTCGAACCGGGAGGAGGCGTCCCGGTGACGGGAGGGGAGGGGTCCTCCGGTGACGGCGGTGCCGACGGGGGCGGACCGCCGGTGGCCGTCACCTTGGCGGGGAGATCCGTGGTGGTGACGGGAACCCTCGAGAGCCACACCCGTGAGGAGGCCGAGGAGGCGATCATCCGGGCCGGGGGGAAGTCGCCGGGAAGCGTGTCGTCGAAGACGTGGGCCGTGGTGGTGGGGTCCGAACCCGGCGCCGCCAAGCTCCGCAAGGCCGAGGAGCTCGGGATCCCGATCGTGGACGGCTCGAGATTCGACGAGCTCCTCACCACCGGCGAGATCCCCTCCGCCTGATGCCCTCTCATCCCCCTCGGTCGTGATCCGCGCCCACGGCCCGGCCCTCTGACCTGGGGCGCGTACCCGTAGCGCACGGCAGCGGTCACCATCGGTGGCCGTCCACCGACGCGCTCCCCGGCCTCTGTAGCCTGGGGACCGGACCCATGTCGACCACCACCGACTCCATCGGACGGGTCCTCGCGCGCCGCTACCGGATCGAATCCGCCCTCGGCAGCGGGACCTCCGCGACCGTGTACGCAGCCTGGGACGTCGTCCTGCAACGCCGGGTGGCCATCAAGGTGCTGCATCCCGGCCTGGCCGGCGACGGCGGATTCCTCCGGCGCTTCCGCTACGAGGCGCAGTCGGCGGCGGCCCTCACCCACCCGCACATCCTCTCGGTCTACGACTGGGGAGAGGACGAGCGGGGACCGTTCCTCGTCCTCGAGTACCTGGGGGGAGGGTCGTTGCGGGACCTCCTCGACAACGGCCGGCGGGTGTCGGTGGCGCAGGCGACGGCCATGGGAGTGCAGGCGGCCGAGGCTCTCGCCTATGCCCACGGACGCGGCTTCGTCCATCGGGACATCAAGCCGGCCAACCTCGTCTTCGACGAGGACGGGCGGTTGCGGATCGCCGACTTCGGTCTGGCCCGGGCCCTGGCCGAGGCGGCCATGACCGAACCGGTCGGCGCCACGGTGGGAACGGCCCGGTACGCGGCGCCGGAACAGGCGGTCGGCCGGCCCGTCGACGGTCGGTCCGACGTCTATGCCCTCAGTCTCGTCCTGTACGAGGCGGTGACCGGCGTCGTGCCTTTCACGGCCGACACCATCGCCGCCACCCTCATGGCCCGCGTCGGGGCCCGGATCCCCGGGCACGACGGGCTCGGGCCCCTGGCCGCCGTCCTCGACGCCGCCGCCGCGCCCGACGTGGAGGACCGGCTCGATGCCGCGCAACTGGCCGATCGCCTGACCGAGCTCGGGGCCGGGCTCCCGGCGCCCGAGGCGCTGCCCCTCGCCGGTGCCGGGGGACTCGGGGTGGCCCAGGCGGGAGCGCGTGCCGCCGACCGCACCGAACACGGGATGGGTCCCCGTGGGGCGGCGGACGCGGACCCCGCCGGCGGTCCCCCCGACACCGACGCCCTGGCCCTGGCCACCGCCGTGGGCGTGGCCGGGAACGATCCATCGGCCGGACCGGACGCGGCGAAGGCGGCGCGCCAGGGGCGACGGTGGCCGTGGGTGGTCTCGATCATCGTCCTCGTGCTCGCCCTGGCCGCGGCCGGTGGCGCCTATGCGGCGTCCCGGACGAAGTTCTTCACCCCCAGCCACCGGTTGCCCACCGTCACGGGTCTGACCCCGGGCCAGGCGTCGGCGCGCGTCAGCGCCGACAAGTTCCACCTGCGGGTGGTGAAGCAGCGCCCGTCGACCACCGTGGTGAGCGGGCGGATCCTGGTCCAGACGCCGGGAGCGGGGACGTCTCTGAAGGAAGGGAGTGTGGTCTCGGTGGTGGTGTCCACCGGGCCACCGCCGGTTCCGGTCCCGTCGCTGGCCGCCGTCACCGGCGACTGCCCGGCCGTGGCCGCCGCCTTGAAGGCCGCCAACCTGAACGCCGCCTGCACGCACACCAACTCGACGACGGTGAAAGCGGGCACCGTCATCTCCTGGAGCCCCACAACGACGGCGACGGAATTCTCCACCGTCACCGTCACGGTGTCCTCCGGTCCCCCCGCCGAGACGATCCCGTCGCTCACCGGCTCGACCTGCACCGGTGCCACCACCGCCCTCCAGGCCGTCGGCCTGGTGGCCCAGTGCACGCCCGCCTACAGCTCCTCGGTGCCGAACGGCCAGGTCATCTCCTGGAGTCCGACGGGCACCGCGCTCGAGGGCTCCACCGTCGCCATCAGCGTCTCCGAGGGACCACAGCCGGTCGTCGTCCCCCCGGTGGTCACCGACACCGTGGCCCAGGCCATCGCCGCGCTCGAGGCCGTCGGTCTCGTGCCCGCCGCCAACGGCCCTCTCGTCGGTCACGTCTTCGACAGCACTCCGGCACAGGGAACGTCGGTCCTCCCGGGGTCGACGGTCACCCTCTACAGCAGGTAGGTCCGTGGCGCGTCCGGGAGCGGTCTGCGAGCTGTGCGAGGCCGCCCGGCTCACGACCTGGTACCACGAGGACGACGTGTGCTGGATCGCCGAATGCGAGATCTGCACGGTCCCGATGGTGGTCTGGCGGCACCACGGGACAGACCCGCCGGAGGCCGATCTCGACCACATGCGGGCCGAGCTCGGCCGGGTGGCCGACGAGGTGTTCGGGGCGGGCGGGTGGTCGTACGACGGGGTCATGCGCCAGATCCCCGACCACTTCCACGCCCACGCCCGCGACCCGAACTGGTGGGCCAGGCGCTTCGGCTCCCCCCGTCGACCGTGATCCCGATGACACCGTGATCCCGATGACACCGTGATGCCGATGAGACAGTGATCAAGTACCTCGGATCCAAGCGCCGGCTGGTCCCCGTTCTGGCCCAGCTGCTCGAGCGGTCGCGGGCGCGGACGGCACTCGACCTGTTCACGGGGACGACGCGGGTGGCCCAGGCCTTCAAGGCGGCCGGCGCCGAGGTCACGGCCGTCGACACCACCCGGTGCGCGTCGGTGCTGGCCGGTTGCTATGTCGCCACCGACGCTCAGACGGTCGACCACCGCGCCCTCGAGAAGGCGGTCGACGTCTTGAACCGGCTCCCCGGACGCGCCGGTTACGTCACCGAGACGTTCTGCGTGCAGTCGCGTTTCTTCCAACCGCACAACGGGGCGCGGATCGACGCCGTCCGCTCCGCCATCGACGCCGAGTACCGGGGTTCCGACCTCGAGCCGGTGCTGGTCACCAGTCTGATGGAGGCGGCCGACCGGGTGGACTCCACCACCGGGGTGCAGATGGCCTACGTGAAGCAGTGGGCCCCCCGGTCGTTCCGACCACTGGAGCTGAGGGTGCCGGACCTCCTGCCCGGGGCCGGGCACGCCGTGCGGGGCGACGCCTGCGACGTGGTGGCCGATCTCGGGGAGTTCGATCTCGCCTATCTGGACCCGCCGTACAACCAGCATCGCTACGAGGCCAACTATCACATCTGGGAGACGCTGGTGGCGTGGGACGCCCCTGTCCACTACGGGGTGGCCTGCAAGCGGACCGAGATCCGCGAGGGCGCGCGCAGCGCCTTCAATTCGCGCCGGACCATGCCCGAGGCTCTGGCCCGGGTGGTGGGCGCCGTGCCGGCGCGAGTGGTCGTCCTCTCGTACAACGACGAGTCCTGGATCGGACTCGACGCCCTGATCGAGATGTGCCGGGTGCACGGGCACGTGGAGGTCCTCGCCTTCCCCTCCAACCGGTACGTGGGTGCCCGGATCGGCATCCACAACCCCGCCGGGGAACGGGTGGGGACGGTGGGGCGGTTGCGCAATCTCGAGTACGTCCTGGTGGCCGGGGACCGGGCGACGGTCCGTCATCTGGTCGAACCGTGGCGGGAGCTGACGGTGTCGACCAGAGCGGCGAGTTGACCCTCGCGCGCTGCCCTGCCAACGTGGGCGTCGCCCGGGGGGCCGTCCCGGCCGGGAATCCACCACCAGCAGGGGAGGACGCGCATGGGAGCGCTCGAAGGTCGGGTGGCGATCATCACGGGGGCCGGGCGGGGCATCGGGCGCGAACACGCCCTGTTGTTCGCCTCCGAGGGGGCCAAGGTCGTGGTGAACGACCTCGGTGGGGCCGTCGACGGGTCGGGTGACGACCGGACGCCGGCGCAGCAGGTCGTCGACGAGATCCGGGCCATGGGGGCCGAGGCCATGGCCAACGACGACGACATCGCCGACTGGGAGGGCGGCCGCCGGTTGGTGGCATCCACCGTGGAGGCGTTCGGCGATCTGCACGTGCTGGTGAACAACGCGGGCATCCTGCGCGACAAGATGCTCGTCAACATGTCCGCCGAGGAGTGGGACTCGGTCATCCACGTCCATCTGAAAGGCCATTTCGTCCCCACCCGGCACGCGGCGGGATACTGGCGGGAGAAGGTCAAGGACGGCCGAGAGGTACGCGCCGCCATCGTGAACACCTCGTCGACCTCGGGGCTCCTCGGGAACCCGGGGCAGACCAACTACGGAGCCGCCAAGGCCGGCATCGCCGCCTTCACCGTCATCGCCGCCCAGGAGCTGGCCCGGTACGGCGTCCGGGTGAACGCCATCGCGCCGGCGGCCCGGACCCGGATGACGGAGCAGACCCCGGGCCTCGGGGACATCGTGAAGGCACCGACGGACCCGGCGTCGTTCGACGTGTGGAACCCGGCCAACATCTCGCCTCTGGTGGCGTACCTCTCGACCGAGTCGTGCCCTCTCACCGGCAAGGTCCTGTTCGTCCAGGGCGGCCAGGTCCGGGTCTTCCAGCCGTGGACCATGACCGACACCCTGGAGAAGCACGATCGCTGGACCGTGGCCGAGTTGGCCGAGCGGCTCCCCGGCGTCGTCGGGGTCGACACCCCCGGCTGAGCGGCCGAAGGGCAGAACTATCGTGGGGGCGTTGTGAGCCCGCCCCACGACCCCCCCGAGGAGCCTGACGCGCCACGCCCGCGACCGGGTCGGGCCGACACGCCGACGGGCTCGGATCCCGACGAGCTGGCCTACGGCGCCGGAGGGGGCGAGGAGTTCGCCGTCGTCCCCTGGCCCCTGCTCCTGCGCGAGCGGGTGCACCGCCGCGCCCGGGAGAGCGACCGCTACCGCTGGCTGGTCCTGGCCGTCACCCTGGCCGGACTGCTGTCGAGCAACATCCTCTTCACCGTCTTCGTGGTGGCCTTGCCGAAGGTGGCCGGGAGCCTGCACACCACGGTCCCCACCGTCACCTGGGTGGTCACCGGGCCGCTCCTGGCCGTCGCCGTCATGGCCCCCCTGGCCGGAAAGCTGTCGGACCGGTGGGGACACCGCCGCTTCTACCTCATCGGGATGGTCAACCTTCTCGTCGTGGCCACCCTGTCGGCCTCCGCTCCCGACGTCGGCGTCCTCATCTTCGCCCGCGTCCTCGGCGGCGCCGTCGGTGCCGGCCTGGGCGCCTCGTCCATGGCCCTCGTCCTCGGGGCCTTCGACCGCGGCGACCGGGTGAAGGCCATGGGGTGGTGGTCTCTCGTGGGTGCCGGCGGCCCGGTTCTCGGTGTGGCCATCGGCGGGCCCATCATCGAGTCGATCGGGTGGCGGTGGATGTTCGTGCTCGAGGTGATGATCGGAGCCGTCGCCCTCGTGCTCGCCCTTCTCGTCCTGCCCGAGCACGCCTCGGGCCGGGTGCGGTCGAGGGCGGGGGGACCGCCGCTCGACGTCGCCGGTGCGGTCCTCGTCGTCCTGGCCGTCGGAGGTCTCCTCTTCGGTCTCAACCGCGGTCCGGTCCTCGGATGGCGCAGCGCCTTCGTCATCGGCGCCTTCGGCCTGTCGGCCGTGACGGGGACGGTGCTCGTCCTCGTCGAGCGTCGTGTCGAGGATCCCCTCGTCCCGCTGCGGTATCTGCGGCAGCGGAACTTCGCCTTTCCCATCGGCGCCCAGATGCTGTCCAACTTCGCCTACCTCGGCGGCTTCTTCCTCTCGCCGTTGCTCCTCGAGGAGGTCTACGGCAAGGGTGAGTCGGCCGCCGGGTTGCTCGTGATCCCCCGGCCCCTCACCTTCTCCCTGATCGCGCCGATCGCCGGCTACGTCGCCGTGCGCATCGGAGAGCGCTCGGCGGCCGTCACCGGGACACTGTGCGTGGTGGCGTCGATGGGTGTCTTCGCCCTCACCGGAAAGAGCACGGGAATCGCGCTCGTCGAGGTGGCCCTCGTCCTGTCGGGGATCGGTCTCGGCGTGGCCTCGCCCTCGATCGCCTCGAGCATGGCCAACGTGTTCGACCAGAGCGCCCTCGGGACGGCCGCCGCCACCCAGCAGCTCATGACCCAGATATCGACGGTGGCCGGAATCCAGGTCATCCAGACCGTGCAGTCGTCACAGGCCCACGGTCACGGTGCGGCCCTGCTGCCCTCGTTCCACGCCGCCTTCCTCGTCGGCGGGATCGTCGCCGTCGGCGGGGTGGTCTGTGCCGCCTTCGTCCGTTCGGCCGAACGCCCCGGGGGCCGACCGGCCGTGACCGTCGCCGCCGCGGGCGACACGGCGGCGGTGGTGACGGATCCGGTGCCCGTCGACACGGAGGCGGC
>Ga0209415_10003461_pt1 | contig 29373 bp, 27 predicted proteins | sample PeaSoiSIISIP2007_FD_187696 | JGI IMG/M metagenome (GOLD analysis project Ga0209415, IMG submission 187696) | Peat soil microbial communities from Weissenstadt, Germany - SII-SIP-2007 (SPAdes) (version 2) | ecosystem: Environmental > Terrestrial > Soil > Wetlands > Peat | place: Germany...
TTTCTCGTGCGACTTGCATGTGTTAAGCGCGCCGCCAGCGTTGATTCTGAGCCGGGATCAAACTCTCGTTTGAACCGAATGGCAACACTTTACTTGAATCGCGCACAACGCTAACGCTGCGCGCTCGAACCAAGCTCCATGCCACCGAATTGTTTGATCGCTTCAGATTGAACTCAAATACTGACGAAATATATTGCTCGAAGCGCCTTTTGGGCGCCTCTTACAATTCTTCTACTTCGCGTCCAACCAGATTGTCAAAGATCTGCGTAGACAAACCAGCGATCCGATAAAGGAAGACTGATTCGCTACCGGCCTCGAAAGCCGAAATGGATTTGGTTTGCCGAGCACGGCAAAACCGCATCCATAAACTCTTGGGGGATCTGAAAGAACCACATCAAGCGCGCACTACGCTGAAACACGCTGTGCTGCTCGACCTTCAGAAAGGCGGCCCTACTGCCTGCCTCACCCTAATGCGTACCGACACAGAACCGGTACGTTGTGTACTGCCATCGTCTAATCTAGCAAACCTTCAGTCCTAGCGCAAGGGGCAAGCACACTTTTTTGTGGATATCTTGTAACACCCTGTAAAATCCGGCAGTTGAGGGCACAGCCTGAAGAATGGGCTACAAAGGGACATTTTGTCCCGCGATCACGCGACTTCTTGTCGCTGGGCACCTTAGTCAAAAAACGTCTAAGTTGTTAAGACAATAGGTATTTGTCGATTGGCGTGCGGATTGCTCTTAAGCAATTCGTGGACCCTTGTAAGAAAAAATGGCTAGGAGGAGTGTGGCTGCTGCTGGGCGCCACCGCCCTGATAACGCCGGCTCTGGCAGGTGACGTAGCCTGCGCCGACCCCCAGCCGCTGAACTCGAGTATGGGAACGGGGGCAGCAAACGGTTGCAAGTACGTCGACAACAACTTCGTGAATTTCAGTGGAGGGGCGCCAACGGGCTCTGGCGACGCGGACTGGCCCGGTGTCACGAGTGGCTTCACTCCCAAGATCGAGTTCGTCGCATCGGGTACGGCGCCCTCGCCCTTCACGCTGGATTTTCACACGACGGGGCAGACTACCTTGAGCACTGCCTGCCATGCGAATTCCTGGTGCGTATTAGGGAGCACTTCGACGGTCGAGACTGGGTCGCAGAGTATCACCTATGACGCACAAACAACGGGGAACTATTTAGGCGTCATGCTCACCGATGGAACCGTTCAGGGGGCGGCGCTGAACGCTGGAGATGTCATCACGACAGAAGAGCAGTTTTGTCTCGGCGCCGCCAGCTTCAATTGCACGACCGGGTCAAGTAATTATGGGTACGTGGAAATCACGGAGACTTCTAACGGCAGCGGCGGATACACAACTGTTTTCACGGTCTGCACGCCGGGTGCCTCCGGTTGCACGCTGTCCCATCAGGGTGCGGCAAGCCTCGGTTTCGCATCACCGCAGACGGAAATCGGAATCGAGGATACGGTGACAATATCGACGGTTGCCGGCCAGGCGCGAACCGTCTACATCGACTCCTTCGACAACGACTTCATGGACGCTCCGGAGCCATCGACGTTGTTGCTAGTGGGGACGGCTCTGGTGGGGGTTGGGCTGTTGGGACGGCGGCGGCGGGGGGCGCGAAGGCGAAGCGGCGCCAGGCGGTAGACGCATCAGGAGCGACGCGGGTGCAAATGTCACGATTTAGGCGGCAAGGACGCACCGTCAATCGACTTCAGGCTGGCTTCCGCACCACGCAGGCCCGCGTTAAAATATTCTCCGGGCCGGTATCAAACGGCCTGCATTAAAACGCACGGGATGCTCACGATGAAGCCTAAAACACGTCTCCTCTCCACTCTTTTTCTTTGGGTTTTCCTGTTGCCGGCCGGCGCTAGCGCCCGCGCCGGCCATCACTGGAGTCCTGAACAACTATAGCTACACTCAGCCGGGTTTTCCGAACTCAGGCGTCTCGCCCAGCACCCTCGTCATTATTCAGGGCGCGGGTCTTGCGAACGCGACCTCCGGGCCGGTGACTTTGCAATCGACGGCGGCGCCCGGACTGCCAACCACTCTCAACGGCGCGACTGTTTCCATCACGGTAGGGGGCACTACAGTGACACCCGGCCTGTACTACGCGCTGCCGACTCAGCTTGCCGCCGTGCTTCCGGCGAACACGCCGACGGGGACCGCGAGTGTGACGGTGAGCGTGAGCGGCGGGGCTCCGAGCCCCGCGTTTCAGTTTCAGGTGGTCCCAACCGCCCCGGGACTGGATACCTATTACGGAACCGGGGCGGCATGGTCACGGCGACCGATAACCAGACCGGCGCGCTGATCGACTACACCAATTCCGCCGCTCCCTTGGAGACGATCGTGTTGTGGGGATCGGGACTGGGGGCCGATACAGCGGACAGCGATACGGTCTTTACGTCTTCGCCCCATGCCGTGAATCAGAACTCGACGCAAGTCTACATCGGCGGCGCGGAAGCGACCGTGCTTTACGCGGGGTCGTCAGGATATCCGGGTTTGACTCAGATTGACGTGACGATACCGGCTAATGTTCCCGTGGGCTGTAGGGTCTCCGTGGTTGCCGTGGTGGCTGGCGTGGATTCGAACTTCGCGCTGCTTCCGATAAACCCTGGCGGCGGCGTATGCAGCGATCCGATCTACAGCTACGACGGAAATAGGCTATCCGCGTCATCGACTTCGACGGTCACTTCCGGTATCGCGGATATCGAGCAACTGCTCAACTCGCAACTGGCGGATGTAACCTTTGTCAGCGACGTCGATGGCAATGGCTATACGACGCTCGGCCCCCTTTCCCTAGGAGGATGCGCGGTGCAACAGGGTACTGGCCCGACGCAGTACGGCGGCACCCTCACTTATCTAAATGCAGGAACGGTCAGTCTGCAAGGGCCCGGGGGTACTTACGCTTTGACCAGTACGACCGGCACCACCCCGGACGGCGCCGTTCTGCCCGCAGGGGCAATCCCTGCGAGCGGAGGGACCTTCGTCTTCACGGCTACCGGCAGCGCTCAAGTGGGCCCGTTCACCGTGACCATAAATATGTCCCCTCTGATGACGTGGACCAATTCGAGCGCTGCGAAAACGGTGAGTCGCGCGCAAGGGTTGCAGATCAATTGGAGCGGGGGCCAGCCCTCATCCTACATCCAGATCATCGGGCAGTCTGTGAGCTCGACGCCAGGCATTAATGCTACGTTCCAATGTTTCGTTCCGCAGAGCGCGGGGGCCTTCACGGTTCCACCGTAAGTGTTGAGCGCTTTGCCCGCGGGTAAGGGAACGTTGGATGTGGAGAATTTTACAGCCGACGTGCCCTTCGTGGTGACCGGTGTGGAGTATCCATACTGGCACGGAGGCAACACAGTCTCGGTCACGAGCACGTACCAGTAGAGTTCGGGGCAACCGGATTGTCGCAATACGGAGGTCATCGCCGATATCCGGACCAGCATGGCCGCTCCGGTAGTGAGCGGGGCGGTGGCGCGGCTGCTTCAGCAGACCCCGTCCTTGACGCCCGATCAGGTGAAGGCGCGGCTGATGCGCAACGCCACCAAAACATTCCCAACCAGCAGCGTCGCGGTGGATCCGGTAACCGGAATCAGCTACACCAGCTACTTCGATATCTTCACGGTCGGGGCGGGCTATCTTAACGTCACCGCCGCTCTGAACGATACGACGGCCGTGACTGGCACGGCGCTTTCTCCAGTTGCAAACTATAACGCGCAGACCAACACGGTTTCGATCAGCAATATCGCGGGGCAAAACGTGATCTGGGGCACCAACGTGATTTGGGGCACCAGCGTGATTGGGGGCACAGGCGAAGCGGCCGATGAAGCTACGAGCATCACAATCAATGGCGAGCAGTAGGTTGCCGCGTTCCATAGTTCCGTCATCGTCTTTTGAACAGCCCGTTCTCGATTTTCTCTGCGCTCGATTCCGGAGATCCTGATCGGCGACCGCCGCTTGCTGACGCGCGCGGTTCGGAATATCCACAGCTGCTCAAGGCTCGCAGGCCGCAGGCCTGCGCCACATGCCGAGGCCCAACACCCTTCCGAAGCGCAAGCCACGGCGCCGCAACCACCCTGCATAAAGGCATATAACGGCCGCAGATTCAGGCAGATGGAAGACATTGTGGCTCGCGAGTTTGGGACATTTTGTCGCTCCGCAATTGCGCGATATCACGCAAGTAATTCAAACACAAGGGCATTCTAATGTGGTTTTCGGATTGCCGTTAAGGGACACGCATTATGCTTTTGCAGACAGCTAATCCCGCTCCCCGGCTGCGGCGAAGAGGCGCTGGGCTTCCTTCAAAGGGCCGGCATACGATCCGAGTCTCCCAAATCATCTCGGCGCTTTCGTACGCGCTCGACCTCACGGAAGGTAGACCCATGGGCCATTCGGTACGATCCTGCGTGATCGGCATGCGGCTGGGCGCCGAGATCGGGCTGAGCGTCGCCGAGCAATGCGATCTATATTATTCGCTGTTGCTGAAAGACGCCGGATGCAGCAGCAATTCCTCAAAATTGTTCCACATTTTGAACGCGGACGAGCTGCGGGCCAAACGGGACGTGAAGTTGACGGACTGGACCCGTGTCGGCTGGGAGAGTCTGCAATACGCGATCGCGCACGTGGCCACGGAGGCTCCATTTCTGGAGCGGGTTCGCACTCTGGTGCGCGTGGCTGCCAAGCAGCAAGTGGAATCGCGCTCCCTGGTGCAGATCCGGTGTGAAAGAGGAGCTTCGGTCGCGCGGAAAATCGGGTTCTCGGAACAGGTCGCGCAGGCGATTCACAGTCTGGACGAACACTGGAACGGCGGCGGGTATCCGGATGGACGCCGAGGCGAAGAGATCCCTCTATACAGCCGCATCATGAACCTGTCGCAAACGCTGGAGGTTTTCTGGGTCAACCGCGGCCGGGAAGAGGCGATTGAGGTGGCGCTCAACCGCAGCGGGCGATGGTTCGATCCGGAGTTGGTTCGCGCCGCGGAGTCGCTGGCCAAGCAAGGATTGCTGTGGACCAATATCGACCACGAGAATCCGATCAAGCAGGCGCTTACGCTGGAGCCGGAAGAGCACAGGATGGTGGCCGACGACGAGACGATCGAGAAGATCTGCCAGGCGTTTGCAGAAATCATCGACGCTAAATCTCCGTTCACTTTCCGGCATTCGAACGGAGTGGCCGACGCCGCGACGGCGATGTCGCGGAACCTGGGACTGAGCGACGAAGACGTCACGTTTATGCGGCGGGCAGCGCTGGTGCATGACATCGGCAAGCTGGGCGTCTCCAACAGCATTTTGGAAAAGCCCGGGGCGCTGACGAACTACGAGTGGGAGATCATCAAAAGACATCCCTACTACACGTTCGAAATCCTCCGCCGGATTCCAGGGTTCGAGGAATTGAGCGAAGTGGCAGGGGCGCACCACGAAAAACTGGACGGCTCCGGCTATTATGCGCACTTGAGCGCGGAACAGCTCACCTTGGAAATGCGCATCCTAACGGTGGCAGACATTTTCGACGCGCTGGCGGCGAAGCGGCCGTACCGCGATGCGATGCCGCTGGACAAAGTTTTCGAAATCATGCAGAAATCGGCGCCAAAGGCGATCGACGCCCAATGCCTGGACGCGCTGATGCAGCACCATGCGCATGCGCCATCGGCGGGCACAGCGTCGTTCAGTACGGCGGCGGCCAACGAGGATCTACTGAGACTCTCGGCGCAGGTGGGCGCGAGCGGTTCGGGCGGCGTTACAAAACCCGCGGGTAATTTAGGCGCGAAGGATGGCGATGCAAGGGGCGAGAAAGTTTCACAGAAGGAGAAACAATGAATCGGTCTTTATTCCTTAAATATGTTGTGACGTTCGGCATGTGCGCCGCGGGTGCTCACGCTCAGAACTTCTATTGGAACAATGTCAGCGCGAGCTCGATGTCCATGGGAGGAGTCTATCTTCCTTCACAAGGCGGGGCGCTGGATGCGCTGGCGTCGAATCCCGCGGGGCTGACGCAGCTTGGCGCGAGAACGCTGGATTTGAGTTTGACCAGCATCTTCGCGAACGGCTCCTTCAGCAATTCGGTAAATACCAACGTGCCGTTGAAGGACGCTCCGGGCGTGATTCCGTACGGCGCTTTCGGCATGCCCATCGGGCATTCGCGCTTCAGCATCGGCGTGGGGGTGTTGCCGGAGATCATGTCGGTCTCGAATTGGAATTACGTGGACGCGCCGGGAGTCGGCGGGGCGAGCTACGGACTGCAACACCAGCATTCCGCGATCATTGCGGCGCGCGCGGTGGCGGGCGTGGGCTTTGCGCTGACCAGGAAGATTTCGGTGGGCGCGACAGTGGGAGCGATCTACAATTCGAATACGCTGGAGACGCCGTACGTGTTCCAGAGCAATCCCGCGCTGGCAGGGCTGAAGACGCAGTTGGATCTGCACACCACGGGCACGGGCTGGCATACCAGCGTGGGCTTGATCGCGAGAGCCACGGACCGTTTGCAATTCGACGTGGCCTGGAAATCGAGCACCACGATCGACAGCACCGGCAACGCAAACGGAAACATCGGAGTGCAACTGGCGGCGCTGGGACTGGGCGGAGCGCGGCCGGATTTCCACTATAACGCGATGGTGCAAACCGTGATGCCGCAGTCGGTGATCGCGGGGGCGAACTGGCGCGTGGACGGGCACTGGGTGTTCGCGCTGCAAACCGACTGGGTCGACTGGAAGGGCGCATTCGCGAGCCTGCCGGTGACGCTGACCAACGGCAATAACGCCGACATCAACGGGCTGCTGGGGACGAATGGGATTTTCGATCGCGTGCCGCTGGATTGGAGGAATCAATATTCCTTCCGAGGGGGCGTGGAGAGATTCCTGACCGAAAACATTTCGCTACGCGCGGGCTATGCGCACTCAAACAATCCCGTGCCGGCATCGACGCTGTCGCCGCTGACTGCGGCCATCATGACTAACCAGATCTCGACCGGCATCGGGTACCGGCACGGGCACTGGCGGTTCGACCTGGGTTATGGAATCGACCCGACGACGCAGGAAACCGTCGGCACGACGGCGCTGCTGGGCGGTCAGTACGGCAATAGCAAGGTGAGCATCGGCACGCAGTCGCTGGGATTGAATACGTCGTTTACGTTTTAGCCGCCGCTCCATCAGTCACAATGGAGCGGACACGCCGCTCCATCAGTCACAATGGAGCGGACACGCCGCTCCATCAGTCACAATGGAGCGGACACGCCGCTCCATATCATCTCTCCTCACGCTCAGCAGTGGCGGAAGGGGGCGCGTTGGCGGACGGGGTGCGGGCGGCAATGCCGGGTACAACGTCCGACAAAAGCGCCTCCACGGCGAGGCGGGATTCTTGGGCTCGGTATTGGCCGGAGCCTGGGCCTTCGCTGTCATCTTGGCCTCCATTAAAGACAAAAGACACGCCAATGATCACGGCTTCCGTGCTTGTTTAATTTCTCGAAGTTCTCGGACAAACTCGATAGCGGGATCGATTGACGGATCATCACTTGTTAGCACGGTTAACCCATCAAAGGTATGGCCTATCATCCTAACCGGGGTGGCACCGTTGTAGACAAGTGTCACATGGTCAAACGTGCAATCTAGAAACTCTTTACCGCCGATAACAACCCTTTCATCTCTGAACAGCTTGCTTTTGATTTGCTCCGGCGCGCTGTCGTGATCGTAACGAGGACGTAGATGGTTATACAAAAACATCTGCGCCCAAATGCGATCAATGGCCCGAGCGAAAGCGTCCACATCAGGAGCCAACGCCTAGCAGGCATTTTGAACTCGTTCCTCCCTCTGGCTTTGCGGTAATCCTGCCAAATCATTAACAAGATCCCAAGTTCGCAAATGGTGTTGATAATGGTGAAGATGTGATCGAAGCTGAAGACGTCCAACATGCGGAGAATTATATCTGCGGGCATGGTACATCGGTGTCACGTTTTCGGGGAGACGAACCTCTTGCTGCGACCGCCTCGGAATCGGATTTTTGAGCGGTTGCGCAACACCTGTGTTGATGCGGGTCAACAGAAGTGTTATGCTCGGCTGTGACCAGCGGCGAACTGAAGCGGTGGCTTGAAAGGCAGGGCTGCAGCTTCGCGCCCGGTAAGGGCGGACACCTCCTGGTTCGGCTCGGCAGCAAGAAAACGGTTCTGCCGATGCACGGAAAAGGCCACGAATTGCCGACTGGCACGGTGAACGGAATAAAGAAGGCCCTTGGCCTGAAGTGAGGTTTCTATGATGCAATATCCGGTGAGTTTGGCGCGCGAGGGCTCGAAAATCACTGTGGCGTTTCCGGATTTTCCCGGCGTCCACACCTACGGAGACGACGAAGAGGAAGCGCTCACGCGCGCGGTGGATGCGCTCGAAACCTACTTGATGGGTATGATCGAGGATCGAGAGCAGATTCCCGAGCCCCGCAGGCGTAAGCGCAGGCGGCGATTTATCACACTCCCGGCGCTGACCGAGGCGAAGATCGAATTATACCGGCAGATGCGCGCGGCGGGCGTAGGGAAAGCTGAACTCGCCCGGCGCCTGCATTGCCACCTTCCGCAGATTGACCGGCTGCTCGACCTGAACCACGCTTCACGGCTCGATCAGATCGAGCAAGCTCTGCTGGCGGTCGGCAAGCGGTTGAGGATTTCGATTGAGGATGCCGCATGAGATGGGCTGGCAGGCCGGAGGGCCTGCGCCACATAGAGCGCGGCGGAAAGTAATTCGCAGGCCACAGGCCTGCGCCACAGGGCCGCGGGCCTGCGCCACAGGGCCGCGGGCCTGCGCCACGGGGCCGCAGCGGAAGAGTACCCTATCGGTATGAGTTCTCAGATCACGGTGTTCCGCTCGGCCGATGAAACGGCGAGCGAGGATGCGGCGAACGTGCAACAGATGCTGACGGACGAGGGCATCGCGGCGGCGCTGCTCGACGACAATGAGCCGGGGATTCCGGAGGGAGCCTATGAAGTCCGCGTGGATGCGGCGAACCAGGCGCGAGCAGAGCAGCTCATCGCGCAGTTTCCGCCCGAGGCTGAAGTGGAAGACGTGGACCCTTCCGAGGCGCTCGATCAGGTGACGGTGTTTGGAGCGGCGAGCGAAATGGAGGCTATGTCGATTCATGCGGTGCTGGAGGCGGGCGGGATCTCCGCGATGGTTGTCGGGGATTCGCGGTACCCGAATTTTCCGCAGGAAGTGCGCGTGGCAAGGGAGCAGGAGGCGAGGGCCAGAGAGTTGATCGCGGAGGCAGTGGCGGCGGGGCCGTCGGGGGCGGAGGAGGCGGAGGAGTTGGGGGAGAAGGGCTGAAGGCAGGTCGAAGACCTACATCAAGACGGCAGGTCGCAGACCTGCCCCACTGGGGCTGATATTCTGGCGTGTATGGAGACTCGACACTCGGTTTGCGCGCTGGATTGCCCGGACACGTGCGCGATGCGGGTGCAGGTGGAGAATGGCCGCGCGACCAAGCTGCGAGGCGATCCGGATCACCCGGTCACGCGGGGGTTTTTGTGCGGCAAGGTGGCGAAGTACCTGGACCGCGAATACTCGCCGGAGCGGTTGTTGTATCCGCTGAAGAGGGTCGGGGAAAAAGGCGACGGGCGGTTCGAGCGCATTTCCTGGGACGCGGCGCTGGATACGATCGCGACGCGGCTGGGCGCGATTGCCGAGGAGTTCGGGCCGGAGGCGATTCTGCCTTATAGTTACGCCGGCACCATGGGATTGCTGAACGGGTCCGGAATGGACCGGCGATTCTTTCACAGGCTGGGGGCGTCGAGGCTGGACCGCACCATCTGCTCGTCAGCGGGCGGCGCGGCGCTGATGGCTACGCTGGGGCTGCGGTATGGAACGGAGCCGGAGCAGTTTCGCGATTCGAAATTGATTCTGGCATGGGCCGCGAATATTCACGGAACCAACGTTCATTTGTGGCCGTTTATCGTGGAGGCTCGGAGAAACGGCGCGAAGCTGTATACGATCGACCCGGTGCGGACGCGGACGGCGGGGCTCTCCGACAAGCACTTTACTGTTTTTCCGGGCAGCGATTTGGCACTGGCGCTGGGCCTGGCGCACGTGATTATCGGAGAAAAATTGTATGACGCCGATTACGTGGCGAGGTACACGAACGGGTTCGCGGAGTTGAGTGAGCGCGTGCGGGCGTACGATCCGGAGCGCGTGGCGGCGCTGACGGGAATCAGCAAGGAAGACATTGTCGCCTTGGCGCGCGAATATGCGACGACTCGGCCGGCGGTGATCCGGTTGAATTATGGAGTGCAGCGCTCGGAGCACGGAGGAGCGGCGGTGAGGGCGATTGCGGCACTGCCGGCTCTGACGGGATCGTGGCGGGAGGCGGGCGGAGGGTTTCAGCTTTCGACCGCGCAGGCGTTCCAGTTCGATCGGAAGGCGCTGGAGATGCCGGAATTGCAGATGAAATCGGCGCTGGGGCGCGAGGCTAGGATCGTGAACATGTCGGAACTCGGGAAGGCGCTGACGCAGTTGGATGGGCCGCCGGTGAAGGCGATGGTGGTGTATAACTCGAATCCGGCGGCGATTGCTCCGAATCAGAATCTGGTGCTGAAAGGGATGCGGCGGGCGGATCTGTTTACGGTGGTGCTGGAGCAATTTCCGACCGATACGGCGGATTATGCGGACATCGTGCTGCCGGCGACGACGTTTCTGGAACACACGGATTTGTATCTGGCGTACGGGCATTATCATTTGCAGATGGCGCGGCCGGTGGTGGAGGCGGCGGGCAAGGCGCGATCGAATGTCGATGTGTTTCGCGAGCTGGCGAAGCGGATGGGGTTCGAGGACGAGTGCTTTGACGATTCCGAAGACGCGATGATTGATGCGCTATTGGGGTCGGGGCATCCGTTTCTGGAGGGGATCACGCGCGCGCGCCTGGAGCGGGAACATTCGGTACGCCTGAATGTGTCGCCGGCGGGCGACCCGTTCCTGCCGTTCGCGAAAGGCGGGTTCGGGACAGCGTCTGGGAAGTGCGAATTCGGCGCGGAGACGCTGGAGTACGCGCCTCCGGTGGAATCGCGGTTGGGCGATGAGGGGCTACGGCGCAAATATCCGCTGGAGTTTTTGTCGTCGAAGAACGACGACAGTATGAATTCGACGTTCGGCCACAGGGCGGCGACGGATGAACAGACGTCGGTGCTGCATATGCATCCACTGGATGCGGAGGCTCGCGGGATTGCGGCGGGGGATCGGGTGCGAGTGTTCAACGACCGCGGCAGCTTGCTGTTGAAGGCGGCGGTGGCGAAGGCGGCGGGCGAGAGTCCGGTGCAGCCGGGCGTGACGAGGTCGCCATCGACAAGATGGGCGAAGCGCGCGGCGGATGGACGGAGCGCGAATGTGCTGACGTCGGGAAGGTTGACCGATATCGGCGGAGGACCGACATTCTACAGTTGCCTGGTGGAGGTGGAGAGGTGCGGGGACTAGGGGATAGCGCGGGCGCCGGCATCGATTGAGGCGGAGCGTTCCAGCATGGCGTCGAGGTCGGCGCGCGAGAAGTAGCGGCCGCGCATGATGACGGCTCGGATTTTTTGGGTGTTGCGGATATCGGCGAGAGGGTCGGCGTCGAGCAACACGAGATCGGCCGCCTTGCCGAGCTCGATGGTTCCGGTTTGGTTAAGCGCGCCGAAATAGCGCGCGGGATTGCGCGTAGCCGTGGCCAGCGCTTCCAAGGGAGTGAAGCCGGATTCGACCAATAGAGCCAGCTCCTGATGCAGGCCGACGCCGGGGATGATGGGATTGGTCAGGCTGGTGTCGGTTCCGGCGAGGAATTCGACGCCGGCGCGGTGCATATCGCGGACCAGGATCTTGTAGCGGTCGAGCAGGGCGCGGATGCGGAGGACCAGCGCATCGAACTGCTCCGGCGAGAGATCCTTCATGTATTCTTTGTCGCGCGGGTGGGCGGTTTTGCGCCAGATCTCCGGCATGTAGAGGAAGCTGGGATCCTTGGGCAGATCGTCGCCGTAAGCGAAGCCGTGAAGCAGCGCGAGCGTGGGCGTGTGCCAGACGCCATTGCGCACGAAAGCGGCGAATAATTTGTCGGCTTTATCTTTGCTATAGGTGTCTTTGCCGGATGCATCGAGGAAATCGGCGAGATCGGGGAAGCCGAGGATGCGGAGACGGGCTTCGCCGGAAAGCTGATCGTCATTCATGACGCGGAGGCGCTCCGCGCGGAGAGCTTCTTCGTTGGTGGAACACGCAAGCAGAATGTTGATGAGATGTTCCTGGCTGCGCTGGCCGGCCTCGGCGGCTTCGAGCGGGCTGACGGCTTCGGGAACGTGGCCGGCGAAGGGGATGCCGATGGCGCGAGCTTCCTGGGCGATGGCGAAGTAGGCTTCGCGAGGCAGGTCGTTATAGACCTTCAGAAAATCGTAGCCGCTGCGGGCCAGCAGATCGACGGCGAAGCGGGCCTGATCGGCGGTGGAGACGGCGATGGCGCCGGGCGGGATGCTGGGAGCGGAGAGCATCAGAGGGCCGTCGAGGAATCCGGAGGCAACGATGCGCGGAACGTCGGAACGGGTGCGCCATTGCTGAATTAACGGGAGCGGAATACCGGAAAACATTTCGCGCACGCCGGTGATGCCGTTGGCGACCAGCATCGGAAAGAAGGCGTCCGGCAGACCCAGGTGCATGTGCATGTCCCAGAGACCGGGGATGAGAAATTTGCCGCGAGCGTCGATGATTTGCGCTCCGGGAGGAGCCTTGATGTTTTTTCCGATGGCGAGAATGCGTCCGCCGGAGACGACCACGGAGGTGTTCTTGAGGGGCTTGGGCGAGGCCAGGTCGATGACCGTGGCGTGCTGGATGATGATGGTCTGGGCCCGGAGGGGGGTGAGGAGGAATAACAGGGCGAAGAGGACCAGCACAGAGAAACTAATAGATTATCGCATTGGGTCAAACACCTGCTTCATTTGATCGCTGCGTGCGGCAAGGACGGGATCAGCGACCTGTTGCCTTGGGAATGAGGGTCGGCGCCTCGCGCGAGCAACAGTCTCGCGGCTTCCACTTTATTGAGGTTGACCGCGCGGCGCAGAGGAGTGTCGCCGGCACTGTCGCGGGCTTCGATGTCGGCTCCGCCATCGAGCAGCGCTGCGATCACTTCGACATTGCCGCGCCGCGCGGCCATATGCAGGGCCGTGCAGCGTTTGACGCCATGGACGGCGTTGACGCGGGCCGAGCTTCTTTCCAACAGGACGCGGACGATCCGGCCCGCACCCGGCGCACTACATTCGTTGCCGACACAGTAGAGCGGTGAACGCGCCCTGTCGTCATCCGCAATTTCTCCCGCTCCCATTTCGAGGAGCAGTTCCACAAGGTTGAGGTCGCCAGCGCCGGCCGCGTCGTGCAATAAGGTTCTCCAGCCGTTGTAGCGAGCACGGACAAGCGACGGATCGGCACGAAGGCGATCGATGGCGTACTCGCGCAGCGAAGGAGTCTTCGATCTGGCCATCAGCGCAAGAAGGCTGGCGTGGACCGAGGGAGAGCGCGCGAAGCGGGCCTGCAAAGCGGCGCTTTCTAAAAGTTCGATGCATCGTCCGCTGTGATCCGGGGAGCGGATAAGAGCCACAGCCTCATCCAGCGCGACTTGCTCCTCCCAGAGCGGAGCAATGTCGCCGCGCAGGGGCGAAGCCGGATCGGGCATTCGTCCTTTATTGACTACATGCGTATTGACTACATGCGCGGAAGAGTGTCTGAAGAACTCGAGCAGTTCACTTCGAATCGCGGGGTCGGCGATCACCGAATCGTCGCCGAGCGTCAGGGTCATCGCGAGCAGCCATGCATTCCGTTCACGCTGGCCGATGGAGAAGCGCCGGTGCGATTCGCGCAGGCTCAGCCACCACCGGCGCTGCGAATTCTCGGCCTCGCCACCGAGGAACTGGACGAGGAACGCCGAAAATTCTTCAATCGCGCAGGTGAATGTGGAAGGAAAAAGGGGGCGCAGTATGGGATCTTGCTCCACATGAGCATAGAATGCCGTCGCCAGCGCGCGGCATCCGGCAGCGCCCCCTATGGCGCGATAGAAGTTTGCGGGTTGGGCCAATGGACCATTGTCTCTAAGCGGCGGTTCGAGTCAAGATCCTCCGCTTCAAGATCCCACACAATAAAAAGACGGTACAGTTGAGTGGAGGATCATCGAACTTGGCAAAAAAAGAAGCGGCAGACGAGAAGGTAGCAGAGAAGAAGGTAACGGAGAAGAAGAAAGCGCCGAAGAAGGAATCGGGAGACAAGGCCGCGGCGGTCGAGGCGGCTCCCGCGGCGGCTGCTCCCGCGGCGGCGACTCCGGCGAAGGCGGCTGCTCCGAGGCCCAAGCGGGAGAAGAAGGGGAAGTTGCCTCCAAAGAACAAGGCTCGATTGCCTAGGAAGCTGAAGAAGCAGCAGAAGAAGGCGGCGGCAAAGCTTTAGCGGCAGGTCACGGACCTGCCCCACTCGAACGGCAGGTCGCAGACCTGCCCCACTGGGCCTACCTAGAGGGCAGGCGGTCGCGCAGGCGCTGCTCGATTTGCTTCTCCGCGGCCTGTTGAGCCGGAGTGAGATCTTCCGCGTGCACGTTTAGCGGCTCGGCGCGAGTGTCCGGGAAAACGTAGGCGGCGTCGGTATCCTCCTTCTGCTCGATCAGAAGCTTGTACACGTCCCAGGTGTAGAAGCTCGAGACCCAGTTGCGAAAATCATCGCTGTCGGGGTGGCCGGGCGGAGGCGTTTCGAGATTGATGGGTGTGCCGGTGATCAGCGTGTGCTGAGGGCCGAAGAACATGGGACGCAGGCCGGCGAGCTTCCCTTCCTCGACCACGTGGCTGAAGTTCACATCGGTGGTCATGTCGTTGAACGTGGGCGTGTGATACGGGTCGGAATGCTGGGTGCGGCTGCCCGGCCCATAGGAGCGGAAGTGGTCGAACTCCAGCGGCGTGACCGTATCCCAATTCGATCCGTAGTCGATGGTGAAGACGTAGCCGGCTTTGAGGATGCGCCCGGCGCCTTGAATGAAGCGGCCTTCGCCGAGGTTGATGTAGCCCACGAAGGCTTTGCCGCTGCGGGCCATCTCATAGGCGTAGGCGGGAATGTACTGGCGAACATGGGCGGCCAACTCCGGGATGGTCTCGATGGGCACGTAGATTTCGTGAAACTCGAGAGCGGCGATCTTGTCGGCGTAATCGTCGTGGGTGGTGAGCGCTTCCAGAAGCGCGATGAATCCGGCGCGGCTGAGATACACGGTGTCGGTGTCGCGGCGGCTTCCGAAGAGTTTGGATTGAATCCCGAGATCGTCGCTCTTAAGGCGCTGTTGGAGCGCGGCGGGCATCTCCTTTTCGAGCATGGTCCAGCCGGCGCGCGGCAGCGCGGGCGCGACGTAGCCGACCTCGGCCGCGCCACTCGGCGATAGAACCACCTTATGAACGCTGAAGGCGTCGGGGAGCTCGTTTGAAAGCACGACTCCTTTGAGGCTGCCGGCGGGGATGGTGGCGGTGGGATCGGTGGCATCGCCTTCGCGAGCTTCGAAGCGGGCTCCGAAGCGGGCGTTGCGTTTCTTCTGAGCGGCGCTCAGGGCGGGCGAACGATCGTAGCAGGCGTAGACCAGTTGACGCGTGAACTCGCGCCAGGATGCGCCGGATTCCTCCGCTGCACGGTGGTCGATGTAATCGAGAATCGATTCGGCCAGTGCGCCGTCGCCCGCGCCAAACTCGGCGATGGTGAAATGCTCATTCTCGGCGAGCGTTCCGGCTTTTCGCATTCCATCCCACATGTTGAAAATATGCTGGGCGATCATGTGGCCGAAGTACGGGGAAAGCGCGTCGGGGAAGGTGCGATAGTCGCTGGTGAAGTTGACGCGGCCGCTCGAATAGTAGCCGAAGGTGGGGTGGAACATCACCAGATCCTGATAGTCGAGAAAGGTCAGGAGGGACTCTCTGACGGCGGGGGCGGCGGAAACGTCCACGCGGATTTCGTTATGGATCTCCCAGGGGTTCAAGAGCTCGCCGCGCTCGACCGGCGAGTCGGCGAGAAGCGGGAGGGCGATGAGAAAAGCCGTGATAGATATAGATGCGCGGGTCCGCGAGGAAAAGTGGTGCATAGGATAGAGGCGTTCTTGGATCGGGAAAGGTAACCCTTATGTATGGTCCGGCGCCTATGAGTATGGCATAGATCGGCCGCGCCGGCCACAAGGGATCAAGCTCGGATCAGCCTCGCGTCTGGGGCGGGTGCTGCAACTTGCGGGCCTGGAACGCCCGTACCGCCGTCCGGACCGCGGTGCGTGCGGCGCGATTTCCCGGGCAAGCCGTGAGACCGGTATTATCTGGAGTTACGGCAACGCTGGGCTGTTTCCAATCCGCGGTGAAGGTCGACTCAAGACGTTGAAGAATCGCAGGCTCCGAGACGAGAATGCCGCACTCGCGGTTGTCCCCGAGCGACACACAGGAGAAATTCTCGGAGCCGATATAGGCCTGCGCCGCCGACTGTCCCAGATCCGCCAGGATCATCTTGGCATGGACGTAAAGAAACGATTTGCAGACCGCGCTCACGCCATTGCCGGTCAGGTAGGTGATCCCACGCGCATTGCCGTTGACCTTGCCTTCAGCGGCCAACACTGCGGCGATAAAGCGCACTTTTACTCCGCGTTTCGCTGCCGCGACCATGGCACCGAGCGTTCCGGGATCATCCACTTCCTCGCAATAGATATCGAGCGTCTTGGTGGCCGCATTGATCAGCGCGGTGAGTTTGGTGCGCGAGTTTACCGGACTCCATACCAGTGAGTTCACTTTGGGCGTCGCCGGCTGGTTGTTCCAATCGGCTTGGAACACGGCCTCAATCTCGGCAACTTCGGCCGGCACGGTGGTGACGATGCCGAAGTCGCGCGTGCTGCCGAAGTAGTCCTGGGTCAAGTTGAACGACATCACGATGGCTGTTGCGCCATCCACGACGAATGCCTTCTCGTGGGTCACTTCGAAGGCCGCGGGCGCCTGCCGGCATTGGATTCCGGCGTTGGTGAGTTGAGTGATCGCCGGGGTAATATCGGTTTGCTGCATCCGGGGGGTGAAGGAATGCCAGTTGTAGAGCACGCGCACGACGACGTTTCTTTTCTGCGCGGCCTCCAGGGCGGCCATAATTTGCGCATCGCCGATCTCGTAGATGGTCAGGTCGATGCTGGTTTTCGCGGCATTCAGGATCTGGAGGACGAGGGCACGTCCGTCATCGGGCTCGACGATCAGTGTATGAGTAGAAGCCAATGTACGAGTAGAAGCCATAGGACCTCCATTTTCCGGTGTCTGTCAGTATACACCAGACGCGCGGGTTATGATCCTAAATTACGAGATTAATGCGCGGGATTTACCACAAAATGAATTTGTAATGAATATCCTACTTGGCCAGCAGTCCCCTGCCCCGAAGCCAGTTGGAAAGCACGGTCGGCCAGACGCTGAGCGCGGGATCCGCCAGGTCCAACCCGACTCCGTGCGGACCATTCTGGAAAATATGCATCTCGGCCGGAACCTTGGCTTGGCGTAGCGCCAGGTAAAACCTCACGGTGTTTTCGGCGGGCACGGTGGTGTCGGCATTCGTGCTGAACAGGAACGTGGGCGGAGTCTTGGGGGTCACGTGAAGCTCGTCAGATAGCTCCTGAACCAATTTCGGATCGGGATTGTCGCCCAACAAGGCTACCTCCGATCCACGATGCGCGATGGCTGGATCGAAGGAAATTACGGCATAAGCCAGAATCAGAAAGTCCGGCCGGCTGCCGACGCGGTCGATGGGGTCGGGGGCGTTGGGATTGCCGTCATCGAAGTGGGTTCCGGCGGTTGCGGTGAGATGGCCTCCGGCGGAGAACCCCATCATGCCAATTCGATCCGGAGCGATGCCCAGTTGAGTGGCGTGCGAACGCACCCAACGGATTGCGCGCTGGGCGTCTCCGAGTTCAATCGGGTGATGATAACGAGGGCCCAGGCGATATTGCAAAACGTACGCCGTCACCCCCATCGCGTTGAACCAGGAAGCCACCTGCCGGCCTTCTTTGTCCATCGAGAGATTTCTGTAGCCTCCGCCGGGCGCGACGATAACCGACGTGCCGCCGGCTCCCGTGGCTCGAAAGATTGTGAGCGAGGGACGGTCTTCGGGGGAGTCGCCCAGCGCGCCTGGTGCGCCCTTTTCCCATAGAAGAACGGTTTGGAGGTCGGTGGAGGGAGTCTGAGCGGATGCGGTGGAAGAGATGGCAAAGGCGATGGCGATCAAGGCGGCGTTGGACGGTTTCATGGGGCGAGCTCCATTGATAAAATGCTACTCCCTATTCCCAAGTGATTTGATTCTCTTCGCACCATTCGATCGCGATCTGTTTCAGCGCCTCCGAGCGGAATTCAAACCAGAGTGGTTCGATGCCGTGACGCCGAATGGTGTCCTTGAACATCCGGAACGCGCCGGCGCCGTGGATGGCGTGCAGCAGATCTTCACGGATCCCCACAGACTCCACGGAATGCGCGAAATCCTGCATGATCGACCACTCATGAACGTCGAACTTGGTGGGAAGCGCAGCGAAATGGTCCGTGAAAACGATTCGCTTGGCAATCTCCCACTCTTCATCCTCGGCTTCGGGGAGATCCGGCTCTTCGGCGTCATCGGATTCCTCCTCCACCTCCTCCAGCAGTTCCTGGGAGACGGTTTCCACTTTGCCGGTGTCGAGATCCACGAAGGAGGAGTGCTCGTCGAACTGCATCTCCAAAGCTTCAACGATGTCCTGTAGGCGAACAATCGCGGGCATGGTCTTGACTCATTTTATCTGGGATTTATTTTGTCTGGCCCGAGACCAGTGACTCGATGACGCGGCGGTCCATGGGCCAGAAGCCGGTGACACTCGATTCGTGGGTTTCGAAGCGGCCGGAGACCAGCACCGCGGTCAGGTCGGAAGGCTTCGGAGCCACGCCCTCCTTCACAATCAAGGTGCGGAGCACATCCGTGATGGACGTGAAGACACGGGCCAGCGCGGCCGCCGCGTCCGGCGACTCGCAAGAAACGTCCATGCGGATTTGGAAAGTGGCGTTTGAACGTGACGGGGAACCTGGGCCCGCTGGGGGCGCCGGCTGAACGCTAAAGGCGGTCTCCCGCGCCTGCGCCAGAGGTGCGACGAATGACGTGGTTCCGGCGGGCAAGTTCTTCAGACCCTTAAAATCCGTACCGGGGATAGAAATCCAAAAAGCCGCGGGAGGCACCGTGATCCCGACCTTGCCGCTGGGGGGCCCAATCAAGTTCGCTCCGTCGGGTCTGCCGGAAACCGCCAGCGCCAGCACGTCCGGGCTCAGCTCATAGAAGGAGACGAAGCGACCAGGCTGGCCGCCGGGCAGGCTGCAAATCCCGTTGTCGCAGCTCCCTTGCTGCGCACGCGTGTAATCGCCGAGCCGCTTCCAATTGAAGTGGCCTCGCGCGGCCGCGTAAAAGTCGCCCTGCACAAAGACGGCGGCGACGGCGGCGAGATCGGTGCGGTAATCGAAGCCGATTTCTTCGGCGAAGCGGCGGTAATCGGGATCCTCCACCGTCTTCGGTCCGGTGATCAGATCCATAAGCGCGGCGTCGCGCAGCGCCTCAAAATTGAGGAAGACTTTGACCGCGCCGCCGACGGGGAGGGTTTGCATCAGGCGCGATGCGTCGTAGCGCTGGGAGTTGTGACGCCACACCACAAGGCCGGTGAGCACCGCGCAGGCGAGTACCAGCACGGCCGCGAACTGCCAGGGTTTTAGTCGGAGTTGCACTAATGGGAAGTGTACGTCATTCGCAGGCCGGAGGCCTGCGCCACCTAGACCGCGGCGTGCTGGGCAGCCAGCTCCGGACGGTGCTTCCAAAGCTCGATGTAAGGCTTCAGATCCTCCATCATCTTGGCAAACTGTTTGGGATCGAGCGACTGCGCGCCGTCGCTCACGGCCTTCTCCGGATGCGGATGCATTTCGACGATCAAGCCGTCCGCGCCGATGGCGACTGCGGCGCGGGCCAGCGCCGGAACCAGGCTGCGCTTGCCGGTGGCGTGGCTGGGATCGAGAATCACGGGCAGGTGGGTGAGCTCATTCAAGACCGCGACGGCGGTGATGTCGCAGGTGTTGCGCGTGGCCGTTTCGAAGGTGCGGATACCGCGCTCGCATAAGATTACGTTGGGATTGCCGTGGGCCACCACGTACTCGGCCGACATCAACAGCTCCTTGATAGTGGAGCTCATGCCGCGCTTTAATAAAACCGGCCTGCCGCATTGGCCCAGAGTCTTCAGCAGCGCGAAGTTCTGCATGTTGCGCGCGCCGATCTGGAGTACATCCGCGTATTCGGCGACCATGGAGACATCGCGGTCGCTCATGACCTCGGTGATAATTCCCAAGCCGGTAGCGCGGCGGGCCTTGTCGAGCAGCTTCAGTCCTTCGAGCTCCAGGCCCTGGAAATCGTATGGCGACGTTCGGGGCTTGAACGCGCCTCCGCGAAGGAGTTTGGCGCCGGCTCGCGCCACGATCTCCGCCGACTCCAGAATCTGCTTCTCATTTTCGACCGAGCAGGGACCGGCCATGACCACGAACTCGTCACCGCCGATGACGACGCCGGCGGCCTTGATCTCGGTCTTGGCCTGACGGAACTCGCGGCTGACGAACTTGTAGGGAGCCGAGATGCGCACGGCCTTTTCCACCTGCGGCATCGCCTCGAGCGACTCCAGGCAGTTGGTGACGTCGCCGGTTCCAACGGCTCCGATGACGACCCGCTGCTCGCCTTCGATGGAATGGACCTTGTAGCCGAACTCTTCGATGCGCGCCTTGACTTCGGCGATCTCTTCTTTCGTGGAATGTAGTTTCATGGAGATGATCATCGTGGCCTCCCGCTCCCCTTCTAAAAGCAAAAGACCCACTCTACCTGAGTGGGCCGGTTTTCTTATTTTCTACAGCAACCAACACCACCCGTTCGCGATTTAGCGGGTAAAGTACCCGCACCAAAATCGAAACGAGCTGGCGCTGTGCCGCATAGAAACCAAAGTATAGCACAATGAAAAGGTGAGGCAAATCTTGGTTGTGGGCGTCTTGGCGGCGCTGGGGGTGTACGGCCAGGTCCATAACACCGTCTCCGATGCTGCCGTGACCGATCAAGAGGTCCAGCGCATCCGGCGCGACGTCTTGCTGATCGATTCCCACAACGATGTTCCTTATTACATCGTGCAGGGGCGCGACATCGCGTCCGCCTCGGCGGCGCCGCACACCAATCTCGCGGAGTTAAAGGCCGGCGGCGTGGGCGGGCTGTTTTTCTCGATCTGGGTCGCGAAGGATTATGTCCAGGGCAATCGCTCCGCCAACCGGGCTCTGCAATTGATCAACTCGGTGCGGCATGACGTGATTGAAAAGCACCCCGCCGATTTTATGCTGGCTACCAGCGTTGCGGACATCGAAGAGGCGCACCGGCAGGGCAAAATCGCCGCACTGATGGGCATCGAAGGCGGCCATGCGATCGAGGACAGCCTGCGGCTTCTTGACGATTTTTACGACCTGGGCGTCCGCTACATGACCCTGACGCACACCAACACCAACAATTGGGCGGATTCCTCGGGCGACATCGCTCGCACGGATGTAAAGCATCATGATGGACTCACGCCTTTCGGCAAGGACGTGGTGCGCGAGATGAACCGGCTGGGCATGATGGTGGATATTTCGCACGTCTCCGATAAAACCTTTTGGGACGCGCTGGAGGTGAGTAAGGCGCCGATTTTCGCTTCGCATTCCGATGCTCGCGCGCTGGCGAACGCGCCGCGCAATATGACCGACGAGATGATCGTCGCGCTGGCCAAGAAAGGCGGGGTCGTCGACATCAACTTCAATTGCGGGTTCTTGTCCCAGCGATATCGGGATGAGCTGGCGGCCAAATCCACCGAGGTTGCAGCGCGCGTGAAGCAGGCGACGGCTGGAAGGAATCTGGGTGAGCTCGAGACCGACCAGATCGAAGGGAAGATTATCGCCGAACTGGGGATCAAACCCGCGACCATCGCGGACGTAGTCGCGCACATCGATCACATCCGGAAGATTGCCGGCATCGACGCGATCGGCATTGGCACCGATTTCAACGGTGTCGAGTGTGTTCCTCAAGGGTTGGAGGACGTTTCGAAGTTCCCCAACTTGACCCGCGCGCTTCTAGAGAAGGGTTACAAAGAGGACGATATCCGCATGATTTACAGCGGGAACCTGCTTCGAGTGATGCGGGCCGTCGAAATGGCGGCCGGCAAATGACCCGCCTTCCAGCGGTCTTAGTAGCCGCGGGGATTGCGGTTGCGGTTGTCAGTTGTACGACCATACCGCCTCCAGGACCGAAGATCGATCCAGCCCTGGCCGGTTTGATTCCGACCGATACGGTCATGATGGCCGGAATTCGTATCGAGGCTCTCAAGAAGGCTCCCGTGTATCAAAAGTTTGTGGCGCGGCGCAGCCTGCCGCAGATTGACGATTTCGCCAAGCGCACCGGCGTCGATCCGCAGAAGGATTTATGGGAGCTGCTGTACGTCTCGAATGGGAAATCGGGGGCGCTGCTGGGGCACGGAATGTTCTCGGACGAGGGCGAACCTAAACTTCAAAAAAGAGGCGATAACAGATTTGGATATAAGGGGTTCAATCTTGTCGGAAACGAACTTGCGGCGATCCTTCTGATCAGCCCGACAGTGTTGGCGATAGGCGAAACGAATGAATTACGGGCGATCGTGGATGCGCACGAGAAGTCCGCTGGTCCACCGCCGGCGATGGCTGCTATTTTGGCGCGGATTCCAGCGGCGGCGCAGGTCTGGGCGGCCTATGGAGGCGGACCCGTCCAGCTGCCCTTCGACACAAGCGGGAACTTGGGCAATGTCAATAAGATACTGAGCCTGATTCAAACTGGAACTTTGTATCTGGATCTGTCCACGGGTTTGTCGGGCGTGGCTGAAGGAACCTCGGCGACGGACGAGAATGCCGAGCAACTGGAGAGCGGATTGAAGGCGCTGATCGGGTTCGGGCGGCTTTCGGTGTCCCCCAAGCAGCCCCAACTTCAAATGGTCTGGGACGGGCTGCGTCCCACGCGCGAAAATCGCGAAGTGAAGCTGCACATCGACGAACCGGAACAAACGGTGGACGGTTTGCTCGACCTGCTGCTGGGGCAGCCCACAGCGAAGTAGCTCCTCGGCCTACTTCACGTCGCGCCGGCAGAAGTCCCAGCAACCAGCCGCTGCCACCACGAATCCGACCGCGCCGCCGGCCCACAAGGCTGCCTCTATGTTCTGCGGCGTTCTGGCTATGACCAGCATTGGAAGAGACCACGGAAAGTATTGCTCCCATCCGCCGAGGCCCGCCGCCAGCATCAGATAACTGGCCACCGTGGCCAAGATTCCCACTCCGATCGCCACCGAGAATGCCCTCCATCGCAGGCTCACCCAGTGCTGGATCGTAAGCATCAGAAACGCCAGGCCCGCCACCTGCGAGCCCAGTCGCAACATATCGGCCCACGGAACCGGGAGTCCGAAGCTAACCTCGACTGAGAGCGGAAGCCGAGGCAGAATCGCGCCAGCCACCAGGACGCCGCAGAGAAGCACCACCGTGCTGGCGGCCGTCATGGCCACGACGATGAGCAGCTTCGCCACATAGAACGTCCAACGAGGTACCGGCCGCGCCAGCAGATTCTTCCACTGATTTTCCGCATGATCGAGCCCGGCAATGAGGGCGGTCTCGAGCGTAATGAAGAGCGGCAACATGAGCACCGCCCAGACCAGAAGATTCAGGTGCGCCAATGGCATCCACTTGTCACCGGGGATGTTGGGGCGCAACATCGAAAAGGGGGCTTGGGCTGCGACGAAGAGAATCAGCAGCCCGACGGCAACGGGAGCGATCACGACCATCTTGAACGCGATCGTCCGCTTCATCTTCAGCGATTCGGCATAGAGGACTCGAAGGAGCATCATTGGCCGCCTTCCTGACTCGGCGTGGTCAGTTCCAGGAAGGCGTCTTCGAGCGTCGAGCGCTGCATCGCAAGGCTGGATACGGCCACTCCCGCTTGCACGAGGATCGCGTTGATCCGCGCGGGTCCGAATTCATCCTCCGGCTCGATCAGTAAGAGGTCGCCCTCACACGTCACTTTCCGGCCGACGCCGGCCAGTCGCGCCTGCGCGCGCTCCGGCTGATCCACTTCCACAACGATCCGTTGCCGGCTCCGCGCACGCAGCTCTTCGGGCGTGCCTTCGAATTTCAGCTGGCCTTGAGAAATAATCGCAAAGTGTGTGGCAACTTGCTCCACCTCAGCGAGCAGGTGGCTGGAGAGGAATACGGTCATACCACGGCGCTTGGGCAAGTCCCGGACCAGAGTCCGGACCTCGTGAATTCCGGCAGGATCGAGGCCGTTGGTCGGCTCATCGAGCAGCAGCAGCTCCGGAGTTCCGAGGAGTGCCTGCGCAAGTGCAAGACGCTGCTTCATACCCGAGGAATAATTGCGCACGAGGCGGTCGCCGACCGAGAGCAAATCGACCGTTTCCAAAGCCTCGTCGATGGCGGCCCTGGACAGACTGAGGAGGCGGCGATGGACTTCCAGATTTTCCCGTCCGGTCAGGTGAGGATACAACGAGGGCGATTCGACCATCGAACCGATCCGGCGGAGTGCGGCGATTCGTTCCTCCGCGAACGGCCGCCCAAATAGGAAGACCGCGCCGCGGTCCGCCCGCTGGAGGCCGAGCATCATTCGAATGGTGGTGGACTTCCCTGCTCCGTTCGGTCCCAGGAATCCGTACACGCTGTGCGGAGGAACGCTCAGGCTCAGCCCGCGCACGGCCGCCGTGCTGCCGAACGTCTTCCAAACTCCTTCGATTCGGACCGGCGCTTCCATAGACTGAGTTAACAGACACCGAAGGGGCTCAAAAGTTTCCGCGTTTGGTAGATATAATCGGAGTGAAGATGACGCTCGCAGCGCTTCAACTCGAAAAGCACCTTCCGGCGACGCTCACCGCACCGGGTTTGAGCGAAGCCGACTTCCTGGCCTTGGCAGAGGAGTTCCCCGATTGCTTCCTGGAGTACACCGCGGAGGGAACCGTCCTGATTATGCCGCCCACAGATCCGGAAACCGGCGCGAGAGTTGCGGAGGTCATCTATCAACTGAAGGCGTGGGCCAAGGCTCAAGGACGCGGAATCGTCATCGGGCCGGACGCCGGTTTCTTTTTTCCCGACGGCTCGCGACGCTCGCCGGACGCTGCCTGGTTCGATGCGGATCGCTGGAGGGAGTCGCAAAAGAAGGGAACGAGGTTCCCGCGCTTCGCGCCCGAGTTCGTCATTGAACTACGATCACCCGAACAGCGAGCCAAGCCGCTTCGCGAAAAGATGGAGGAATACATCGCCAACGGAGTGCAACTCGGTTGGCTGATCGATCCGATCGCGCACACAGTCGAGATTTACCGGACGGGCCGTCAGCCTGAGATTTTGAATAATCCCGCGACGGTTTCCGGTGAAGGTCCGGTCGAGGGCTTCGTCCTGGATCTCAGCGGAATCCTCTAACTACCGCCCGCTTCACTTCTTGGCTCTTCCGGCTTCTTGGGTGGCGGAATCGCGTTGCCCAGGTTCATCGATCCCCCGCCCTCGCTCACGTAGTTGCGATTCCAGGACGGGATCTCGACCACGACATCGCCCTTGACCACGGCCTGGCAGCCGAGCCGCGAATGCAGAGTCAGCCCCGGCGCCTGATCCAGACGATCAAGCTCATCTTCATCGGCCTCGGAAAGATTGCCGTCACCGCTCTTCACGATCACGTGGCAGGTGGTGCAGGCGCAGCTTCCGCCGCACGCGTGTTCGAGCTGGATGCCGAAGTTGATGGCGACGTCCAGAATCGACTCCGGCTTGCCGTGCTCGTCGTAGGGCAGCTTACCCGACTCGAACTCGACCGTCTTGTCGAGATTGGTGAACGTTACCTTGGGCACTCTTTCATTCTAGCGGCATCCGCTATTCTGGTTGTTCATGTTTCACGTTTTGGAAAAAAGAATCGCGGGCGCGGTCGCCTCGCGCATCAAGTCGGTGTATGGGATTGAGACGCCGGTGCAGACCGAGCAGCCTAAGCAATCCTCGTTCGGCGAGATCGCCGTGCCAGCCGCGTTTCAGCTCGCGCGCGAGTTGAAGAAGGCTCCGCGCGCGATCGCGCAGGAGCTGCTGGCGGACGTCGGCGCGATCGAAGGCGTTGCGGGAATCGAGATCGCCGGGAACGGATACCTGAACGTCAGGTTGGATCGCGGCCTTTATGGAGCGAAGCTGCTAGAGGGTGCGGATGAAAAAGCCGTCCCATATGCCGGCAAGATCATTGTCGAGCACACTAACATCAATCCCAACAAGGCCGCGCATATCGGACACTTGCGCAATGCGATCCTCGGCGATACGTTCGTGCGCATGCTGCGCTCGGCCGGCCGCACCGTGGAAGTACAGAACTACATCGACAACACCGGTGTGCAGGTGGCCGACGTTGTGGTCGGGTTTCTGCATCCAGAGATTTTTCCTCAAGCGACAGCGAAAACGGAACCCTTCGATTACCTGTGCTGGGATCTCTACGCGGCTGTCTCGGCCTACTACGACCAGCACAAAGAGGCCTTGGAATTGCGCCGGAACACGCTGCACGCGATTGAGTCCGGCCATGGCCCCGAAGCCGAGAAGGCGCACGAAGTCTCGGACCGGATCGTTCACGCGCATCTGGCTACCATGTGGCGGCTGAACATCACCTACGACGTGCTGCCGCGAGAGAGCGAAATCCTGCACTTGCAGTTTTGGGCCACGGCGTTCGAGCTACTGCGGCAGCGCAGGGCGATCTATCTGGAGACCGAAGGCAAGAACAAGGGCTGCTGGGTCATGCCGGGGTCAGCGTTCCGCGCCGGCTCGGGAGAAACTGCCGAAGGCGAAGAAAACACCGAAGACAGTAAGGTCATCGTGAGGTCCAACGGCACGGTGACGTATGTCGGCAAGGACATCGCGTATCAGATCTGGAAGTTCGGATTGCTGGGCAAAGATTTTCATTACCTGAAGTGGCACACATATCCGAATGGGCACGTGGCGTGGTCCACAACGACCGAGCCGCAGGACGATTTGCAGCATTTCGGGCGCGGGTCCAAAGTGTATAACGTGATCGATTCGAGGCAATCGTACTTACAGGACGTGGTGGTGGCCGGATTGCGCGCGTTGGGCTTCGAGAGGCAGGCGGAAGCGAGCATCCACTTTTCCTACGAGATGGTGGCGCTGTCGCCACGCGCCTGCGTCGAGATGGGAATCGAGCTGTCCGAGGAAGACAAGAAACGGCCATATGTCGAGGTTTCGGGGCGCAAAGGGCTGGGGGTCAAGGCCGACGACCTGATAAACACGCTTCAAGTAGCCGCAAACATGGAGGTATTTTCGCGGCACAAGGACGAATCGAAAGAGTCTAACGAAGAGGCGGCAACGAAGATCGCCATCGGGGCGCTACGTTACTTTATGCTCAAGTTCACCCGCAATTCGGTAATCGCTTTCGACTTCGGAGAAGCTCTGAGTTTCGAGGGCGAAACCGGGCCGTATGTGCAATACGCCGCGGTGCGCGCTAGGAACATCCTTCGGAAGCTAGAGGAGCGAGGCGAAAGCCTCCCGGATTTTCAAGCGGACTTGACCCGCGAGGCCATGGCTCGGCAGCTTCAATCGGAAGACTGCTGGCAGCTTCTGCTGGCGGCTTCAAAGGCGGGCTCGGCGGTGGAGCGCGCAATCGCCAGCGGTGAGCCGTCGCACGTGGCCCGCTATGCGTTCCAACTGGCGCAGTCCTTCAGCAATTTCTATCACGAGTTCCCGGTGCTGACCGAGACCGATCGCGAAAAGAAAACGTTCCTGCTGTGGATGACGGATTATTTCCGCGCGCAACTGGAGCGGACGTTGGATGTGCTCGGCATCCAAGTGCCGGAGTATATGTGACGGGTTGGTTGGGTCGCGATGAAAGTCAGAGACGTGATGAAAATCGTCGAGTCCGACGGTTGGAAGCTCGCGCGAACGCGTGGCAGCCACCGTCGATACCACCACCCTCGCAAACCAGGCACCGTAACCATCGCGGGCCATCCATCGGTTGATTTGGACCCGAAGACGCAGAGTTATACTTAAGCAGGCGGGGCTAAAATGAGCAAGTATGCCGTTTTCATTGCGCCGACTGCGACGGGCTACAGCGCACACGTCCCAGACCTCCCGGGCTGCGTGGCCGCCGCTAGGACGTTAGAAGAGACCCGTCAACTCATCCGGGAAGCGATTGAGTTTCACATCGAAGGCATGCGGATGCACGGTGATATTGTTCCTGAACCAACTCCGTACATCGAGCAAATCGAGGTCTCGGCGACATGAACAGGACCTCAACGGATGCCGAAGTCAAATCCCCCTGACCGCATGCACTCGGTCGCAGCAGGCTACTTGCGTGCGTTCGCCGACCCATCGCCCGAGCATAGGTCTCCGCGGGTCTGGCGATTCGAGTCGGGAGACGCCTACCCGAAGCCAATCGGTGTCTTGGATGCTTCGGTTCAGCGTGGACTTTACGCGCTGCGAGATGAGGCCGGGAAGGTCGATACGACAATCGAAACGCAGTTGTTTCAGATCGATGAGGAGAGTCTTCCCGAGGTCATTCGCTTGCTGGAGTCCGGCGATAGGCCCAGCTACGAGCAATGGCAGGGTCTCATCCGATATATGGCATTCCAGTTGGTGCGTACGCCGAGGATGTTTCAAATCTACAAGAATGAAGTGGGCAGGCGTGGCATTGAACTCGGCCGCCATGATCTACCGCTGGCACCAATCTTTCAGGGCCCCATCCTGCATGAGTGGCTTTGCGCGATGACCTGGACGCTCTCGGGGAACCACTCGGCGCTTCCGTTACTAACCTCTGACAACCCAGTGGCGCGTTGGGTCGAGAAAGAAGATACTCTGGATTTTCTGGCTGGATTTGCTGAACCCGGTCTTCATATACTGTTTCCGCTCAACCCAAGAATGTGCTTGCTCGGGATACACAACGATGCCTCTCTCAAAGCCGTCCGCGACCATGAGTTTCAGACTCAGCCGCGATTTAGCGATCCAGATCCACCCCCAGTATTTCGCGGCGCGCTGAACAAGAGTCAGGCCACAGAGCTGAATCGGGTAACTATCCTTCACTCGGAACGCTACACGTATGCGAGTAGCGACCAAGAGGAGGTGCGCCTATTGGTCCAAGAGACGCATACGCGATTTCGGCGTCTCCCGACTCTTCCTTAGGGCCTTCCCCCGGCGACGTGTCGGAACGTTGTCCGATTGAACGCAGGATCTGGCGCAAATTGTTATACTGGTCAGTTGGCCCCACGGACAGGTGGGTGAGTGGTTAAAGCCAACAGACTGTAAATCTGTCACTCCTTGCGAGTTACGAAGGTTCGAATCCT
>Ga0209415_10003462_pt1 | contig 29370 bp, 26 predicted proteins | sample PeaSoiSIISIP2007_FD_187696 | JGI IMG/M metagenome (GOLD analysis project Ga0209415, IMG submission 187696) | Peat soil microbial communities from Weissenstadt, Germany - SII-SIP-2007 (SPAdes) (version 2) | ecosystem: Environmental > Terrestrial > Soil > Wetlands > Peat | place: Germany...
TCCGGCGCCTTGGAGCGGTGCACGACCTGGAACTCGGAGAACTCGGCCAGGCCCCAGGGGCCGTTCTCCACCCCGATGCCGCTCCACTTGAAGCCGCCGAAGGGCTGCTCGGGCGAGAGCGCCAGGTGCGTGTTCACCCAGGCCGTCCCGCACTCGAGCTGGGCGGCCACGGCGGCGGCCCGGTCGGTGTCGGCGCCCCACACCGAGCCCGACAGCCCGAAGTGGGTGGCGTTGGCCCGGTCGATGGCGTCGCCCAGGTCTCGATACGGCACCACCGGCAGTGCGGGTCCGAACTGCTCCTCGTCGACGATCCTGGTCCCGTCGGAGAGCCCAGTGAGGATGGTGGGCTCGAAGAAGTAGCCGGGGCGGTCCATGGCCTTGCCGCCCGTCACCGCTGTCGCACCGTGCGACAGCGCGTCGGCCACCAGCTCCTTGACCCGCTCGTACTGTGGCGCATTGTTGATGGGCCCGAGCTTCACGCCCTCCTCGGTGCCCTCGCCGACCTTGATGGAGCGGGCGTGGGCCGCCAGGCCCTCGACGACGTCGTCGTAGAGGGCCTCGGGGACGTACACCCGCTTGACAGCCGAGCACACCTGGCCGTTGTTCATGAACGCTCCCGCGAAGATCGCCGAGGCCACCACGGCCGGGTCGGCGTCGTCGAGCACGATCGCTGGGTCGTTGCCCCCGAGCTCGAGCGTCACCCGCTTGAGGTCCGGCGCGGCAGACAACGCGACCTTCTTGCCGGTCTCGACCGAGCCGGTGAAGCTGACCTTGCGCGGCACGGGGTGCGCGGTCATCCAGGCGCCGAGCTCGTCCCCGCCGCTCACGATGTTGACCACACCGGGCGGGAACACGTCGCGCAGCAGCTCGCCGACCTTGAGCGTGGTCAGTGGCGTATAGGGCGACGGCTTCAGGACCAGCGTGTTGCCGGCGAGGAGCGCGGGCGCGATCTTCCAGAACGCGAGCGTCAGCGGGAAGTTCCATGGCGTGATGGCGGCCACGACGCCCAACGGCCGCCGTGCCAGCTCCACGTAGGCGGTGTCGTCGTCCTGGATGATCTGGGGCGCCATCTCGAGGTTGGCGAAGTACTGGCTCCAGATCGCGGCGGCGAAGACCTCGACCCCGGCGTCGGCCAGCGGCTTGCCCTGTTCGGCTGTGAGGACCGGCGCCAGGGCCTCCCCTGACGCGAGCATGACGTCAGCGGCCCGCAGCAGGGTGGCCCGCCGGGCCGCCTCGTCAGCCTTCCAATCGCGCGCCGCCTTGGCCGCGGCATCGAAGGCCGCATCGAGCTGCTGGCGGGTGCACTCGGGGGCCTGGGCGAACACCTCGCCGGTGGCCGGGTTCCGGACGCCGAAGGTGGCCTCGGTCGGTGCGGCTTCCCCCGCGATGGTCATGACGAACTCGGACATGGTGCTCCTCGGCCGTGTGCTCTGGGAGGGCTCCCCCGTCCCTGGCCGGACTTCGGCCCCTCTGATCCTCCCACCTGGGCGGCCCGGGCTCAATGGGAATGGCGGGCGACCCTCAACGGGATCGTCAACCGAACAGCCTCGTGAGGAACTGGTCCACCGTCGCGACGACCCGGCGGCGCAGCGCCTGATCCGTGGGTGCGGCGGCGACGAGTCCGGCCGCCTCGTTGAGGAAGCCGAGCAGCAGGGCGGCGGCCACCTCCGGATCCCCCGGCACCGTGATCCCCTCCTCGTGCGCCCGGGCGAAGACCTCGGCCAGGAGCGGTGCGCAGGCGACTGCGTCGAGCTGCCGGCAGGCCTCCAGCCCGAGCACCGCCGGTGCGTCCGCCAGGATCCGGGCCATGGTGGGGTCGGCGCAGGCATCCATGTAGGCGCGGCAGCCTCGGTGCAGCTGGTCGCGCACGCCGGATCCCCCGAGCGCAGCGGCGACCACGCGGTCCACCAGCTCCCCCTCGAGCTCCTCGACCACGGCGGCCGCCACCTCGGTCTTCGAAGCGAAGTGATGGTAGAGCGCGCCCCTGGTGACCCCGGCCCGCTCGGCGATCTCCTCCCGGCCGCTGTCCGCGAACCCCTTCTCGGCGAAGAGCGCCCGCGCCGCCTTCAGCAGGGCCGCCCGCGTGCGGGCCGACCGCACGGCCTGGGTCTGGCGCGGCGTGCGTGCCGCTGTGGTCGTGGCCACCGCCCCACCTCCTCCGGACATTTACATGCGGGCCGCACGCATGTTACCCTGACCCCGACCGAGGAGGTGCGCCATGAGCACGACCGGCGGCGGCGGCGGCTCGAGGACCGGGGGGACGCCGGCCCCCGCCCGACGGGAGGCCGACGTCTGCGTCGTCGGGGCCGGCCTGGCCGGGCTCACGGCGGCCCGCCGCCTCTCGGAGGCGGGTCGGTCGGTGATCGTCCTCGAGGCGCGTGACCGGGTCGGGGGACGCGTGTGGACCCGGACCGCCCGCAGCGGGGTGCCGGTCGACATGGGCGCCTGCTTCATCGGCCCGCACCACGACCGCATGCACGCGCTGGCCACGGAGATGGGCGTGGCTACGTTCCCGACCTTCGTGGCGGGGGACAACCTGCTGGCCACGGGCGGGAACGTCCGTCGCTACCGGGGCGACATCCCGCGCATCAGCCCGGTGGCGCTCCTCAGCGCGGCCCAGGCCATCGCCCGCATGAACGCCATGGCGAAGAAGGTCCCCGTCGACGCACCATGGGACGCGCCGAAGGCAGCCGAGTGGGACGCGCTCTCGGTGCGGGCGTGGCTGAGCGCGGCCCGTGTACCGACGCGGTTGGCCCGGGACCTGGTGGAGGCGACGGTGCGCGCCTGCTTCGCCTCCGACCTCTCCGAGGTCTCGCTGCTCAACTGGCTGTTCCTCGCCCGCTCCGCGGGCGGGATCGAGTCGCTGATGAACATCGCGGGCGGCTACCAGGACGCACAGTTCGAGGGCGGCGTGGGGCGGATCCCCGACGCCATGGCGGCGGCGCTGGGCGACGCCGTCGTGCTGGGAACGCCGGTGACTGCGGTCACCCAGCATGCCGACCGGGTCGAGGTGGCGGGCGCCAACGTCACGGTGACGGCCCGGCGCGCCGTCCTCGCCCTGCCCCGCGCCCTCGCGGCCGGCATCCGCTTCGACCCCGTCCTGCCGGCCGATCACGCCCTCCTCGTCCATCAGGTGCCGGCCGGCACCGAGGTCAAGATGGCCGCGATCTACGACGAGCCGTTCTGGCGCCACGACGGCGTCTCCGGGGCGACGGTGGCCACCGACGACGACATCGAGGTGACCCTCGACACCTGCCAACCGGCCCACGCCCAGGGCGTGATCGCCGGGTACTGCGCGGGGCCGCGCGCCCGTGCCCTCTCCGCGCTGGGCGAGGCCGACCGCCGCAGCGTCTTCCTGCGGATGCTCACGACGCGGCTGGGGCCCAAGGCGGCGTCACCCGTCGAGGTGCTCGAGCAGAACTGGGCCGAGGAGCAATGGACACGCGGCTGCTCCATGGGCCACTTCCCCACGGGCACGCTGACCCAGTACGGACGACGGTTGCGCGAGCCCGTGGGGCGCCTGCACTGGGCCGGCACCGAGACCGCCTCGACGTCGTACGGGGCGATGGACGGCGCGGTGCGCTCGGGCGAGCGCGCCTGCGAGGAGATCCTGCAGGCGCAGGCTTGAGGAGGGCCTACGCGCCCATGTCCTCCGGGCGCGGTCCGGGGCCCGAGCCCACGCCGAGCTTCTCTCGGAAGAAGGTGAGCGTCTGGTCGAGCGCCGCCCGGGTCGGCGTGCCCTCCTCGTCCACCAGGTGCTCGGTGAGGACCGAGTGCGCGTTCTTCGGGTGCCCGTAGGGGTTCCCCGGCGCCGAGTCGATCTCCACGGCGATGAACGCGTCGCCGAGCTCGCGGCGCAGCGTCTCGAAGCGCTCCTCGAAGCAGAAGGGGTCGTTCGTGAAGCGCAGGCCCAGGACGCAGGTGCCCGCCGCCGTACGCAGCTTGACGCGGGCCAGGTCGGCGTCGGAGATCCCGACGTCCGCCTTGAATTTCTTGGTGATCGGGAACGGCAGTGAGGGCTGGCTCAGCACGGGCGCCAGCACGACGTCGTCGACCATCATCGCCAGGGCGAAGCCACCGGTGAAGCACATGCCGACGACGCCGACACCCGGGCCGCCGCAGCGCCCGTGCTCGGCGGCAGCGAGCGTGCGCAACCAGACGGTCACCGGGCTCGTCCTCTTGAGCGCGAACGCGGAGAACTCCCGCGAGATGCAGGCCGGCCCGATCGACCCGAGGGCGTACCCGCCCGACGGCGGGCGGCCCGGCTGGCCGAACAGGCTCGGCAGCACGGCGGTGCACCCCGCCGCGGCCACCCGGCGGCCGAACTCGGCCACGCGCGGGGTGATGCCCGGGATCTCGCTGATGACGATCACTGCCGGGCCGGTACCCATGCGATAGACGTCACGCCGCTTGCCGTCCGCCTCGAAGGACTCTTTGGTGAATCCCTCGAGCGCCGCCTCCCACCTGCCCACATCGCCGGTCGCCATGGCCGGACCGTAGCATCGAGCGTCGTGGCCGGCCCCAAGATCCCCCTCGACCCGCGCCTGCCCGTCCTGGTCGGTCTCGGGGCGGCGAGCGACGCTGCGCCGGTGGTCGACCTCATGACCGAGGCCGTGCGCGCCGCGACGGCCGACGCCGGAGCACCGGGACTGCTCGGCGCGGTCGATTGCCTCGCGGTGCCCCAGGGCACGTGGTCCCTCACCGACCCGGCGCGCACGGTGGCCCGGCGCATCGGGTCTCCCCGGGCGCGCACGCTCCGATTCGACGTCGGGGTCTCGCAGCAGGAGATGATCAACCACGCTCTGGCGGCCGTGGCGGCGGGCGAGCACGACACGGTCGTCGTCGTCGGCGGCGAGGCGCGGCGATGGCACCGCGGCGGGGGCACGGAGACGGACCCCGAGCGCGAGCCGCCCGACCAGCTCGTGACGCGCTCGCCGGACCTCGTGGCCCCCATTGAGGTGGCGGCCGGCATCGTCCTGCCACCCGTGCAGCAGTACGCGCTCATTGAGAACGCGCTGGCCGCGGCGCGACAGCTCACGCCGGACGAGCAGCGCGACGAGATCGCGACGCTCTGGGCGCGCTTCAACGCCGTGGCGAGCCACAATCCCGACGCCGCGTTCGGAGCGCCGCGCACCGCGAACGAGATCGCCACGCCCGGCCCGCGCAACCGCCCGCTCGCGCACCCCTACAACGTCTGGCACGCCAGCCAGTGGACGGTGGACCAGTCGTCGGCGCTCGTGATCTGCTCGGCCGAGCGCGCCGCCGAGGCCGGCGTGCCGCCGGACCGGTGGCTCTTCCCCCACGCGGCCCTGCACTGCTCGCAGGCCGTCACGCTGACCGCCCGGCACGAGCTCTCCGCCTGGCCCGCCATGGCCGTATTGGGCCGTGCCGCCGAGCACCACACCGGCCGACCGCTGCGCGAGCTCGGGCTCGCCGAGGTCTACTCGTGCTTCCCGGCCGCCGTACGGGTGCAGCAGCGTGAGCTGGGGCTCGACCCCGCCGGCACGCCCACCCTCACCGGCGGCATGACCTTCGCCGGCGGCCCGTTCAACCATTTCGTCCTGCAGTCGCTGCTGACGCTCGGCCGGAGGCTGCGCGACGAGCCAGCCGAGCTCGGCCTGATCACCACCGTCTCGGGCATGCTCTCCAAGCCCGGCCTCGCGCTCTGGTCGGCCTCGCCGCCCGCCTCAGGCCGGGCGCCGCTCCTGGCCGATCTGGCCGACGAGGCGGTCGCGGCCACCGAGGTCGTCCCGGTCGTCGAAACCCCACCCGGGGCTCCGACGCCGGCCACCGTGGCCTCCTTCACCGTCACCTACGGCGGGGCCGAGGGGCGCGAGCCGGTCCGCACGGCGATCGTGGCGGACCTGCCCGATGGGGTCCGCACGGCCGCCACCTGCGAAGATGCAGAGACCGCCCGCCTCGCCGTGGCCGAGGGCCTCACCGGGCGCGCGGTCGAGGTGAAGGACACGACATTCAGCCTGTGAGCGCACCACTCCCTCGCCCGAACCGGCCTCGCCTGGTCGACCCCGAGCTGGCGGCCCGGGTCCCCGGCCTACGACGGGTCGCGGGCATCGCGCTGGCGGTGGGCGCGCTGAGCGCCGTCCTCGTCGTCGTCCAGGCCGTCGCCCTGGCCCATGTCGTCAGCCGCTCGCTGCTGCAGCACGCCCCGCTCGGCGCCGTGGTGCCCGCCATCGTGGTCGTCGGGCTGGCCGTCGTGGCCCGCGCCGCGCTGCACGGCGCCGGGGACCTCTCGTCCCACGGCGCCGCCGACCGCGTCGTGTCCAAGCTCCGCGGGCAGCTGCTGCGCCACGCCCTCACGCTCGGGCCCGCCTGGCTGGCCGGCGAGCACCCCGGTGAGCTCTCCCTCACCGCGACCAGGGGACTGCGGTCACTGCAGACATACTTCGCGCGCTACCTCCCGCAGGCCGCCGCGGCCGCCGTCATCCCCGTCGTGCTGCTCGTCTGGGTGGCCACGCAGGACTGGCTGTCGTTCGTGGTCGTCATCGCGTTGGTGATCGCCGTGCCGCTGACCATGATCTACTTCGGGCGCGAGGCGACCAGGAGGTCGGAGCGCCAGTGGCGCCGGCTCGGCTCCCTGGCCGGCCGGTTCCTCCAGCTGGTCGAGGGGCTGCCGACCCTGCGCGCCTTCGTCCGCGAGGAGCACGGACGCCGCGAGGTGGCGGCGGCCACGGAGGGCGTGCGGACCGCCACCATGCGCACACTGCGGGTCGCCTTCCTCTCGGCCCTCTCCATGGACATGATCGCCGGCTTCGGGGTCGGGTTCGTGGCGATGGTCCTCGGACTGCGCCTGCTGTGGGGGGAGCTGAGCCTGCAGACGGCCATGGCCGTGCTGCTCGTGGCACCCGAGATCTTCATCCCCCTGCGCCGCGCCGGCGCCGAGTTCCACGCCAGCACCGAAGGGCAGGCCGCCGCCGCCCGCGTCCTCGAGGTGCTGGGGACCCCGGCACCCTCGGGAGCGGCTTCCGACACGCCCCGGCCAGCAACGCCGGCGCGCCCCGGCGCTGCTGCGCTGGCGGTGGACGCCCTGCGGGTGGAGTACGAGCACCGCGACCGCCCGGCGCTCGCGTCCTTCTCCCTCCACGTCCCGCCCGGCGCCAGAGTGGCGTTGACCGGGCCCTCGGGATCGGGCAAGTCGACGGTGCTGGCGGCCCTCCTGCGCCTCGTCGAGCCCGGAGCGGGGACGCTGTCGCTCGACGGTCGCTCCTCGAGCGAGCAGACCGCCGCCGAGTGGCGGAGCCACTTCTCGTGGCTCCCCCAGCGGCCGCACCTCTTCAACGCGACCATGGGGGAGAACCTGCGCCTGGGGGCGCCCGACGCCCCCGACGACGACCTGCTCGAGGTGCTCGCCGCCGTCGGTCTGTCCGAGCTCATGGCCAACCTGCCCGCCGGGTTGCACACGGCTCTCGGCCACGACGGCCTCACGCTGAGCTCGGGCGAGCGCCAACGGGTCGCCCTCGCCCGCGCCCTGCTGTGCCCGGCACCCATACTGCTGCTGGACGAGCCGACCGCCTCGCTCGACCCGCCCACGGTGACGCGCCTGGCGCCGGCGATGGAGCCGTGGCTCGGGGGCCGCACCGTCGTGGTGGCGGCGCACGAGCCTGTCCTCCTCCCCCACTTCGACACCGTCGTCGCCCTCCCGGCTTCCGCCGCGCTCCCGCTGGCGGTCTCGCCGTGAGCGCCGGTCGCCGGCGCGGCTCGCTGCGGCGTGTGCTCGCCGAGCCCGGCACCCCCTACGGCCGGCTGGCACTGGCGGGGCTCCTCGGGCTGGCGGCGGCCGCCGCCACGATCGGCCTGCTGGCGGGGTCGGGCTATGTGGTCGGGCGGGCGGCGCTGCGGCCGGGGCTCAACGCGATCGTCGGCATCCTCGCCGCAGTCGAGGTACTCGCCTTCCTACGGGGGCCCTTGCGCTACGAGGAGCGGCTGGTGGGCCACGATGCCGCCCTGCGCGCGCTGACCCGGTGGCGGGTGTGGCTGTACGACTGCCTCACCCCGCGGGTGCCGGCCGCCCTGGCGGGATGGCGCAGCGGTGACCTCCTGGCCCGCGCCATCGACGACGTCGACGCGCTACAGGACCTCTACCTGCGCACCCTGCTGCCGGTGGCGATCGCCGTCGGCGCGTGCGCCATCGGCACGGTGGCGGTCGGCCTCATCCTCCCCTGGGCCGCGCTCGCACTCGGGATACCGCTGGCCGTCGCCCTGACCGTCCCCGGCGTGCTCACGTGGCGGCGCAGCGGCGACGACGAGATGGCCGCGCTGTCCGGCACGCTGTCGGCGCAGGTGGTCGACGCGCTGCAGGGCGCGCCCGAGCTGCTGGCCTTCGGGGGCGACGTGGCCGCACTGAGTGCCGTCGAGGCGCTGGGCGCCCGGTCTGACGCGCTCGAGCGCCACCACGCGCGCCTCGCCACCGCGACCGCCCTGGTGATTGCGGTCTGCCTGGCGGTGGCGCTCGCTGTCGTGCTCGCGCTCGGGGTCGCCGCCATCCATGCGCACCATCTGGGCCAGGTCATGGTGGCGGTGCTCCCGCTGGCCGTGCTGGCGACCTTCGAGACGGTCCCGGGCGTGCCGGCGGCCGTGGCCCGATCGCTGAACGTGCGCGCCTCGGCCGATCGCCTCTTCTCGCTGGAGGACGTGGAGGTGCCCGTGCACGACCCCGCCGCCCCCGCGCCGCCCGCGCCGGGCGTCCCGGAGGTGGTGTTCACGGACGTGACCCTGCGCTACGGCCCGGGCCTGCCCCGGGCGGTCGACGGCGTCAGACTCCGGCTGCCCCCCGGGGGCCGGGTCGCCGTCACCGGGTCGAGCGGCGCCGGCAAGTCGAGCCTCGTCACTGCGCTCCTGCGCTTCTGGCCGCTCGAGGGCGGCACGCTCTCGCTCGGCGGGGTGGACGTCGAGCGCCTCTCTCAGCACGACACGCGTGCTGCCTGCGCGCTGGCCGACCAGCGCGCCCAGATGTTCGCCGGCACGGTGCGCTCCAACCTCGTCCTCGCCCGGCCCGACGCCGGCGATGACGAGATCGCCGGGGCCCTGCGGGCCGCCCGCCTCGACGGCTGGGTGGCCACGCTGCCGGCCGGGCTCGACACCCCCGTCGGCGAGGACGGGGTCGCGCTCTCTGGCGGCGAGCGGCGGCGCCTCGCCGTCGCCCGCGCCCTTCTCGCCCCGGGGCCCGTCGTGATCCTCGACGAGCCCACCAGCGGGCTCGACCCCCGGCTGGCCGACGAGCTCCTCGAGGGCGTGCTCGAAGGGGCCGGGGAGCGCAGCGTGCTGGTGATCACGCACCGGGCCGCCGAGGCGGCGCGGTGTGACGCCACCGTCGCGCTCGAGGCGGGGCGGGTCGTGACGACTCAGGCCTGAACGGCCCCTTCGGAACGGAGGTAGCCGGCGGCGACGGTCGAGCCGGCGTGCCCGTCGGCGCCTCCGCCGTGCCGACCGGCCGGTGTCCCCGACGCCGATCCGTTCGACCCGCCCGACGGGCACCATGCGTTCGAGGGCACGCCGGCGCACGGGTTGGCCATGGTCGGCAGCCCCTGGGGCAGCGCCTGGAGGTGCACGCCCGTCTGCGCCGGGTAGTTCGAGCCGGCCGGGCAGGGGAAGAGGCGGGCGTCGCACTCGGCCTGGGCCACCAGCGTGTTGTCCGCGTTGGTCGTCGTGGTCGTCAAGCCGCAAGTGGGCTGCAGCTGCTCCAGGTTCGCCGGAGCGCTCCCGCGTGGCGCCGTGTTGTCGGCGTAGCAGTTGGACGGGAGTCCCGAGTGCAGGACGATCTGCCCGAAGTCCGCGTTGGACGGGTTGCCGAAGTAGCCGTCGTTGACGAAGGTGTTGCCGTTCAGCGCGTCCCCCTCGGGCTCGAAGACGCAACCGAGCCCGGGCGTCTGGAACCCACCGAAGTCAGCGCACTTCTGGTGGAGCGACGGCGTGCCGCTGTCGGGGTAGGGGACGAACAGAACGCCCCAGGCGCCGTTGTTGGAGAACGTGTTGTCCATCACGGTGTCGTTGCGGCCCCCCGAGAGCGTCATGCCCGTGCCGATGGGGCCGGCCGCCGCGTCACCGGCCTCGGGCGTGTCACCGTTGTTGTTGTCGTGCACGTTGTTGTGGATGAACACCCAGCACGAGTGGGTGTGGGTGATAGGGCTGGTCCCACCGTTGGGGCACGCTCCGTTCTGGGGCGGCGGCGGGTCACCGGCGATCTGGGTGTCGGTGTTCAGGCCGTCCTGGTTGTTGTCGAATTGGGAATTCTCGATCACGACGGCGCCGCCGGAATTCGTGCCCGAGTAGCCGAGCGCGTTGTTCTCCATCCAGGCGTGGTCGATGGTGACATCGCACACCTGGTGGCAGGCGCCCACGTACATGCCCGAGTCGTTCATGTTGGAGCCGTAGATCTGATTCCAGCTGCCCGGGCCCTGCGAGTTGGACGAGAAGATCCCGTACTCCGCGGCGGAAGTCTCGTTGCTGAAGAAGGACGTGGTCCCGGTGAGATAGCTCCCCGTGTACCCGGTCAGGCCGATCTTCCCCGAGCCGTCGCCGCCGTTCCACCAGATCTCGTTGCCCGAGTCGCCGGCCCCGCCGAGGAAGTTGCACGCGGTGAGGTTCTCGATGCTCACGTGGTCCGCCTTCCAGACGACGATCCCATTGCGCCCCTGGGCCTTGCCGCCGACGACGGGACCGAAGTTCTGGTACTGCGGATCGGAGCTGCACGTGGTGGGGGCGTCGGACCTGGTCCCATCCACGACGACGGTGTCACGGTTCATCCCCCGGATGGTCAAGTTCGATGTGCGCACCACCACACCACCGTGGTCGCCCGTCGACAGCAGGCTGGCCGAGGTGACGTGGGCGTCGTCGCTCTCGTGGTAGTCGCCCGGGGCGACGAGGACGTAGTCGCCGGGCTGGGCGGCGTCGACCGCGGCCTGGATGGAGGTGTACTGGCCCGCCATCCCGTGATACCTGCCGACGAGCAGCACCGCGGGTGAGCTCGAGGACGAGCAGGACGCGAGGACGGTTCCGGTCAGTAGGGCAACACCGAGTGCGGCCAGCCGTCGCGCCCCGATGGTCCTTCGATTCATGCGTGCCTCCCGATCGGTCGGGCCCCGAGACAGCCAAACGCCCGTTCGGGGCCACAGGGAACCTAGTCCTTTCGTTGAGGCCAGGCGACCTGTTCACGGAGTGACGCCATCGTGACGTGGCGGTGATTCCGCCGGGCCCCGAGCGGCGCCGTCAGCTCGGCCTGGTGGCTTCCGTCTCCTCTGCCACCCGCCGCCTGACCTCCGCCGCCGACGGCGCCGGGTAGCCGAGCAGGCCCGGCCGCCAGCCAAGGGCGATCTTCTGTGCCCCGGGTCCGTCCTCGGTCCAGACGTGGCAGGTGTTGGTCAGGAAGGCGAAGCCGCCCTCGCGCATGGGGTGCTCGCCGTCCCCCTTCTCGACCTCCCAGGCGGCGGAGGAGGTGATGCCCTGCACGACCACGGGCCCCATCGCCCGGGCCAGGAACTCGAGATGGCTGCAGCCGCGCTGGCGCCCGAAGCGTTCCTGGACCGCGTTGGTGTAGCCCCGCGCCACCGACAGGCCGACCAGGTCGTGGAAACTCGCTTGAATGTCGGTGCACTCGGCGTGCGGGTATGTCGTCATGTCGGCCGCCGCGTCGACGATCGTCATGTCGGCGCGGCGGACCACCAGGCCCAGTTCCATGAAGTGCAGGTCGCGCGGCCCGTACTCGCCGCCCGCCCAGGGCCGCTGGTCGTGCAACGTCCCCACCACCGCGAAGTACTCGCCGCGCCGGTACACCTCCATGGAGATTGTCCGCCGGTGGACCGGCTCCTCGCCGGACCCCGCAGCCGGGCGGAGCGCGGCGAGCGTCGGCGGGGGCTCAGGCACCGGGCGATTGTGGCGCCCCGGCGCCCCGGGGCGCCAACGCCACCTCGTTGAAGCCGTGGAGGATCGGCGCGTCGCGGTTCCACCCGATGCGGGTCACGGAGGCCGTGCGGAGGTGCAGGCGCCAGTACAGGTCGGTGGCCCCCAGGGCCCAGGCCACCGCCGCCTTGATCGGCGTCACGTGGCTCACCACGACCACGTCGCCGTCGGGTCGGCGCGCGCCCGTGCCGTTCGCGGCGAACAGCTCCTCGCAGGCGGCCGAGATCCGCGTGTCCACCTCGGCCAGGGACTCTCCGCCCTCGGGCCGGAAGTCTCGGTCGCTCCGCCACTGCTGCCAGACCTCGGCCGGGATCCCGTGCAGGGGCTGGCACTCGAACTCGCCGTAGTCGACCTCGACCCAGCGCTCGTCGACCGTGACGGGGAGCCCGAGTGCGAGCAGCTCGGCCGTGTCACGGGCCCGGCTCAGCGGGCTCGTGCGTACCTCGGCCACCGGGCCGGTCAGCAACGACCGTGCCGCCGCCGCCTGCTCCCGTCCCGCCTGGGTCAGCTCGGCGTCGGTCCGGCCGAGCAGGAGCCCCCGCGCGTTGGCGTCCGACTCGCCGTGGCGTACCAGGATCAACATCGCGGCGACACGCGGCTCAGGCGGGGACCAGGATACGCCCGCACTGCTCGCACGTGGCGACCTCGCCTGGAGGCAGGGACCGGATCTTCTCGACCTCGACCGAGGACAGCTCGAGGTGGCATCCGTCGCAGTGGTTCCTGATGAGGCGGGCTGCGCCGGTGCCCTTGAGGCGCGCCCGCAGCGTTTCGTAACGCTCCGACAGCGCGGTCGGGAGCAGAGCGGCCTCGGCGGCCCGCGACCCGACGGCGGACGCCAGCTCGGCGTCGATCTCGACCTCGTCGTGGGACAACTGCCCGCGCAGCTCGGCAACCCGCGCCTCGAGCGGCGCCATGCGCTCCCGCAGGGCGGCCAGCTCGGCGTCGACCCCGTCCTGGTCCAACATGGCGACCAGTTCCAGCTCCTCGAGCTCGCCGCGGCGCTCGGTCAGGTGACGCACCTCGTCGTTCATCGCCTGGAGGTCGCGCGACGACGAGCCGGTGGCGGCGTACATGCGCTGCTCGATGGTGCCGCGGCGCCCGCTGATGCCGGCGATCTGCTCCTCGAGGTCCTTCTGGGCGGCCCCCAGCGCGGCCCGGCGCGCCGCGGCCTCGGACCGCTCGGCCTCCAACCCCGCCAGCTCCGCCTCCACCGCGGCGAGCCCCGACGTCTCGGCCAGCGCGTCGCGCCGGTGCTGCAGCTGCGTGATGGAGGTGTCGAGGTCCTGCACGGCGAGCAGGCGAGCGAGCGCGTCGGTCACGACAGGCCCTCGTACGCGGCCCGGGCGAGGGGCAGCGCGTCGGACAGGCCGGCGTCAGCCATGGCCATGGCCTCGTCCCAGCTGCACCAGCGCGCGTCGGGGCTCTCCCCGGGCGGGGGGTGCGGGTCGTCATCCGCGCCGATCAGCAGGTAGCGCAGGTCGAGGTGGGTGTGACCGAGGGCCGCCCCGTGGACGTCGAGGTGGATGAGGAGGGGCCCGCCGGCCGGATGCGCGACGGCGAGGCCGAGCTCCTCGGTCGCCTCGCGGCGGGCCGCCGCGTTCGGGGTCTCGCCGGCGTCGATGTGACCGCCGGGCTGCATCCAGAGGCCGAGGCGCTTGTGGCGGTGCAGCACCGTGCCACGCCGGCCGACGACGATGCCCGACGCGGTGACGTGGACGGGGCCGGCGTGCTCGTCGCAGGGCGCCGCGAGGCGGCCCAGCTCGAACAGGAAGCGCTCGCGGGCCTCCACCTCACGCGGCGACGCGGGCTCGTGGCCCTCGACCAGGGCTTGCAGGTCCTCCCTGGAGGCGCCCGTTGTCGGACTCCCCATCATGGGAATCCCTAGCACAGGTGGCCGGTCAGCACTGTGGTGGCGTGCCCGGCGATGGCCACCCGCTCGCCCCGGGGGCGCACGTAGAGGACGGCGCCGCGCGGTGAGAGCTGGCGGGCGACCAGGGTGTCGCGTCCGAGCTCGGCGGCCCAGTACGGCCCGGCGGCGCACTGGGCCGACCCGGTGGCCGGGTCCTCGTCGATCCCCACGTTGGGCCCGAAGACCCGGAGCACGTAGTCGGTCTCCGAGCCCGGCCGCGCCGACGCCGCCGTCAGCAGCAACGCCTTGGCGCCGGTCGCCGCGATGGCAGGCAGGTCGGGCACGTAGTCGCGCACCGCCTCGGCCGAGGAGAGGACGACAAAGCTGAAGAACGAGGTGTGCCCGACGGCGACGACGTCGTCGGGCCACTGCTTCCTCAGGGGGTCCGGCAACGGGCCGGGCGTCACCGGGTCGGCCGGGAAGTCGAGCTCGATGCGGTCGCCGTCGAAGGCGGCGTGGAGCGGGCCGCTGCGGGTGCGGAAGGTGAGCGGCGACGTGCCGTCGACCGTGCCGCCCTGGCGGAGCGCGTGGGCCGCGGCCAGCGTGGCGTGGCCGCACAGGTCGACCTCGGTGGCGGGCGTGAACCAGCGCAGGTCGAAGGTGGTCGGGTCGTCGCCGGCCGTGAGGTAGGCCGTTTCGGCGATGCCCAGCTCGAAGGCGATGGACTGCATGCGCTCGTCGTCGAGTGGCTCCTCCAGCAGGCAGATGGCGGCGGGGTTCCCGCCGAAGGCGACGTCACTGAAGGCGTCGACCCAGATGATCGGGATGCTCATGGTCCTCACGATGCTAAGCGGGCCAGCGCGTCGCGCAGCACGCGGTCGCGCTTGCAGAAGGCCCAGCGCACCAGCGTCCGGCCGGCGCCAGGGTCGGTTGGGTCGTAGAAGACCGAGCTCGGGATGGCGACGACCCCGCAGCGCTCCGGCAGGGCGAGGCAGAACTCGTGGGCGCTCTGACCCGGCGCCACCTCGGCGATGTCGGTGGTGGCGAAATAGGTGGCGGCCGGCCGGTAGACCTCGTGGCCCAGCGCCTCCAGGCCGTCGCAGAGCAGGTCGCGCTTGGCCGCGAGCTCGGCGGCGAAGGTGCGCATGGCGGCCGGTGGGAACCCCAGGCCGTGGGCGATGGCGAGCTGGAACGGGGCCGGGCTCGTGTAGGTGAGGAATTGCTTGGCCGACCGCACTGCGGCCACCAGCGGCGCGGCGGCGCTCACCCACCCCACCTTCCACCCGGTGAAGGAGAAGGTCTTGCCGCCCGAGGAGATCGTCGCCGTGCGGTCGCGCATGCCCGGCAGCGTGGCCAGCGGGACGTGCGACCCGTCGAAGACGAGGTGCTCGTAGACCTCGTCGGTCACCGCCAGGAGGTCGTGGGTGGTGCAGAGCTCGGCGACCTGGGCCAGCTCGTCGGGCGAGAACACCTTGCCGGTCGGGTTGTGCGGCGAGTTGAGCAGCACGAGTTTGGCGCGCGGACCCGCGGCGGCCGCGGCGAGCTCGTCGGGGTCGAAGGACCAGTCCGGGGGGTGGAGGCGAACGAGCCGGGGCACCGCGCCGGCCATGGACGCGCAGGCGGCGTAGGAGTCGTAGGAAGGCTCGAACATGACGACCTCGTCGCCGGGCTCGCACAGTGCCAGCAGCGTGGCGGCGATGGCCTCGGTGGCACCGACGGTCACGAGCACTTCGGTCTCGGGGTCGAGGTCGAGGTCGTACCAGGCGCGCTGGTGCTCGGCCACGGCGCGGCGCAGCTCGGGGACCCCCGCGCTCGGGGGGTACTGGTTGCGCCCCTCCCGGATGGCCGTCACCGCGATCTCGCGCAGCTCCTCGGGGCCGTCGGTGTCGGGGAATCCCTGGCCGAGGTTGACCGAATCGGTGGCGGTGGCCAACTCCGACATGGTGGCGAAGATCGTGGTGGTGAACGGTTGCAGGCGCCGGGCCAGATACGCGTCCCCCGTTGCCACCGCGACGATCGTACCTGCGGCGACCAGCGGCGCCTATCGTCTGGTCGGACCGTGCTCAGCATCGCCAACTACAACATGCACTGCGGGATGGACGGGTGGGGCAGGCCCTACGACTACGTCCGCGCCATCACCGCGCTGGACGCCGACGTGATCGTGCTCGAGGAGGCCTGGACCACGGAGGGCTCCTCCGGCGGGAGCCAGGCCGCGGAGGCCGCCCGCGCGCTCGGCTACCAGATCGTCGCCCACACGCTGGGCGAAGGGCGCCGCATCCGACCCCAGCCCGGCGCCCCCGACACCTGGCGGGACCGACCAGTGTGGGCCGACCACAGCAAGGCGCTCTACCTGGACGGCGTGCGCCCGCTACCCGAGAGCGTGCGGGCGATGCCGCGCTGGCAGGAGGCCGAGCCCGGGACCTTTGGGATCGCCGTGCTGGTGCGGCCGGAGCTCCCGATGGAGTCGACGCGGGTGGTGCACATGAGCGTGCTGCGGGCCGATCGCGTGCGGCGGGCCGCACTCGTGGTCGACCTCACCGTGGAGGGAACGCCGATCTCGGTGGTGGGCACCCACATGTCGCACCTCATCTTCGGCTCGCACCGCAACTGGGCCGAGCTGCGGCGCCAACTGGAGACCGCGGCCCGGCCCGACGCGGTGCTGGCCGGGGACATGAACTGCTGGGGCCCGCTCGTCCACCTCTTCATGCCGGGCTGGCGGCGAGCGGTGGTCGGCCGCACCTGGCCCACCTGGCGGCCCCACAGCCAGATCGACCACATCATCGTGCGCGGCGCGCTGCGCCCTGTCTCGGGCGCGGTACTCCCCCACGCCGGGTCGGACCACCGACCGGTGCGGGCCGAGCTGGAAGTGGGCCACGCGCCGGACCGCGCCGGCGCGGCCACCGAACAGGGGTGAGCCCAGCCGTGCGACCGAGCCGGTGGAGCGCCCTGCTGTTCTCCGCCATGTTCGCCAGCTCGCGTCATCTCGTCGCCCACGCCGGACTCGGCTCATGCGTCGACCCGCAGCGGCCCTGACACTCGTGGTCCTGCTGGGCCTCGGGGCGGCCGCCTGCTCGGGTGGGGGCAACGGGTCCTCGTCGGCCCTGACGGGCACGACCAGAGCGGCCGTGTCGACGACGTCGTCGTCTACTCCCACCGCTGGCACGGCTCCGACATTGGGCGTGGCCGGTGCCTTCGCCCCGAACGGGGTCGGCTTCGGCCAGGTGCGGCCGACGGAGATCTCGCTCGGTGGGGACCCGACGGGCATCCTCGCCGGCATCTCGTGGCAGTCGTGGGGAGGGAGCCAGGCGACGGGGAGGGGCACGAGCACCTACGTCGGGCCGGGCCAGACGGTGGCCCAGGGCTCGCAACAGACGGCCACCGTCGACGCCTACGACCTCGGCACCTGCAACGGCGCGCCGGCCTACCAGCAGGTCGCGTGGTACTTCCCCCAGCACGGCCAGACCCCGGCCGACAACGGCGGTACCCCGATAAACGCCTGCAGCGGGCCGTAGGCCGGCGGCTCAGGCCGGCTGCGGGGGCCCGTCGGCCAGCGCGGTGACGGCCTCATTGACACTCGTGAAGAAGTGGTCCTCCCCGATGCGCGCCGCGAGGCCGGCACGGCGCAGGCTGTCGTGCAGGTGCACCCCGGACCGCGCGATCCCGAAGGCGATGTCCTCACGCTCGCAGAGGTCGATGACCTGGCTCATGGCGCTCGTCCCCGTGAAGTCGATGTCCGACATGCCGATGGTGTCGAGGACGAACACCCGTACCGGTCCGGGGGCGTGCGCCAGCGCCTCCGACACCTCGTCGCGGAAGCGCACGGCGTTGGCGTACCAGATCGGGGTGGCGAACAGCGCGACCATGATGCCCGGCACCTGTTCCGCGCTCGGATCGAGGGCCGAGCGCTGCCAGCTGGTGGTTCCGGGGAGGCGCCCGAGGACGTGCAGCTGCGGTCGGGCACTCAGGCGGATGCGGTCGAGGATGGCGAGGCCGACGGCGACGCCTATCCCCTGCTCCACGCCGACGAGCACCACCGTGAGCAGCGTCACCGCCGCCAGCCCGAACTCGAAGAGGTTGAAGCGGGCGATGGCGATCAGGTCCCGCACACGGAACAGCCGCAGGGCGACGAAGATCAGGATGGCGGCCAACGTCGCCAACGGCACGTCTTTGAGCACGTTCGCGAAGGGGATGAGGAGGATGACCATCGCGGCCGCCCCGAGGGCACCGGCCTGGGTCCGGCCGCCGGCCGTGACGACGGCGCCGGTGCGGGGCGGGCTGGCGTTGACCGGGAAGGACCCCACGAGGCCGGCCAGTACGCTGCCGGCGCCGACCCCGAGGAAGTCGCGTCCCGCGTCGACGTCGTAGCCACCCCGCTCGGCGAAGGCGCGGGTCGTGGCCGCGGTCTGGGTCACGACCACCAGGGCTACCACGGCGGCGAGCGGCGCCAGGCTCCCCAGCGTCGACCATGACAGGCCGGTCAGCCCGAAATGGGGCGCCCCGGTCTTGACCGTGCCCAGCACGGCGACACCGTGAGACGGGAGGTCGAGGGCAACGACGAGGGCCGTGGACCCGACCAGGCCGATCAGCGCGGCCGGGATCCGGCGGTCGAGACGCGCGCTGACGAGCATGATGGCCAGGACGCCGACGCCGATGGCGAGCGACCACCCGTTCACCTCGTTGAGGTGGGTGAGCACGTATCCCACGCGGTGCTGGTTGGTGCCGCCGGTCGGGGGCAGGCCGAAGAAATCGGGTAGCTGGTGGGCGATGATGATGACGGCCACACCGGACAGGAAGCCGGTGGCGATGGGGGTCGAGAGGAACTCGGCCATCCACCCGAGGCGCAGGATGCTCACGAGCATCACGATGAGCCCGACCATCACCGCCAGGATCCCCACCAGGTCGATGTAACGGGCCGATCCGGTCAGGGCGAGAGCCGACACCCCGGCGGCGAACAACGGTGCGATCGTCGAGTCCGCCCCCACCGACATCTGCGGGTTGGAGCCCAGGAGGGCGAAGAGCACCGTCCCGGCCACGAAGGCGTAGAAGCCGGTGATGGGCGGCATGCCGGCCAGCCGCGAGGTCGCCAGCTGCTCGGGGACGGCGATGACGAGGAGGGTGAGGCCGGCCGCCAGGTCCGCGGAAGCCCAGGCACGCTGGTACCCGTGCAGCGAGGTCAGGACGGGTGGACGCCTCATCGCGACATCATCGCCCACCGGCCGCTCCGCCAGATTGACCCAATTGAATAGTCTCGAGTCCGGGAGTCGAGGCGCCCCGGCGGCCGGCGTCCCGTGCAACCCGCCTAAAGGAGGTCCGCACCCATGAGCGACTACCCGTATGCCGACCGCTTCACCATCCACCGCGCACTGCCGGAGCAGGGCACCAGCCGGGAGGGCGTGCTGGCGGAGCTCCACACCATGGCCACGGAGGAGGACTCGTTCTGGGAGACCGGCAAGTGCTCCGGCACCATGTACTGCGGGGACCACGACCACTACCGATTCATGAACGAGGCCTTCGGCCTCTTCGCCCACGTGAACGTCCTGCAACGCGACATGTGCCCCAGCGCCACCAAGTTCGAGGCGGAGATCATTGCCATGACGCTCGGCCTGCATTCCGGCGACGCGGCGGTGGCGGCCGGCGACGACCCGTGCGGCCTGGTGACCACCGGCGGGACAGGGAGCATTCTGCACGCGATCCTGGCCTACCGCGAGGACGCGGCCTCCGAGCGTGGTGTGACCCGCCCCAACGTGATCAAGCCCGAGACCGCGCATCCCGCGTTCGACAAAGCGTGCCACCTCTTCGGGGTCGAGCTGCGGCGGGCGCCGGTCGACCCGGTCACGACCCAGGTCGACGTGGACTGGGTGCGCGACCACACCGACGACCAGACGATCGCCCTCATCGGCTCGGCGTGCAACTACGGCTACGGCACCGTCGACCCGATCTCGGACCTGTCCGACCTCGCGCTCGAGCGCAGCATCGGGCTGCACGTCGATGCCTGCCTCGGCGGGTTCATCCTCCCCTTCGGTCGCGAGCTTGGCTACGACATCCCGGCGTTCGACTACTCGGTGCCGGGTGTCACCTCCATGTCGGCCGACACGCACAAGTACGGGTACGCCTTCAAGGGATCCTCCGTCGTGAGCTTCCGCTCCAAGGCGCTGCGCAACGCGCAGTACTTCTACCTGACCGACTGGAGCGGCGGGAAGTACACCTCGCCCGGCATGGAGGGCTCGCGCTCGGGCGGCCTCATCGCTGCCACCTGGGCCTCCATGGTGCAGCTGGGCCACGCCGGCTACCTCGGCTACGCGCGGCAGATCTTCGAGACCTCCTTCGCCATGCAGGAGGCGGTCACGTCGCACCCCGAGCTCCGTTTCGTCGGGCGGCCGACCTTCCTCTTCTCCTTCACCTCCGACCAGTTCGACATCTACCACGTGAACGACTTCATGCGGACGAGGGGATGGCGCTTCAACGGGCAGCAGTACCCAAACGCGCTCCACATGGCGGTGACCAGGCCGCAGACCCAGCCCCAGGTGGTGGAGGAGTTCGCGGCCGACCTGGCGGATGCGGTGGCCTACGCCAAGGAGCACGCCGACGAGGCGCCAAAGAGCGGGGCCATCTACGGAGGCGTTGCCGGCGGCATGACCGACGAGGCGGATGAGTTCATCCGAGCCGTCATGGCCGACATGCTCGACGGGCAGTCCGCCATCCCCGCCAAATGACAGACGGTGGCGCGCCCGCCGAATGGGTCGCCGGCTGCCTGGCGGCACAAGTGGGATTGGATATCGCGCTCGTCGGCCTGGAGGACGCGACGGCGCATCGGCCCAGCCTGCTGGCCGGCTGGAGCGTGGGGCACGTGCTCACTCACATCGCCCGCAACGCCGACAGCGTCATGTGGCGGCTCGAGGGTGCGGCGCGGGGTGAACTGCGCGACCAGTACCCGGGCGGCCGGGAGCAGCGGAAGGCGGACATCGAGGCCGGCGCAGCCCGGCCGGCCGCGGAACTGGTGGCGGACGTCCGCCGGACCTCGGCGGCGGTCGCGGGGGTGATGGCCGGTCTCCCCACGGAGGCCTGGGACGCCCCGTCCCGCACGTCGCGGGGCGTGGTCGAGAGCTCCCGGGACGCGATCCTGTCCCGCTGGCGCGAGGTGGCGGTCCACCACGGCGACCTCGGCCTCGCGCCGGTTCCGCTCCCGCCCGAGCTCATCGCCGTCTGGCTGCCGCGGGAGCTGGCGCAGCTGGCTGAGAGGACCGACCCGGGCCGGCTCCTGTCATGGATCATCGGGCGGGGCGACGCGCCCGTGCTGGCGGCGTGGTAGCCGACCCGGCGACCCGCTCCCGCTACCCCGAGACGAAGGCGTTGCCGGACCGGTCGACCGCCACGCAGTAGGTGGTGGTCGGGCACGAGATGCTCGTCAGGGCGTGGCCGTTGTCGATGAGGGTACCGGCGCTCCACGTCCTGCCGTTCCAGCCGAAGACCCGCCCGATGGAGTCGACGGCGCGGCAGAACGTCGTCGTGGGGCAGGAGACGGCGGTGAGCCCGGACGCGTCGGTGCCGCTGACGGGTGGCTCGGTGGCGATCGACGCCGGCGCCGTGAACCCCAGGCCGTTCCAGGTCAGCACGCTACCGCTGCTGTCGACCAGGACGCAGAACGACGCGGTCGCGCAGGAGACCGAGTTGAGCTGCCCCCCGGTGTCGGCGTCGCTGGGCTGGGTCCACGTGTGGCCGTTCCACACCGAGGGACCGCCCTCGGCTGCGACACAGAAGGCCGGGGACACGCACGAGATCTGGTTGGCGGCCCCCCACGCCCCGACGTTTCCCGACCAGCCCGAGCCGTTGAACACGAAGGAGTTTCCCTCGCCGTCGATCGTGACGCAGAAGCTGGGTCCGGTGCAGTCGATGGCGGTGACGCCCTGGGCGGAGGGGATGGTCGCCGGGGGCTGCCACGCTGACCCGTTGAACAACGCGACCTGGTTCAGGTTCGGCGCGGCGGCGCAGAAGCTGGCGGCGGCGCACGAGAGGTACGACACCCCCTGGGGTGAGGGAGACGGCACGGCGGGGCCCAGTGCGGCAACCTTGTCGAAGTAGAGCCTGTAGGTCTGACCGGTCACGGACCCGGCCAGGCAGGCGCCGGCCGCGGGGCACGAGACGACAGACAGGTTGGCACCCGACGCGATGCGGATCGGCTTGGACCAGCTGCCCGCAGCCGCCGTGGTCGTGGGTGTTGCCGTGTGCGCGGTCGTGGTGGTCGACGAGCTCGAGCCGGCGGGGCTCTTGCTGCAGCCGGCGACGAGCAAGGACAGCGCGGCGACGGTCAGCGCCGCCACGAACGGTCCCGCCCGCCGCTCTCGCACTACTTGGTGACCGGGAGGCCGCTCGCCTCGAGGGCGCGGTGACGCGACCATGTGTCGAGGACGATGAGCGTCTTGGTACCGGTGACCCGGCCGCGGCGGCGCAGCTGCTCGATCACCTGTCCCAGGCGCTCGACGTCGGGTACCTGGAGCCACACGAGCGCGTCGGGGTCGCCCGCCGTGGTGAACACGGCCTGCACCTCGGAGAGCTGAATGGCCGTCTCCTTGATCTCCTGGAGGTCGGCAGTGCCGGCGAAGCGCACCTCCGTGAAGGCCTGGATCGGTCGGCCTGCCTTGCGGTGGTCGACCACGACCGTGTAGCCGGCGATCACGCCCGTGCGCTCCAGCCGCTCGATGCGCCGCGTGACCGCCGAGGCGGACAGCGAGACCTGCTCGCCGATGTCGGCCATCGTGCGTCGGGCATTGTGCGACAGCAGCTCGATGATGTGGTGATCTATCGGATCCAGCTCCTCTGTTCCCATGGGGTAGAAGCCTAACGAGGGCGGTTCGGCCGCACGTTCAGTGCATCAAGACCCCACTCTCCCCCGTCTCCGTTGCGTGGGTGTTGTTCCGGCGGATGCTCACCCGTCCCGACGGTGGACCGACACGACGTAGCTCCCCGGCGGTGCGAAGGGCCGGCGGTCCCAGGTCGACCAGCGGTCCTGGAGCACGAGGCCGGAGCGGGTCGCGAGGGCATCGTGCTCGGGCGGGCCGAATCCTCCGGGGCGGATGGTGTACCCCGTGACGAGCCGTCCCCCGGGCACCAGCCAGCCCGCCGCATTGGCGATCGCCCGGCCCTCGGTGCCGGGAGGGACGAAGATGAGCACGTTGCCGGCCATGACCACGATGTCGAAGGTGCGCCCGAGTTCGAGGTCGGGGTCGGTCAGGTCCCCTTCGACCCAGGACAGGCCGGGCGCCTTCGCGCGCGCCGCCTCGAGCATGGCCGGATCGACGTCGACGCCCAGGACCGCATGGCCGCGTCGGCTGAGCTCGATGGCGACGCGGCCGGTGCCGCAGCCCGCATCGAGGACCGAGCCCGGGCCGTACGAGTCGACCAGCGCCGCCTCGCCATGCACGTCCACGCCGGCGGAGGCCAGCTCGTCGAAGCGGCGGTCGTAGGCGGCGCCGCGCGGGACATCGCTCTGTTGCCACGGCCCGGGCACGCGCGGCCTACGGGATGGAGGTGCCCCCCGGCAGCGTCTCGGTAGTGGCCCCCGTGGGGAGGCTGAACAGGCTGGCGGGTGGCTTGGACGAGTACTTCGTCAACTCGAAGTAGCTGGACGACGACGAGCCTGAGTACGACAGGAGCCCCTGCTTGGTGACGCAGTACTTGCCGCCCTTGCCGCGCACCCTCACGGTGACGCACGTGGAGGGTTGCCCGGCGAACGTCCCAGAGGAGGACGACACCTTGATGCCGAGGAGCCTCGAGACGATTCCCTCCTTGGCCTCGGCCAGTGCACCGAGCGCGACCGTCGGGCTGAAGATGTCCTCCAGCCCAAGCAGCGGGTTCGAGCCCTTGACCGAGAGGCACTGCATGGAATTCTTCGACGAGGTCGTGCTCGTAGTCGTGGATGCGCCGGAATTCCCGGAATTGCCGGAATTGCCCGAGTTCCCCGAATTCGATGCCGAGCCGGAATTCCCCGAGTTGCCGGTCGAGGCCGAGTTCGTCGAGCAGTAGTACGTCGTCTTCCCGTTGTTGATCACACTGCCGGTCGACGTCGAGAAGTTCGACTTGGGGGGCGACTGGGCGATCGTCACCGTCGTCTTCTGCCCGTCGCTGACCGAGGTGTACTGGGCCAGGTACGTCAGGTTCTTCGAGCGGTTGATACTGTTCGTCAGCGCCTTGAGGTTGAGCGGGGAGACTGCCCGTCCCGACGCCGGCAGCGCCGGTACCAGGACGAGGGCCCAGAGGCCCACGGCGACGGTCATGGCCACGACGCGGGTTCGCATGTCAAAACGGTAGTCCGCACCCCTCCACGGGGGGTGCATCGGCGAACGTGCAGCGGAAGACGGCACCCGGGGCCTCGGTAGGGTGACCCCTCGTGTGCCTCCTCGTCGTCGCGACGCGGCTTGTGCCCGATGAGCCCCTGATCGTCGGCGCCAACCGCGACGAAGTCCTGGAGCGGCCGGCGATCCCGATCACCGTGCTTGACCAGGGTCCGCCGCGGATCCTCGGCGGGCGCGACGAGCTCTCGGGTGGCACGTGGCTCGCCGTCAACGAGTACGGGGTCTGCGCGGGGCTGACCAACCAACCGCTGGGCGAGGCCAAGGACCCGTCCAAGAGGTCGCGCGGCGAGCTGCCCCTCGCGCTCGCCCGTCACGAAACGGCCACCGCAGCGGTCGACGAGTTGCTGCGGGCGTACCGGCCCGAGGACTACAACGGGTCGTGGCTGCTCGTGGGCGACCGCACGTCGCTCTTCTTCGTCGACTTCACCGGGCTGGCCGACCCGGCCGCCATCGCGCTCCCGCCGGGGATCCACGTGCTCGAGAACCGAGCGCTCGGGGAACCCTCGCGCAAGGTTGAACTCGTGCGGGCGGCGCTCGGCAGCCCGACCCAGGGCGACGACGTGGTCGCCGCCTTCCGGCGGGTCCTGGTCGACCACCGGATCCCCGAGGGCGACGAGCGCCCCAACGCGGCGACCTGCGTGCACCTCGACTCGTTCGGGACGCGATCCTCGTGCATCGTGCGCGTGCCCGCCGGCGACGGGCCGCCGCGGGTGTGGGTGGCCGACGGCCCTCCGTGCGCCACACCCTACGAGGAGGCGAGCGCGCTGTGGGGTCCTCCGGACTCTGCTCCGACGGCTCAGTCGCGGACGAGCGGCTTGTAGCGCAACCGGTGCGGCTGGTCCGCCTCGACGCCCAGGCGCTGGTGCCGATCGGCCTCGTAGTCGCTGAAGTTGCCCTCCCACCACCGGACCTCGGAGTCCCCCTCGAAAGCGAGTACGTGGGTCGCGATGCGGTCGAGGAACCAGCGGTCGTGGCTGATGACGACGGCGCAGCCGGGAAAGGACAACAGGGCGTCCTCGAGGGCGCGCAGCGTGTCGACGTCGAGATCGTTGGTCGGCTCGTCGAGCAGCAGGACGTTGCCGCCGCTGCTGAGCACCTTGGCCAGCAGCACCCGGTTGCGCTCGCCCCCGGAGAGCTGCCCCACCTTCTTCTGCTGATCGCTGCCCTTGAAGCCGAACCCGGCCACGTAGGCACGGCCGTGCAGCTCACGGCCGCCCACAACCAGGCGGTCCACCCCGCCGGTGACCTCCTCGAACACCGTGGCGTCCGGTGACAGCGTCTCGCGCGACTGGTCGACGTAGGCCAGCTGAACCGTGGCGCCGAGCGTCAGCGTCCCCTCATCGGGCTGCTCCTCGCCGACGATCATGCGGAAGAGGGTGGTCTTCCCTGCACCGTTCGGCCCGATGACACCGACGATGCCGCCGGGAGGGAGGATGAAGTCCAGGCCATCGATGAGCAACCGGTCGCCGTACGCCTTGACCACGCCGGTGGCCTCGACCACCTGGTCGCCCAGCCGCGGTCCGGACGGGATGGCCAGCTCCACCTTGTCGGCCCGTCGCTCGGACGCCTCGGCCTCGGCAACGAGCTCGTTGTAAGCCGTGATGCGCGCCTTCCCCTTGCTCTGGCGTGCACGTGGGGACATGCGGATCCACTCGAGCTCGCGTTCGAGCGAGGCCTGGCGGGAGCGGTCGGCCTTCTCCTCGACGGCGAGGCGGGCCTGCTTCTGCTCGAGCCAGGACGAGTAATTGCCCTCCCAGGGGATGCCCGCGCCACGGTCGAGCTCGAGGATCCAGCCGGCGACGTTGTCGAGGAAGTAGCGGTCGTGAGTCACGGCGACGACGGTGCCGGCGTACTCCTGCAGCGTCCGCTCGAGCCAGGCAACCGACTCCGCGTCGAGATGGTTGGTCGGCTCGTCGAGGAGGAGCAGGTCCGGCTTGGACAGGAGCAGCCGGCAGAGCGCGACCCGGCGGCGCTCGCCCCCCGAGAGGGTCCCGACGGCAGCGTCGCCCGGAGGGAGGCGGAGTGCGTCCATGGCGATCTCGAAGGTGCGGTCGAGCTCCCAGGCGCCAGCCGCATCGATCTTGGCCTGAAGGTCAGCCTGCTCGGCGAGGAGCGCGTCGATGTCGGCGTCGGGATCGCCGAAGGCCGCACAGACCTCGTTGAACCGATCGACCACCCGCTTCGCCTCGCCGAAGCCCTCGGCCACGTTGCCGGCGACGTCCTTCGACGGGTCCAGCTGCGGCTCCTGGGCGAGGTGTCCGACCGTGAACCCCGGTGTGAGGCGCGCCTCGCCGGTGAACCCGTCGTCCTCTCCGGCCATGATCCGCAGCAGCGAGGACTTACCCGACCCGTTGGACCCGATGACGCCGATCTTGGCTCCTGGGTAGAAGGACAAGTTGATGCCCTTGAGGACCTCGCGGTCCGGCGGGTAGAACCGCTTGAGGCCGCGCATGGTGTAGATGAATTGGGGCGCCACGGCGACCAGTGTGCCCCATGGCCGTCCGGCCCCTGAAACCGGCCGAGCCGGGCGTGGTGGAGGGCTCGGCGGGCGCTAGCGGTCCGAGGACCAGCGGATCCGGCTGAGCCGGCGGTTGCCGACCTTGCCGGTCGCGACAAACCAGCGCGCGGAATCCTCGAGCGCCTCGGCGGCAGGTCGGGGTGCGTAGCCAAGCTCCTCACGCGCCCGGTTGTCGTCGAAGGCCATCTGAGAGGTCGACATCCGGGCCGCCTCGAGGGGAACCGAGGGGTGCCGTCGGAGCAACTTGCCCTCGACCGCCTCCGACAGCGCGGCGACGGCCAGCGACAGCGACCGCGGGACCCGTATCCGCGGCTCCGGAAGGCCCGTGATGGAGGCCAACTCGCTCAACAGCCCCTGCAGGCTCAGGTTCTCGCCGCCCAGGATGTAGCTGCGCCCCGTCCGGCCCTTCTCCAGGGCGAGGACGTGCCCGGCCGCCACGTCATCGACGTGCGCAACGTTCAGCACGGTGTTGACGAACCCGGGGATCCGCCCGTTCAGGAAGTCGAGAATGAGCTTGCCGGTGGGTGTCGGTGCGCGGTCGCCGGGACCGACGGGGAAGGTCGGGAGGACCAGGGAGGCGGGTAGGCCCTCTGCGATGGCGCGCAGGACCTCGTGTTCGGCCACGTACTTGGAGCGCTTGTAGGAGCCGTACAGGTGCCGTACGTCGGGGAACGAGCGCTCGTCGGCCGACTCGGCCCCCGAGACGTGCTCGAGCCCCAGAGTCCCGACCGTGCTCGTGTACACCAGCCGCTCCACACCGGACTCCGCGGCCGCTCCGAGAACGTTCTTCGTCCCGCCCACGTTGATGTCGTAGAAGGCGGTGGGATCGTTCGCCCAGAACCGGTAGAGGCCGGCGACGTGGAAGACGGCCCGGCAGCCGCTGACCGCCTTCCGGACGCTATCGGCGTGCCGCAGGTCGCCGACAACCTGCTTGACGTTCAGGCCGTCGAAGTTCCCGGTGTCGGCGCCGGGCTCCACGAGCGCGATCACCTCCTGGTCGCCCGCGACCAGCCGGCGGGTGACGGCGGAGCCGATGAACCCACTCGCCCCAGTCACCAGGACCCTGTCGCCGGACCCGAGGTTCACAGCCGCGCCCGGTGAAGCGTTCCCTTGGCCATCGTCTTGCCGAACTCGAAGATGAGGCTCGAGCCCTGCTGCGCACTGGACAGCACGTCATCGAGCGCGTCGGCGAAGAGCTCGACCTCGTCGTCACCCGCGATCAGCGGAGGGAGGAGCTTGATGACGTTCATGTTGTCGGCCGCCACCTGGGTGAGGATGCGGTGCCGATGGAAAAGCGGGACCACGATCATCTGGGAGAACAGGGCTGGTCGCAGCGCCTCGATCATCCGGAACCTCCGCCGGAGGCCGGGTGAGGTGGGCTCGCCGAACACCAATCCGATCATCAGGCCCATCCCCCGCACCTCGTGCAGGAACTCGTACCGCTCCACCAGCGGCTCGAGGGCCTTGGTGAAGGCCATCCCGGTCCTCTGGACACGGTCGAGGATGTCCTCGTCCTCGAACGCCGCCAACGTGGCCAGGCCGGCCACCATGGCCAGCTGGTTGGCGCTGAAGGTCGACGAGTGGACGACCGCCCGGTCCATGGAGCTGAACACGCTGTCGGACACCGCTGCCGAGCACAGCATGGCACCGACCGGCACGTACCCTCCCGAGAGCGCCTTCGAGACGGTGACGATGTCCGGGGCGATGTCGAACTGCTCGTGGCAGAAGAACGTCCCGGAGCGGCCCATGCCCGCTTGCACCTCGTCGAGGATCATGAGCGCCTTGTGGCGACGGCAGAGCGATTGTGCCTCCTGCCAGAACCCGTCGGGAGCCAGGTTGACCCCCTTCCCCTGGATGGGCTCCGCGATGAACGCCGCCACGTCGCCCCGTCGCAGCTCGCGGGCAAGCGCCAACGCGTCACCGAACGGGATCATGTCGCATCCGGGGAGCAGGGGCCCGAACCCACTGCGGAACTCCCGCCCCCCGTTGAGGGCGAGGGCTCCGGTCGTCAGGCCGTGGAACGCATGGTCGCAGTAGAGGATGCGGGTCCGCTTTGTTGCGGCCCGGGCGAACTTGATCGCGCTCTCGACGGCCTCGGCCCCGGAATTGGTGAAGAAGACCCGCTCGATGCCCGGGTGTGACCGCGCCACGAGCTCCTGGGCCAGGACGCCGGGGAGGAGGGCGCAGTCCATCTGCACGAGGTTCGGCAGGTCCGCGTCGAGGGCGTCATGCAGCGCCTGGACGATGGCCGGATGGCCTCGGCCGAGGGCGAACACACCGAACCCGGATAGAAAGTCCAGGTAGCGGTCCCCTTTGTCGTCGATGAGGTAGCAGCCCTCCCCCTTGACGTAGAAGCGGTCGAACTCGAGCGTGCCGAGCACCCGCGGCAGCTGGGGGTTGACGTATTTGGAGTGGAGCGTGAAGTTCTGACCCGAGCGCTCGTCCAACAGCTTCTTCAGATCAAAGGGCATGCAGTGGGCTCCAGGGGGTCGGACTCCGGACGGTGGCGACAGGTTAGTGGTGGCCACCCACGGATTGGGCAATCCACGCCGCTGCCCGCCGGCGCCGCCGTTCATGCGAGGATTCGCTGACAGCACCATCGTCGCGGGAGTTGCACGGAGACCGAAAGGGCGATCGAGTGACCACCACAGCCCCCAACATGTTGCTCATCATGTCGGACCAGCACCGGGCCGACATGATGGGCTGCGCGGGAGATCCCAGTGTCCTGACACCCTCCCTCG
>Ga0209415_10003464_pt1 | contig 29357 bp, 29 predicted proteins | sample PeaSoiSIISIP2007_FD_187696 | JGI IMG/M metagenome (GOLD analysis project Ga0209415, IMG submission 187696) | Peat soil microbial communities from Weissenstadt, Germany - SII-SIP-2007 (SPAdes) (version 2) | ecosystem: Environmental > Terrestrial > Soil > Wetlands > Peat | place: Germany...
GCTCGTCGACAACGGCGAGTGGCTCGCGCAGATCGGATTGCTCGAATTCCTTCGGGACATCGGCAGGCACTTCAGCGTGAACGAGATGATCCGACGCGAGTCGGTGCTCTCGCGCCTGGAGAGAGCCGAGCAAGGGATCTCGTTCACCGAGTTCAGCTACATGCTGTTGCAGGCTTACGACTTCTTGCACTTGTTCGACGCTTTCGACTGTCGATTGCAGCTCGGCGGGAGCGACCAGTACGGGAACATCTTGATGGGTGTCGAGCTGGTGCGAAAGGTGAGGAGACACGAGGTCTACGGCCTCACTTCACCACTGGTGCTGAAGGCGGACGGAACGAAGTTCGGCAAGACCGAGTCTGGGGCGGTATGGCTCGACCCACGCCGAACGAGTCCTTACCAGTTCTACCAATTCTTCTTGCGAACAGAGGATGCGGTGGTGCCGGACTACCTCAGGTACTTCACCTTTCTGGGACACGAGGAGATCGAGGCGCTCGACGAGGCACATCTTGCGCACCCCGAGCGCCGCGAAGCCCAGAGAGAGCTCGCTCGCCAGGTGTGCGCTCTCGTCCACGGGGAGAGCGAGGCCGAGAGGGCGGAGCAGGCTGCCGAAGCGCTGTACTCGGCGGGCATCTCCTCTCTGGACGAGAGGACGCTCCTGGAGGTCTGCGCGGAGGCCCCGACGACCACTCTGCCTCGCGGCCTTGTCGAGGGTGAAGGCCCCGGAGTCGTCGACGTGTTGGTGAGGACGGGGCTGGCCGGTTCCAAGGGGAACGCGCGCACGCTCGTCTCGCAAGGGGGCGTCTACCTGAACAACCTGCGCGTTCCCGACGTCGATGCACGCGTTCGTCGCGAGGACCTTCTCTTCGGCCGCTACGCCCTTTTGAGGCGCGGCAAGCAGGATTATCACCTGCTCCGCTTCGAATAGCGTCTGCACGCGGTGTTCCTCGTCGTCGTCTCGGCCTTGATCGCCGTAGCGGTGCTAATCGTCGGATGGCTGAGTCTCTTCCTGCACTCCGGACGAAGAAGCAGGAGAGATTCGCGAACGTGACGAGGACGCGAAGTTGAGGCGGAGTTGAGACGGGTCGCGGCGTTGATCGCTTTGTCGGCGACTGTCGCGTTTCCCATCGTGCTCGCCGCGTGCGGGAGCCCGTACGCGGGCAGCAACGTCGGCCAGCAGGTCCAGAGCTGGGTCAACTCCTCACCGGACCCGAAGTTCTCAACGGCGATGTCGACGCTGCAGGGCGACCTCCGACGCATCACCGAGGTGCAGGCGATCCACAACGACGCCGCTCTTCGAACGGACTGCGACGTGCTGGTGACAGACGCCCTTAGCGCGAACCAGAACCTGCCCACGCCGGACTCTGATCTGACCGACGTGCTCTCGAGCGCCTACTCCGCTGCCGGCGAAGCCGGTAAGGACTGCCTCTGCGCTGCTGGGGGTCACCCCTGCCCGGCCGGCGTGCACGGAAGAGCGAACCTGCTCGACCACTCCGCCGCTGAACGTTCCAAGGCGAATCGCGGGTTCATAGAAGCCGAAGCGCGGGTGGACCTGCTCGTCGTCCTCTCTGGGGGGCACTGATGAGGGCTCCGGTGGGCCCGGTTCCTCCGGGACACGACGCTCAGGAGTACGACAGGCTTCGACGGCGTGTGCTGTGGATGCTCCCGACCGGCCTCTACGTGCTCGGCACTCGCTCTGGAGGAGAGCGGAACCTGATGACGATCAGCTGGGTGACCCAGGTGGCAACGGAGCCGAAGCTCGTCGGGGTCGGAGTCGAGAGCGGTGCACTCACCCGCCGCTTGATCGAGGAGGGAGGCGTGTTCGCCCTCAGCATCCTTCCTCGATCCGAGCGCTCCTCGGTACGCAGGTTCGCCAAGCCGGTCGCCGATCAGGAGGTCACGGAGTCGGGTGAAGGGACTATGGCCGGCGCCCGTGTCCGCGCGCAGAGCACCGGGGCCCCGATCCTCGAGGCTTCGGCGGCCTGGATCGACTGCGAGCTTCGTCACGCGCTGCCCCTCGGCAGTCACACCTGGTTCGTAGGCGAGGTGGTTGACTGCGGTTCGGGCGCTGCCGGCGGGGCCTCAATGCGAGGGGACGGGGAGGTGGAGGTCCTCCGAATGGAAGACACCCGGATGAACTACGGGGGCTGAGGCTCCGAGGTGTCGTCCCTTGGGCGAAGGTCGATGCGGAGGGTGAGGACGCCCTCGTCGAGGGTGATGTCGGCGTCGGCGAGCATGGCGAAGTCCATGTAGTCGAGCTGCGCCTGTTCGACGAACCTGCGCCTCTCGGGCCCCTCGATGGGGGGAATTCCCCTGCTCTTGACTGCGTTCGCACGGGCCCGGAAGCGATCCGTCATCGCCCGTGCGTCGAACTCCTCGGGCACCGAGCCCACAGTAACCCCGGAGCCGGTGCCGGGGATCCCGGCCACCGGTCGCGTGGCTCGGAGTTCACCCAGGCAGGTAGACTGAGTCGAGTCGCTCGCCGTGTGTCACCCAGCAAGCCGACGGAGGTTTCGCTCGTGAAAAAGGGACGGCATCGCCGCTTCGAGGAGGCTCGCAGCCTCAAGCGTTCTGTCGCGACCGCTCAGCGCCGCTGTCCCGAATGCGGAGCGGAGCCAGAAGACGAGCACGCTTCGTGGTGCCTGGCAGAATCGGACGAGCTCGAGGAGATACTGGGCACGGCCAACGGTGACTCGCGCCCTGTCGACGAGGACGATCCTCTAGCCGATTAGCCGACGAGCGGGAACGGGGCCTCAGCCTCTCAGCGCTTGCGGACGGCAGGGTGCGGAAGCGCAACCGGGATCGGTCCCTGACCGGGGTCCGCCGGACGACCCTTCGACGGGGTCAGCGCTCTGCCGTTGCTGTCGCCCCCGCCTTCGGAGTTCGAGACACCCGAGCGCGAGCGCACCTTCAGGTATGCCGAGAGGCGCTTGTAGATCTTCTTCCCGACCATCGCGACGAGCTCGTCCTCGAGCTCCTCGTGCGCCGGCCGCTCCCCGACGAATGCCTCGGGTGACTCGGTGCACCACCAGTGGAACTCGGCCCCACCCTTTCCCCAGTCGCGCCTGTCCCACTGCCTGATGACGCTCGTCACGTGTCCACCCTCGCCTACTTCGTCGTCGCGGCGGAGCGGAAGCTGCCAGCAGACGTCCGGTTTCAGCTCGAGGTGGGGAATGCCGCGCTCGAGAGCGGCCCGGTGGAGCGCACAGCCGGCGCCGCCTGGGAAGTCGGGGCGGTTCAGGAATATGCAGGCTTCGTTCACTATGCGGGTCGTGAGCTCGCCCGATCCCTTGCGAGCGATCACCTTGGGCTTCGTCGCCCCCTTCGGGCGCGCTCGGTCGTGGAACTGCCACTGGTCGCGGGTCAGAGTGGCTGCTGCGGCCTCGACGCGTCGGACGTCCTTCGCCCCCGTGAAGTGCGCACCGTACGAGCAACACCCCTGGACGAGCTCCGGAGCCGGACCGGTGAGGACACCCTCACATCCGCGCCCGAAGATGCAGGTCCAACGGCTCTCGAGGAACGTGACGTCGAACATCCAGGTCCGCTCGTAGTCGGGATCGGGGAAGCTGACCCATTCGTGTGCCCCCTTCGGCGCGCCTCGCCAGCTCTCTGCTCCCGCAGTGGCGCCGGACGTTCGCAGCTCGGGTGTTTGCTTTCCGGCAGGTGGGGTGCTCATGTCGATGTTGCTCCGATCGGTACTTGGATCGTGGCTCCGCCGAGTTGAGCCTCGGTCGGCTCTGCGCAGCAGAACCATGATTCGGTCAGGCGCGGTCGCTCGTCGGGCGGTATCGACGAGCGAAGGCGCGGTGTAGTGGGTGCGAGCCGTGCCGAGCCCATGTCGAGGGTTCGCAGAGTCTGTGCACGAACGGCCTCGAACGATTCCACCGCCGCCCATCCTTCAGATGCAGCGCGTTCGGCCAATTCGGCAAGCTCCACGGCGAGGAGGTCCAGGCGCGCGTCGGGGGAGCTCCATGTCCAGCTGAGGCGTTCGTCGTCGTAGGGGCCGAGGCGGCCGTCCAGGTCCGTGTGCAGGAGCAGAGATCCAGGCGGAACGAGCAGGCGGATAGCGAATTGGACAGGGTCCACGTTGCCGACCAAGTCGCATCGCGACACCAGGTCGAAGAGGTCGACCAGGTCCGTCGGTTTCGTCCAAGGGGTGAAGGGCATCAGCGACGGCCGCGGTTCGATCCCCGCCGATCTCAGGACCGACACCGCCTCGACCTCGTCGGACGGGCTGTGTCCCTTGTCCAGGCGCTCGAGGATGGAGCTGCTCGCCGACTCGAAGGCCGATACGACGAAGAGGCAGCCAGATGTCGAAAGCCTCGGCCAGAGCTCGCGATGAGCGAGAACGTGCTCCACCTTCGCTGTGACGTCGAACGTCAGGTCCGGGAAAGTCGAATGGAACTCCGACACCACACGAAGAGAGTGGTGGGGGCCGTTCAGGAAGTCGGGGTCGCCGAAGGTGATGTGGCGCGCACCCATGTCGACGAGTTGGGCGACGTCGGCCATCACGGCTTCGGTCCCCACGAGGCGAGTCCGCCCGTCGTAGACGACCGGGACAGGACAGTGGCGGCACCTGTGGGAGCAGCCATGGCTGGCCTCGACGTAGCCCGCCAGACGCGCCTCGCCGTGTGCGGCGAGGCGGGCGTAGCGGTCGAGCCCGGGCAAGAGCTGACGAGAGGGGAGGCCGAATCGACCGCGGCGGAGGTCGACCTCGGCCCTTGTCGTCAGCTTCACGGCTGATCCATCGGAGGCACCCTTCGGCGCCTCGCCGGTGTTCGGGGTTTCGACGGGCTCGGCCCGCGCTGAGAGCTCGTCTGCCCATTGGACCAGTCTCGGCTCGTACTCACCCGAGATCGCCAGGTCGACCGCCGACCCCGCAGCCGAATCGGCGAGGTGCGCGTAGAGACCGTAGATGCACAGCGGGATCTCTCGGTCGACGGTCCGGATCTGCGAACACGCGGCAAGGGCGAGTCGGCAGGCGGTGTGCATCGGGACCGAGCATGCGACCGCGTCGGCCCAGCGGACGATGCCGATGTCGAATGGCTCCACCGAGAGGTCGAGGCAGCGGACTTCGTGGCCCGCTCGGGAGAGAGCGCCTGCCGGAGACGCGACGTGCAAGGGCTGGTGGCCGAGCTCGTACGTCGAGACGAGCAGGATTCGCACGGGCCCACGGTAGTTGGTGGTCCGGTACGGCTGGTTCAATCCTCGATGTGCACCTGGATCAAGGAGCGGGCTGTGCGCAAGCTCGCCTCCACTTGGTCCGCTCGTTGCGCGCGAGCGAAGACGAATCCCAAGTACCTGTTCCCTTCGGGGACCGGCAGCACCTCTCTTCCCGGCGCGATTGTTACCTGGACGTCGATCACACCCTGAACGTGAAGAGCTTCGGCGATCCCATCCACTGCGACGAGCCTCCCTGCGCGCGGGATCGGGATCATGAGGACGCCGGATGCGCGCTCCTCGCGCTCTACAGGCCCGAGTGCGATCCCGGCCGCATGGGCGAGCACGAGCTCCTCGAGGGAGCGGCCCGTGGAGAACGTCAAGGCCCGCGAGCACAGCCCACCGATGGTGCGCGCCGCCACCTCGATCACCCAAGCTCGTCCTCGGTGGATCCTCAGCTCGGCATGGACCGGTCCTTCGCGGAGTCCGAGAGCCTCGGCGGCCTTGCGAGTGGCGTCGACGACGGCTCTCGAGTCCTCGTCGTCGAGGCGTGTCGGCGTAACGTAGATCGTCTCCTCGAAAGCTGGGCCCTCGAGCGGGTCGGGCTTGTCGAAGATGGCGAGCACCTCGAGATCTCCGTCGCGAAGGAGCCCCTCCACGGCCACCTCGTCACCAGGGATGAACCGCTCCACGAGCAGAAAGGACCGGGGATCGACCCCAGCTGAGGTGGCGATCCTGCGGACGCGGCGCGCCACGTCGGCCAGAGCCTCGGGTGAGTCTGCACGCAGCACCCCCTGGCTCGCAGAAAGCGTCGTCGGCTTCACGACGCACGGGAGCCCGACGGCGTCTGCGATCGCAGCCAGGTCTTCGGTGGTTGCACCGTCCGGCAAGGTCGCGAAGGCAGGCTGGGACACCTCCTCCTTCGCCAAGAGTGCGCGCATCACGAGCTTGTCGCGTGTCGCAGCGGCGGCGCCCGGCGGATTGTGGCGGAGCCCGAGTCGCTCGCTAGCCGCGGCCGCCGCGACCACTCCCTGGTCGTCGACCGCCACGATCGCGTCCAGGGGGGTTGCCGAGTCGTGCAGGACGATCGCTTCGGCTGCGGCATCGGGGTCGTCGAAAGGCAGGCGCAGGGCCCTCGTGCCCATCAGCTCGCCCAGGGCCGGCGTCTCGTCGCATCCCACCACGACGTCGATGCCCAGAGCCCTTGCGGCATGGAGAAAGTCCTTGGCTTTGTAGGTGGCCGACGGAAGTAGCAAGAGGACACGGGACACGAACCTATGATGGCTCTCAAAGGACAGGGATCATGGCCGAGGACGACGTCTCCACTACGAACGGATCGAGCACCGACGTGGTCATCATGGTCACGCCTCAGGCTCGCGCCGTCGTGCTCGACGCCCGGGCGGACGAGGCCGACTCCGATCGCCTGGCACTGTGGGTCGAGGTTACGGGGGCGCGGCAGGGCTCCTACGCCTACGACATCTACTTCCAGGCGACCGGCGATGCAGGCGCAGGCGACCACGTGTCGAACGCGGATGGTCTGACGGTGGTCGTCCCCGAGGAGAGCGTGGCGCGTCTGGTGGGCGCTCGCCTCGACTACTCCGAGGACGGAGACGGTGGGCTCGTGATCTTGAACCCGAACTCTCCGCCCGTCGAAGGCGCAGCCGCCCGCCCGACCGGGGATCTCTCTGGAGAGCTCGCCCAGCGGGTGCTTTCGGTCCTCGACCAACAGGTGAACCCGTCGATCGCCATGCACGGCGGAAGAGCGGACCTGGTTGCCGTCGAGGGAAGCGTCGCGTACCTTCGCCTGAGCGGAGGGTGTCAGGGCTGCGGGCTTGCGACGGTCACGCTTTCGCAGGGGATCGAGGTGGCTCTTCGCGATTCGGTCCCAGAGATCACGTCCGTGGTCGACGTCACAGACCATGCGAGCGGCAGCAACCCGTTCTACGAGCCTGCGAAGAAGTAAGGCTCTGCGCCTCATCTGAGTCGGCTTCGAACCACGTTTCTGCCGGCACGGTGGATTAGCGTCCGACCGGTGGATGCCCTGACGACCGGCCTCTTGGGGCTTGCCGGCCTCGTCGTAGGCGATTCGCTCGAGGTCGTCGTAGAACGAACGGGCACGAGGGCAAAGTTCGACCGCCCATTCTTCCGATGCTCCTCGTGCGGCGCTGCTGCGACTGGGGCTGGTCTCTTTCCGCTCTTGCGATCGATTCGGCCCGCCGCAGTATGCGGGTCATGTGGAGAGCGACGAGCCCACCGCTGGCGGCCCGCTGTGATGGCCGCTGTCTGCGGGGCACTCCTTGCCGGATTCGCCGCCCGGATCGGTGACGACGTCGCTCTCGCTCCGTTCTGCATCCTTGCGGTCGCGCTCGTCGCAATCAGCGCTGTGGACCTCGAGAGGTTCATGATCCCGAACCGGGTCGTGTACCCGGCTCTTGCAATGGTGGCGCCGCTCCTCGTGATCTCCTCGGGAGTGGACGACCGCTGGGGGTCCATGGCCCGCGCGTGCATCGCAGGCGCGGCTGCCTTCCTCGGCTTCCTAGCCGTCCACCTCGCGGTGCCCCGGGGGATGGGATTCGGTGACGTCCGGCTTGCAGGGCTCGTGGGGCTCTCGACGGGATGGCTCGGGCTGGGTCACGCCTTCGTGGCGTTCCTCGCCGGATTCCTGCTCGGGGCGGTGGTGGGGATCGTCGTCATGGCCGTGACCGGGGGAGGAAGGAAGACGCGAATTCCCTTCGGCCCTTTTCTTGCCGCGGGGGCCGTGGTGGCGGTGCTCTGGGGCGGTCCGGTGGCACACGCCCTATTTCACCGCGGCAGCTGAACGGGGTCGCCCAGAGAGAAGCCCAGATCCCCGCAGTAGATTCGTCGCATGCTCCGGTACTTGACTGCGGGGGAGTCGCACGGAAAAGCGCTCGTCGTGATCCTCGAAGGGCTTCCGGCCGGCCTCCACGTGACAGAGGAAGAGCTTCAGCGCGAGCTTGCCCGGCGCCGTCTCGGTTTCGGGAGGGGACCCCGGATGCGCTTCGAGGTGGATGAGCTCACCCTCGTCGGAGGGATCCGGCACGGCCGCACGCTCGGCTCCCCGGTGGCGATCGAGATCGCCAACACGGAGTGGCCGAAGTGGGAGGAGGAGATGTCCCCCCACCCGGGTGCGCCCGAGAAGGTGCTGACCCAGCCGCGGCCTGGTCACGCGGACCTCGCCGGGATGCAGAAGTACGGATTCGACGACGCCCGCGACGTCCTCGAGCGTGCGTCGGCGCGTGAGACGGCGGCTCGCGTCGCTGCGGGGTGTCTCGCGAAGGCGCTTCTCTCGCAGCTCGGTGTGTCGGTGCTGAGCCACGTCGTCGCTATCGGGGGAGTGGAGGCCCGAAGGGAGCTGCGCCCCGGTCCTGCGGACCTGGACCTGGTGGACGCCTCGGACGTCAGGTGCTTCGACCCCGAGGCCGAGCCTCGGATGGTGGCCGCGATCAGGGAGGCGGCGAAGGACGGGGACTCTCTCGGCGGAGTGGTCGAGGTTCTCGCGTACGGGGTACCGGTGGGCCTCGGCAGCCACGTGCACTGGGATCGCCGGCTGGACGGCCTCCTGGCTCAGGCCTTCATGAGCATCAACGCCGTCAAGCACGTGGAGATAGGCGGCGGCTACGACGTGGCGAGCAGACGAGGGTCCGAGGCACACGACGCGATCTCTTGGGACCCGGATGCGAGCGAGTACAAGCGCGACACGCTCCGGGCAGGGGGGATCGAAGGTGGTATGTCCACCGGCGGACTGATAGCCGCGCGCGTCGCAATGAAGCCGCTCGCCACTTTGAACCGGCCGGTGCTGCAGACAGTCGACGTGGCTACAAAGGAATCCACCGTCTCGTTCAAGGAGCGCACCGACGTCACGGCAGTCCCTGCCCTCGGAGTGGTCGGGGAGTCCATGTTGTCGTTGGTCCTCGCTTCCGAGGCCCTGAGGAAGTTCGGCGGTGACTCGGTCGCCGAGCTCGTCCGCAACCGCGACGGTTATCTGTCTGCGATGGGATCCACACCCTCTTCCGCCTCGGCTTCGGCTGCTGCTGCGCGGACCCCGGCCGGTCGTTGACGGCCGCATTCGCCGATCGGTTGGTGCTGATCGGGATGATGGGGGCCGGGAAGTCCACCGTCGGCCGGCTAGCCGCGCAGACGCTCGGTTGGCCCTTCACCGATACCGACGAGGAAGTCGAGCGCAGAACCGGCAAGCGGGTCTCGGAGCTGTTCGAGTCCGCCGGCGAGGCGCGGTTCCGCCTCGAGGAGTCGACGGTCTTGGCCGAGCTGCTCGAGGACGACTCCCCTGCGTGTGTGTCGGTCGGAGGGGGAGCGGTCCTGGACCCTGCGAACCGGGCGTTGCTTCGCCGGTCGGGCCTAGTGGTGTGGCTGAGGGCGACTCCCGAGACGCTCGCACGAAGGGTCGGAGACGGTGCGGGGCGTCCACTGATCTCCGGCCGCCCCCTCGAGGCGCTTTCGGAGATCACTCGAGAGCGCTGCGCTCTGTACTCCGAGACCTGTGAGGAGGTGGTCGACGTCGACCTCCTGAGCGCAGAGGCCGTCGCCCAACGTGTTGCAGAGCTTGTCCGGGTGCGCGAACAGCGCGAACAGCGCCACCTCGGTGAGGAAGGCTCGAGGTGATCTCCGTCGCGGTGAAGCTCGAAGAGCGGGCCTACGAAGTGAAGATCGGACCCGGCGCCGCGGGTCTTCTGCGTCAGGTCCTTCCCGACGCGGCGAAGCAGGTGGCCATCGTGACCCAGAGTGGGATCGCCTTCGAGGTCGAGACCGGCCGGCAGGTCGATCGCTTCGAGATTCCGCAGGGAGAAGGGGCGAAGTCGCTCGCGACCGTGGAGCAGCTGTGCCGAGGCTTTGCCCGAGCGGGCCTCGGACGATCCGATGCAGTGGTGGCGGTGGGGGGCGGGGTCGTGACAGACGTCGCGGGATTCGCCGCTTCGGTCTACCTGCGCGGCATCTCCTACGTGAACGTGGCCACGTCCCTCCTCGCCCAGGTCGACGCAGCGATCGGCGGCAAGACCGGCGTCAACATCGAGGAGGGCAAGAACCTCGTCGGGACGTTCTGGCAACCGGCTGCGGTGCTCTGCGACACCGAATCTCTGAGGACGCTGCCGGCCCGTGAGTGGGCCTCGGGGAGGGGAGAGATGGCCAAGTGCGCCTTCTTGGGCCAGCTTCTCGAGGACAGTTCACGAGACTCGGGACGCGAGTCGCCGTCGTGGCTGGAGGACCTTCCGATCGAGGAGCAGATCGCTCGTTGCGTCGCGATCAAGGCCGTCGCAGTGAGCACGGACGAGCGCGAAGGACACCGCCGGATGCTGCTCAATTACGGGCACACACTTGCCCATGCGCTCGAGGGCGCAGTGCTCGGCTCCCGTGCCGACTGGGACCTGACCCACGGCGAGGCGGTGGCGATCGGCCTCATGTTCGCCGCCAGGCTGGCGCGCCTGAGCGGCCGCATCGACGACGACCGAGTCGCCGTGCACAGGCGCGTGCTCGAAGAGCTCGAGCTTCCGACCGAGATCCCTCCCGGAGCATCGGCCCGCACGCTGCTCGAGTACATGGCGCGAGATAAAAAGGCGCGCCACGACCTGACCTTCGTCCTCGACGGCCCGCATGGCGTGGAGGTGGTTCGGGGAGTACCCGAGGCGGACATCCTCGCTACCCTTGCCGAGATGGGATGCGAGCCGTGAGCGTCGACGACGGGGGAGACCGGGCCGGCTCGAGGCTCGTCGTGCTTCTGTCGGGACCGAACCTGGACCTTCTCGGTGAGCGCGAGCCCGAGATCTACGGCAGGGAGACGCTCGCCGAGCACGTCGCAGCGGCTGTCGAGGAAGCCGGGGAATGTGGTCTAGTCGTCGAGCACCACCAGACCAACCACGAAGGCGAGATGGTCGAGCTCGTGCACGGCGCGAGGGGAAGGGCAGCCGCTCTGATCGTCAACGCGGGAGCGTTGACGCACTACTCGTGGTCGTTGCACGACGCCCTCGCCACGTTCGACGGTGTGGTGGTGGAGCTCCACCTCTCGAATCCCATGGCGAGAGAGCCCTGGCGGCACACGTCTGTGCTGGCGCCGGTCGTCGACGGGACCGTGGCCGGCTTCGGTGGGCTCGGCTACAGGCTCGCGATCCGGGCGGTCTCTGAGATCCTCTCGAGCGATTCACCCCGCCGGGCTGCCCGTGCAGGGACGGCCTCGGCGTCCGCGGGAGGTGGGAAGTGAGCTTCTCCGTTCCGGACGAGCTCTACCCCATGGAAGTGGACATGCGTCTCCCGCGGCTTCGATCGCACCTCGGCGATGCCGGGATCGAGGCGCTCCTCGTGACCAACCTGGTCAACGTGCGCTATCTGACAGGTTTCAACGGCTCGGCGGCTGAGCTGCTCGTCGGTGGCGACGAGGCGCTCTTGGTTACAGACGGGCGTTACCGGACGCAGGCCGCCGAGCAACTGGACTCTGCAGGGCTGTCGGGCGTCGTCGAGATCTTCGTCGGCAAGGTCCAACCCCAGCGCCAGGCGCTCGCAGGAGCCGTGACCCGGATGGGAGCCGGTCGGGTCGGCCTCGAGGCCGAGAGCGTGACGTGGGCCTCGAAGAGGCGCATCGCAGAGGTCCTGTCGACGGCCGAGCTCGTGCCCACCGAGGGCCTGATCGAGCAGTTGCGCCTGGTGAAGGACGAAGGAGAGCTGCAGAGGATGGCGGCGGCAGCGGCGATAGCCGACGCCGCTCTCGGCGAGGTCCTCGAGATGCTCGGCCGACGTCGAAGCGAGGAGGAGGTCGCACTAGCGCTCGACACCGCGATGAGAAGGCTCGGCGCCGAGGACCGCGCTTTCGACACGATCATCGCGTCGGGCCCGAACGCCGCCAAGCCCCACGCGAGACCTTCTGCTCGAACGATCTCCGAGGGCGACTGCGTGGTGATCGACTTCGGGGCCATCTGCGAGGGGTACAGGTCGGACATGACCCGCACCTTCTGCGTGGGTCGGGAGCCCGAGGGCGAGATGGCGCGGGTCTTCTCGGTGGTCGCCGAGTCGCAGGCAGCGGGTGTGGCAAGGGTGACGTCTGGGATCGAGGCGGGCGCAGTCGACCGCGTCTGCAGGGAGGTCATCGCCGATGCGGGATGGGCCGAGCGCTTCGAGCACGGGACGGGCCACGGCGTGGGTCTCGACATCCACGAGGCACCGACGGTGTCGGAAGGCTCGACTGCTATCCTCGCCCCCGGCTTCGTCGTCACCGTCGAGCCCGGGGTCTACCTTCCCGGAGTCGGAGGGGTCCGCATAGAGGACACCGTCGTGGTGACCGAAGACGGCTGCAGGGCGCTCACCGGGTTCGCCAAGGACCCAGTCGTGCGAGCGGGGTAGCAGCCGGCGATCACACGACGGCACCGAGGGCCTGGCTGGATAGACGAGGGGGCCACTCGAGACGGGAGCTCTTCTCTAGATGGCAGTAACCACGAACGACCTGAGGAACGGCATGACCCTCGACATTCCCGAGGGGCTCTTCTCCGTCGTCGAATTCCAGCATGTGAAGCCCGGCAAGGGCGGGGCGTTCGTCAGGACGAAGCTCAAGAACGTCCGCACCGGAGCCGTCATCGATCGCACCTTCCGCGCCGACGAGAAGGTCGAGCAGGCGATAGTCCAAAAGCGCGAGATGCAGTACCTCTACACCGACGGGGACGACTACGTGTTCATGGACACCGTTTCCTACGACCAGGTGAGCGTGGCGCGCGACACACTCGGAGAAGCGGCCAAGTACCTGAAGGAGGGCGACAACGCCGTCCTTCAGACGTACGAGACCGAGGTGGTGGGGGTGGACCTCCCCGCGGCGGTGGAGTTGGCGGTCGCAGAGACCGAACCGGGAGTGCAAGGCGATCGGGTCTCTGGGGCTCGGAAGCCTGCCACGCTCGAGACGGGCCTGGTGCTCCAGGTGCCCCTCTTCGTGAACCCCGGCGAGAAAATCAAGGTAGACACCCGCACGGGTCAGTACATCACCCGCGCCTGAGCTCGAAGCTTCGGCCGGCGACCATGCCAGGTGGGCGCCAGGAGGCGGTGCAGCCGGGGGGACCTCGCCACGAAGCGCGGGAACGCGCGCTCGCCCTGCTCTATGAAGCAGAGCTCAAATCCATCGAGCCCTCCGAGGTGCTCGGGACCCTGCCCGCTGCCCCAGATCCCTTCGCAGCGGCGCTCGTGGAGGGTGTGGGCACTCGCGCAGATGCCATCGACTCGCTGGTCGCCGAGGCCTCGGTCGGCTGGGAGATCGATCGCATGCCCGTCGTCGACCGCACGATCTTGCGCCTCGCCACATACGAGCTGCTCGAGGAGACGGCCACCTCGGTGGCGGTCGTGATCGACGAGGCGGTCGAACTGGCCAAGCAGTACTCGACCGACGACTCGGGGGCCTTCGTGAACGGCGTCCTCTCTGAGATCGCACGCAAGGTCCGCGGTTGAGTTGCCCTGCAATTTCGAAATCGACGCGCGAATTCCTTGCGCGCCCAAGGCACCGCGGTGGTACTCTTCGTCGACGACCGTGAAGCGGGTCCTGTGAGGCCCGAACGGAGTGCGGAGGAGCCCGAGTGGCAGAGAGAGAGCGCAGACTGACCACGCCTCGCGGTGGGGTCTTCGTTCCTCGGGTTCAGGTGCTTTCTGCAGAGGATGTCGCGCGCGCCATCACGCGCATCGCACACGAGATCGTCGAGCGAAACCGCGGCATCTCCGACATCGTCGTGATCGGCCTGCAGACCGGCGGGGTACCCCTTGCGAGACGGTTGGCTCAGGTGCTCGAGGAGATCGCAGGGGTCCCGGTCCCGTCGGGAACCTTGGACGTCGCGTTCTACCGCGACGACATCGGGATCCGCCCTGTCCTGCCCGAAGCGGTCACAGACATCCCGGGCGACCTGGCTGGGGAGCTAGTCGTACTGGTCGACGACGTTCTGTTCACCGGCCGCACCGTGCGAGCAGCGCTCAATGCGTTGGCGGACTACGGCAGAGCCCGAGCCGTCCAACTCGCGGTGATGGTGGACCGAGGCCATCGAGAGATCCCGATCCGTCCCGACTATGTCGGCAAGAACATGCCCACGCGCATCGACGAGCAAGTCGACGTGAGCCTCGACGGCGTGGTGTTAGGAGACGTGGTGCCGAGATGACCGCCGAGCCCGAAGCGCTCGCAGAAGAGCAAGACGTCGGCCTCGTGGAGCCGGAGATCTCGGCCTCCGAAACCGCTGCCGCAGGAGGCCGGCGCCACCTGCTCTCCATCTCGGACCTAGGCGCCTACGGCATCGAGGAAGTCCTGAGAGTCTCCGACGCATTCGTTGAGGTGGGAAAGCGCTCCATCCCGAAGGTACCGGCCCTCCGGGGAAAAACGGTCGTGACGCTCTTCGTCGAAGAGTCGACGAGGACGAAGCTTTCGTTCGAGACGGCCGCGAAGCGCCTCTCTGCAGACGTGATGTCCTTCAGTGCTTCGTCGTCATCGCTCAAGAAGGGCGAGTCGCTTCGCGACACGGTGGAGACGGTCGCGGCGATGGGGGTGGACGCCTTCGTCATCCGCCATTCCTCTGCCGGGGCCCCAGCAGCGGTGTCCCGGTGGGTGGACGCTTCGGTGCTCAACGCCGGGGACGGATGGCACGAGCACCCGACGCAGGCGCTCCTCGACTGCTACACGATCCGCGAGGTCCTTGCAGAGCGCGAGGGCCTGGCCCCAGGGGAAGCGGGCATGGGGTGCTTCAAGGGGCTTCGGGTCGCAATCGTGGGGGACATCCGACACAGCCGGGTCGCGCGGTCGAACGTTCTGGCGCTTGCTGCACTCGGGGCCGAAGTGACACTCGTCGCTCCGGGGACCCTGCTCCCACCCGCTGTCGAGACTTGGCCCGTGGCGGCCGTCTCACACGACATCGACGACGTGCTTCCGAAGATCGACGTCTGCTACCTGCTCAGGCTCCAGGCCGAGCGTGGGGCGGGGCGCTTCCTGCCATCGATACGCGAGTACTCCTCGGAGTACGGGCTCAACGCCAGGCGCGCGTCTGCTCTGGCGGACGGCGCTCTCGTGATGCACCCCGGCCCGATGAACCGAGGGGTCGAGATCGCCGACGAGGTGGCCGACCTGCCCCGGTCGGTCATCCTGCGACAGGTCGCAAACGGCGTCGCCGTTCGAATGGCCGTCCTGTTCATGCTGCTCGGGACCCCTCACGGCCAGACCCCTACGGGAACCCTTGCCAGTCTCGGCGGCGCATGGGAGTCGGGCAGTGCCTGAGCCGACGGCAGCGCGGGCCTCGGGCGGAGCGGCCGTGGCGCGCCTCGAGGCGCGCCCGACGATCGTGATCCGGGGGGGAACGGTCGTCGACGAGACAGGAGAGCGCCGGGCCGATGTGGTCTGCGCCGGAGGCGTCGTGAAGGAAGTGGGCGATTCCTTGGCGATCCCGAGCGGCGCGACGGTTCTCGATGCTGATGGTTGCTTCGTGATGCCTGGTCTCGTGGACCTGCACACCCACTTACGCCAGCCGGGAAACGAGGACGCCGAGTGCGTCGAGACGGGCGCACGAGCGGCCGCGCTCGGCGGCTTCACGGCGATCTTGGCAATGCCGAACACAGATCCTTGCGTGGACAACGCCGCAGTCGCGTCGGAGGTCCTAGCTCTCGGCGCGGAGGCGCCTTGCAGGGTCGCTGTGGCAGGGGCGATAACCGTGGGCCGAGCAGGTGAGAATCTCGCGCCGCTCGGGGAGCTCGCGGCACTCGGCGTTCGGCTGTTCACAGACGACGGCGCGTGCGTCTCCGATTCCGGCGTGATGCGCCGTGCTCTCGAGTACGCGCGAGGGCTCGGAGTGACTCTTGCCCAGCACTGCGAGGACCAAGGCCTTGCATCGGGCGCGTCGATGCACGAAGGGGAATGGTCGAGCATCCTCGGTGTCCCTGGCGCTCCGGCCGAGGCTGAGGAGCTCGTCGTCGCGCGCGACATCGCGCTCGCTCGGCTCACCGGTGGTCGCTTGCACCTCTTGCACCTCTCCTCTGCCCGCTCGGTGGCGCTCGTCGCAGCCGCCAAGGCTGAAGGACTTCGCGTGAGCGCTGAGGTGACACCGCATCACCTGTGCCTCACCGACGCCGACCTCGCGGGCTACGACCCGTTGTTCAAGGTGAACCCACCTCTCAGGACTACAGCCGACCTCCTCGCTCTTCGCGAGGGGTGCAGGTCGGGTGTGCTCGATGCGGTCGCCACCGACCACGCTCCCCATCCGCGTGAGGCGAAGGACACGCCTCTGTCGGATGCCGCGCCGGGGATGCTCGGACTCGAGACGGCCCTGGCGGTGACGCTCGGCTCGCTCTCTAGCGGAAGTGTCAACGGCAACGGCAACGGCAACGGCAACGGCAACGGTGCCGCGCCTTATATGGGCGTTAAGGACGTGGTGGGCCTCATGTCCTGGCGCCCGGCGGTGATCGGCCATATGGCCACCTCCCAAGGAGGGGACCAGGGCGGCCCTATCGCTCCGGGCGCGCCCGCCAACCTCTGCGTGTTCGACCCTGCCGAGAGCTGGGTGGTCGATCCCGCCAAGATGGCGAGCCGGAGCCGCAACACGCCCTGGTCGGGTCGGACCTTGAAGGGGCGAGTCCGGCACACGATCTGTGCCGGTGAGCCCGTCGTCGTCGGGGCCGAGGCCCAAAGGTGACGGCAGCGCCCAATGGGGCCCCGTTCGCGGGCACCGACGGCGCCGCCATTTCGATCAGTCGCTCGGAGGAGCGTCCACAGGCTCTTCTCGTGCTCGCAGACGGCGAGGTCTTCGAGGGCGAGGCGGTGGGGGCGATGCCTCCGAACGGCGTGGCACGAGGCGAGCTCGTCTTCAACACGGTCCTGAGCGGGTACCAGGAGGTCGTCACCGACCCGAGCTACGCGGGACAGGTCGTCGCATTCACCTACCCGCACATAGGCAACTACGGGGTAAGCCCGGCAGACGACGAGGCGCAGCGACCGTTCTGCCGCGGGATCGTGGTGCGCGACCTGTCGAGGCGACCTTCGTCGTGGCGGGCCGCCGGCTCGCTCGAGGACTTCCTCGTGGCGAACGGCGTGCCGGGCATCACAGGAGTCGACACGAGGAGGCTCACGAGGCACCTGCGCGAAGACGGCGCGATGGGTTGTGCCTTCGGCACGGCGCCCGAGTCCGACCTCCGCGCCGCGGCAGCCGAAGAGCCCGGGACCACAGGGCGCGACCTCGTGTCCGACGTGACCACGGCGGAGCCCTACGAGCGCGGATCCGGCCCGCTTCGGGTCGTGGCATACGACTTCGGCGTGAAGGAGACGATGCTCCGCAGTCTCGGCGCCTTCGCCAAGGTCACCGTCGTGCCGGCATCATTCCCACCCGAGAGCGCTCTCGGCCTCGAGCCCGACGGCGTGTTCCTGTCCAACGGCCCCGGAGATCCTGCTGCTCTCGGCACCCAAGCAGGGATCATCTCGGACCTGCTCGGTCGGGTCCCGATCTTCGGGATCTGCCTCGGGCATCAGCTTCTCGGCGCCGCGCTCGGGGCCCGCACCTTCAAGCTGCCTTTCGGGCACCACGGCGGCAACCACCCTGTCCGGCGCCTCGACACGGGCCAGGTCGAGATAACGAGCCAGAACCACAACTACGCGCTCGACGCCGGCTCGCTGCCCACTCGGGGCGTCAGGGCCACAGAGGTCACACACCTCAACCTGAACGACGGTGTGGTCGAGGGTATTCGCTGCGACTCGCTCAGTGCCTTTGGAGTGCAGTACCACCCGGAGGCGGGACCGGGCCCGCACGACGCCCGCTACCTGTTCGACGAGTTCAAAAGGCTCATGAAAGCAGAGTCCACGTCGGCTCCCCTCACCGACCTGTCTGAGAGCGGCGAGGCAGGCGACTGATGCCGCGTCGCGACGACATCGAGTCCATCCTCGTGATCGGCTCGGGGCCAATTGTCATAGGACAGGCCTGCGAATTCGACTACTCGGGAACCCAAGCGTGCCGGGTGCTCGGCGCCGAGGGCTACCGCGTGATCCTTGCCAACTCGAACCCCGCGACGATCATGACCGATCCCGACATCGCCGATCGGACCTACGTAGAGCCACTTCAACCTGACGTCCTGTGTGCCATCGTCGAACGCGAGAGGCCGGACGCGATACTCCCGACCCTCGGTGGGCAGACAGGGCTCAACCTGGCGATGGACCTTCACGGGCGGGGCGTGCTCGCCGATCTCGGCATCGAATTGATCGGGGCGAACGCAGAAGCGATATCGACGGCAGAAGACCGCGACCGATTCAAACTCGCCATGGGGGAGATCGGTCTGGAGGTGCCCGCCTCTGGATTCGCAGCCTCGTTGGAGGAGGCCATGGCCGTCGGAGAGGCGGTTGGCTTTCCTCTCATGGTTCGGCCGAGCTTCATCCTCGGTGGCGCGGGCACCGGGACGGCTGACGATCGCGAGACTCTCGCCCGGGTCGCGGCAGAGGGTCTGGCGGCGAGCCCCGTATCGCGCGTCCTCATCGAGCGCTCGATCGCCGGCTGGAAGGAGTTCGAGCTCGAGGTCATGCGCGACTGTTCCGACAACTGCGTCGTCGTCTGCTCGATCGAGAACTTCGACCCGATGGGGGTGCACACGGGGGACTCGATCACGGTCGCCCCGGCGCAGACTCTCTCCGACGTCGAGTACCAAGCCATGAGAGACGACGCGTTCGCGTGCATCCGTCGGGTCGGCGTGGAGACGGGCGGGTCCAACATCCAGTTCGCGGTGGACCCGACTGACGGCCGTCGACTCGTCATCGAGATGAACCCGAGGGTGTCGCGCTCGTCTGCGCTCGCATCGAAGGCGACCGGCTTTCCCATTGCGAAGATCGCAGCTCGACTGGCAGTCGGATACACGCTCGACGAGATCGCGAACGACATCACAGGTGCCACCCCCGCGAGCTTCGAGCCGACGATCGACTACGTAGTCACGAAGATCCCGCGCTGGGCCTTCGAGAAGCTTCCGGGGAGCGTCGAGCGTCTAGGTACGCGCATACAGTCGGTGGGCGAGGTCATGGCCATAGGTCGGACGTTCCCCGAGTCACTCCAAAAGGCGCTCCGATCTCTCGAGCAGGGGCGCACAGGGCTCAACGCGGACCCTTCCGAGTCGGCCTACGAGCTGCTCGACGACGACGAGCTGCTCGCGCGTGCGTGTGAGCCCACGCCCCAAAGGGTGTTCCACATGGAGGCCGCGCTCAGGCGAGGCATCACCCCCGACGACCTTGCCGAGTCCACGGGTGTCGACCCCTGGTTCGTGGACCAGATCCACCGGATCACCACCGCGCGCACTCGGGTCGAGGAGCTCGCCCGAGAGGGCAAGAGACCGGGAGACCTCGACCGCAGGACATGGCGCGAGCTGAAACGGCTCGGTTTCTCCGACTCCCAGATCGCCTACCTTCTCGACGGAGCGGGCGCGAATCTCCGGGTCGAAGGCGCGCCAGAGCGGATCGAGGGTGAAGCGGAGTCCGAGGTGCGCGAGGCACGACTTGCCGCCGGCGTCCGCGCGACCTTCAAGACGGTCGACACCTGCGGCGCCGAGTTCGCCGCCTTGACGCCGTACCACTACGCCACCTACGAGGACGAGGACGAGGTGCGGCCGAGCGAGCGGCCTCGGATCGTGATCCTCGGGTCGGGCCCGAACCGGATCGGCCAGGGGATCGAGTTCGACTACTGCTGCGTACACGCCTCCATGGCGCTGAGGGAGGCGGGCTACGAGACCGTCATGGTCAACTGCAATCCCGAGACCGTCTCCACCGACTACGACACGTCGGACCGTCTCTACTTCGAGCCTCTCACCGCAGAAGACGTGGCGAACGTGATCGAGGCCGAGCGCGAGGCCGGCGGCGAAGCCGCTCCTCTATTCGGGGTCATCGTGTCCCTCGGAGGACAGACCCCTCTGAAGCTGTCGCACGCCATCGACCCGGAGCTGGTCCTCGGCACCCCGCCATCGTCGATCGATCTCGCCGAGGACCGCGAGCAGTGGAACGCGCTCTGCGAGAGGATAGACATCCCTCAGCCTCCCGGCGGCACAGCCACCACGGTTACCGAGGCGCTCACGGTGGCGGCGAAGGTCGGATACCCCGTCCTCGTGAGGCCGAGCTACGTGCTCGGGGGCCGGGCCATGGAGATCGTCTACGACGACGAGCGCCTGGAGGAGGTGTTCGTGACGCTCGCCGGGTCTCTCAGGACCGAGGGCGGCGTCTCGGCACTTCGCCCGGTGCTCGTGGACCGATTCCTCGAGGACGCCATCGAGGTGGACGTCGACGCGGTGCGCGACTCCTCTGGCGAGGTCCTCGTGGCCGGGGTCATGGAGCACGTCGAGGAGGCAGGGGTCCATTCGGGAGACTCTGCTTGTGCTCTGCCGCCCCAGACGCTCCTCTCGTCTGTGGTGTCGCTCCTCGAGGACCACACACGCGCGATCGCAGAGGAATTGGGGGTGATCGGCCTCCTGAACGTGCAGTTCGCCGTCAAGGGCGGCACCGCGTACGTCATCGAGGCGAATCCGCGAGCCAGCCGAACCGTGCCGTTCGTCGCCAAGGCGACGGGCATACCCGTTGCCAAGGTGGCTGCACGCGTGATCGCCGGAGCGACGCTCGCCGAGCTCCGCGACGAGCAGCTGCTGCGGCCCCGGGTCGACAACGGCTGGGTCAGCGTGAAGGAAGCGGTGCTGCCGTTCAGCCGGTTCCCCGGTGTAGACACGTTGCTCGGTCCCGAAATGCGGTCGACGGGAGAGGTGATGGGGATCGGCACCACGTTCGGCCTCGCGTTCGCAAAGAGCCAGATCGCCGCGGGGACGCGTCTTCCGACTTCCGGGACCGTGTTCTTCTCGCTCGCCGACCGGGACAAGTCAGCAGGCCTCGACGCGGCAGTCACCTTCGCGAAGCTCGGCCTCGAGCTTGCGGCGACGTCTGGGACGGCGGCATATCTCGAGTCGAACGGAGTGGCGGTCAAGACGGTGGTAGGGAAAGTGGGCGAGGTCGGCGCGGCCGACGCCGTCGAGCTGATCTCCTCGGGGCAGGTCCAGCTAGTGGTGAACACGCCCCGCGGTCGGGGTCCTCGCGCAGACGGGCTTCACATCCGTTCGACCGCGATGCTCCACGAAGTTCCCTGTCTGACCACGGTGGCCGCCGCCCGTGCCGCTGCCGCCGGCATGGCCGACTGGAGGCGACACCCGCTTTCGGTGGTGAGCCTCCAGGAGGTGCACGGCGGGTGAGGGCGTGGCCTCTCGCACACGTCGACCTCCGGACTCGGGTCGGTTCGGTACACCTGCCGAACCCGGTCCTCACGGCCTCCGGGACCTCAGGCCACGGGGCAGAGCTGGCCGCGTACTTCGACCTCGCGACCCTCGGGGCGGTGGTGGTGAAGTCCCTCTCTGCCGGCCCCTGGCCCGGCAATCCGGCGCCGCGGGTCCACGAGACGCCTGCGGGCATGCTCAACTCGGTCGGGCTCCAGGGCCCCGGGGTAGAGGCCTGGATCCACGAGGATCTTCCCGAGCTCAACGAACGGGGCGCCCGAGTGGTGGTGAGTATCTGGGGTCAACGCGTCGAGGAGTTCGCGCGCGCGGCCGAGCTCGTCGCAGGCGCTCCGGGTGTGGTGGCCGTCGAGGTGAACGTGAGCTGTCCGAACGTCGAGGACCGAAGTCGCGTGTTCGCGCACTCGGCAGCGGCAACGGCCGAAGCTGTAGCTGCGACAGCGTCCTGCGGACTGCCGCGATGGGTGAAGTTGAGCCCGAACGTCCCTGACATCGTCGAAATCGCGGGCGCAGCTCTTCGCGCCGGTGCGGAGGCCCTAGTGCTCGTCAACACGGTCCTCGGCATGGCGGTCGACGTCGACAGGCGTTCCTACGCGCTCGGCTCGGGTCCTTCAGGCGGCGGATTGTCGGGTCCCGCGATCAGGCCGGTGGCACTGCGCGCCGTTCACGACTGCCGGGTGGCGTTTCCTGGAACGGGCATCGTGGGGGTCGGAGGCGTAGCTCGGGGCGTCGACGCGGTCGCGATGATGATGGCGGGCGCTGACGCCGTCGAGGTGGGCACGGCGACCTTCCGCGACCCGCGCGCTCCGGCGAAGGTGCTGTCGGGCCTCGCCCGCTGGTGCAGATGGCACGGTGTCGGTCGCGCACGCTCCTTGGTCGGGGCGGTTCAGGTCCCCCAGAGAAACGATGGCAACGCGCGGCCCGTTGAGGTCATGAGCGGGCAGGCCCTCGGGACGAGGCCGGTGGGCTCGGCGGCCGGGGCTTCGGACGTAGCGGCCGGAGGACCAGCTCAGGAAGGATATGAACCGGGAGGACCCATGTCGGGCCGATCCACGAGGGAGGGATCCGGTTCGGCAGGTTCGCTGTCGGGCGGATCGGTGTCGGGCGGATCGGTGGTGGAGGGGGCAGACGATGGCGGCAGATGATCCGCGCAGGCGCCTGGCGCTCGCTCTCGACGTCGACGACCTGGTACTGGCACTTCGCATGGCGCGACGATTCCAGCCCTGGTTCGGCCTGGCGAAGGTCGGGCTCGAGCTGTTCGCTGCAGCCGGTCCCGAGGTGGTCTCCGCGCTGACGATCGAGGGATACAGGGTCTTCTTGGACTTGAAGCTGAACGACATACCAACAACGGTGCGGCGTGCGTCGAGGGTGATCGGAGGGCTCGGGGCCACCTTCACGACCGTCCACACCTTCGGGGGAGAGGACATGCTGCGGGCCGCCGTCCTCGGCATGGCAGAGGGTGCAGCCGCTGCGAGCGGCGGGGCTTCGTCGGGCACGGTCCTGGGTGTGACGGTTCTCACGAGCGAGCACGATGCGACGCGCGAGGTTCTCGAGTCCCGAGCAGAGCTTGCGCAGAAGGCGGGTTGCGGAGGTGTTGTGTGCGCGGCGGGAGACCTCGCCTTCGTGCGCAGCGCAGCGCCCGGCCTGTTGACCGTGGTACCGGGTATCCGTCCAGAGGGCAGCTCGACCGACGATCAGGCGCGCCACGCCACCCCCGCGGCAGCCCTCGCAGCCGGCGCGGACGTGCTCGTGGTCGGGCGTGCGGTGACCGCGGCTCCCGACCCAGAGAAGGTGGCTGCGGCCCTCCTCGAAGAAGTCGTCGCGTCCACCGAGTCCGGTGCGTGAAGAGAGGGCCTCACGCAGGTGACCGTCCGCTTGCGAGGGCGCTATGGTGGCCGACATGCCGCAACCTCCTGCACTAACTCCCGAGCAGCGCCAGGCTGCGCTGGACAAGGCCGCCAAGGTCCGACGCGAAAGGGCCGAGGTCAAAGAGAAACTGAAGATGGGTTCGATCGCACTCGCAGAGCTGCTCAGACGAGCCGAGCAAGACGAGATCGTGGGGAAGATGAAAGTTCTTTCCGTGCTCGAGTCGCTTCCGGGTCTGGGCAAGGTGAAAGCGCGCCGCCTGATGGAGACGGTGGGCATCAGCGAGAGTCGTCGTTTGCAGGGACTCGGAGTGAACCAGCGCGAGCAGCTGCTCGCACACACCTCCAAGTCCTGACCTGATTCTCGTCATCTCTGGCCCCGGCGGGGCGGGGAAAGGGACGGTCGCAGCCCGTCTCGTCGAGCACGACCCGTCTCTGTGGTTGAGCAAGTCGTGGACGACGCGCGCGCGTCGTCATGGGGAGGCAGACGACGCGTACACCTTCGTCGACCGAGATGCATTCGAGGCGCGCCGCGCGGCAGGTGGATTCCTCGAAGCTGCCGAATTCCTCGGAAACCTCTACGGCACCCCGGTGCCGGACCCTCCGCCCGGCACGGACGTGGTGTTGGAGATCGACCTGCAAGGTGCGAGGCAAGTGAAGGAGCGCCACCCCGACGCCCTCGTGGTGCTCTTGCTGCCGCCGTCGGTGGAGGAGCAGGCAGACCGTATGCGTGGGCGGGGAGACGACGAAGCCGCCGCCGCGGCCCGGATCGCAAAGGGAGCCGAGGAGGAGCGGATCGGCCGGGCGCTCACCCCCCATGTGGTCGTCAACAACGACCTCGATCAGGCTGTGGCCCAGGTAGCGGGTATACTCGAGGGGTACCGAAAGCCGCGAGGAGACAACCCGACCCGAGGTGATTCGAGCGGGGAGGCCGCCGGAGGCAACGGGAAAGCGTCAGCTTCCTGAACGGGCCCACCCACCCTGAATCGTTGCTTACAGCTCGGATCTTCCCGGACCCGACCCACAGAGGAGCCTGATGGCCCTGCGTCGCACCACGCTGATCGATCCACCGATAGAAGCCCTACTGGACAAGGTGGACTCGAAGTTCACGCTGGTCTCGTTGTCCGCCAAGCGCGCGCGCCAGATCAACTCGTACTACAACCAGCTCGGAGACGGGATGGGGATGGTCGTCCCACCCCAGGTGGCCTCGGTCTCGGGAAAGCCACTCACGATCGCCTTCGAGGAGATAGCCGCTGCCAAGGCGACCTATCACCATCCCGAACCGGGTGGTGAGGGAGCCGAGGGTGAAGAGGCTGCCGGCGCCGAGGCCGCGGGAGACGCGGGAATCGACGCGGCATTGACGACGGTCGAGGGCTCGGCAGCGAGCGCAGTCGACGGCGCAGCCGCAGGGCCTGCAGAGGGCACGGCGCCCTCGGGCACGGAGGGGGAGAGCGCCGAAGGCGCAGACCCTCAGGTGAGCGCGGATGCCACCGGAGCCTCTGCCGAGGGTCAGTAGAACGAGCACCAGGCCGGCCTAGAACGTGAGGTTGCGGCCGGCCTCGGACGTCACGGTGCGGCCGGAACCAGCGTCACGCTGCGGCCGCACGAGAAAGGGTGGCGATGGCACCTCGGGCGACGGGTAAGAAGGTCGTCCTCGGCGTCACCGGTGGCATAGCCGCCTACAAGGCCGTCGAGGTGTGCAGGAGGCTCGTCGACGCGGGAGCTCACGTCGTGCCTGTGCTCACGGAGGACGCGCTCCGCTTCGTCGGCGAGGTCACGTTCTCCGCTCTCGCATCCGAGCGCTGCCGTCACAGCCTCTTCGACGACGCCGACCCGATCCCTCACACCCATCTCGGGCAGAGTGCGGACCTCGTCGTCGTGGCCCCGGCGACCGCTCGGCTCATCGGCTCCTATGCGGCAGGGATCTCCGACGGGCTCCTGACGGCGACTCTGCTCGCGACCCGTGCCGACGTCGTCATATGTCCGGCAATGCACACCGAGATGTGGGAGCACCCTGCTGTGCAGGAGAACCTTTCGACGCTCGTGCGCAGAGGGGTGCACGTGGTAGCTCCCGCGGAGGGCAGGCTGGCGGGGGGAGACGTAGGCACCGGACGCATGGCCGAGCCGTCGCAGATCGTCGATGCCGTGCTCGACCTCCTCGACTCCTCGGGAGAGCTCAGAGCCAGGCGCGAAGCCGATCTCGACGGGCTTAGGGTTCTCGTGAGCGCCGGCGGCACTCGCGAGCCGCTCGACCCGGTGCGCTTCATCGGCAACCGCTCCTCGGGAAAGCAGGGACACGCCCTGGCGGACGCTGCGTCGGAGCGTGGGGCGGACGTCGTCCTCGTGACCACGACGCCGAGACCAGGCCCGCCAGGAGCGACGGTCGTGCGCGTGGAGACGGCGGCCGAGATGGAGAGCGCACTGTTGGAGAGGGCAAAAGATGCAGACGTGATCGTCATGGCTGCTGCCGTCGCAGACTTCCGTCCGAAGGCGTCGTCAGCGAAGAAGCTCTCGAGGTCCGAGGGTCTGCCCGAGATCCTGCTCGAGCCGACCCCCGACATCCTGGCGGAGCTGGGGCGGCGAAGGCGTGAGGGGCAGGTCTTGGTGGGCTTTGCAGCCGAGACCCACGATGTCGCCGCGCGGGCGGGCGCGAAGCTCCGAGCCAAGGGCGTGGACCTCATAGTGGCCAACGACGTCTCTGCTCCCGGAGCCGGATTCGACCACGATACGAACGCCGTGACGATCCTCTTGGACGACGGCAGCAGCTCGGAGGTGCCTTTGGCGTCGAAAGGTGAGGTCGCGCACGCCGTTCTGGATACTGTGGTCGACCGCCTCCGCGACCACGGCCGCTCGGGGCGCGGAGGCCGAAACCCGAGGAGCGACCCTTGACAGCCCGCCACACCTTCACATCCGAATCGGTGACCGAGGGCCATCCCGACAAGATGGCCGACCAGATCTCCGATGCCGTCCTCGACGCTGTGCTGGGCGAGGACCCGCGTGCCCGTGTGGCATGCGAGACCATGCTCACGACCGGGCTAGTGGTGGTCGCAGGCGAAGTGACGACCAACTGCTACGTCGACATCCCGCGCCTGGTGCGCGACGTGGTCTGCGACATCGGCTACGACCATGAGGGAAACGGCTTCAACGGACGTACGTGCGGCGTGATGGTGGCGCTCGACGAGCAATCACCTGACATCGCCCAAGGGGTCAACGCTGCTCACGAAGTTCGAAGCGGTTCGGGTGGCGAGGACAATTTGAACGCGCAGGGCGCGGGCGACCAGGGAATGATGTTCGGTTATGCCTGCGACGAGACTCCCGACCTCATGCCCATACCCATTTGGCTCGCACACCGACTCGCGCAGCGCCTCGCCCAGGTTCGCAGGGTGGGAGTGCTCCCGTATCTGCGTCCTGACGGCAAGACGCAGGTGAGCGTGATCTACGAGGACGGCCGACCCATAGCGCTCGACACGATCCTCGTCTCGACCCAACACGCGCCCGGCGTCGACATCGAGACCCTTCTCTTGCCCGACCTGCGCGAGCACGTCATACATCCGCTGCTTCCCCCCGACCTCGACTGTTCGGGACTGAGCGTGCTCGCCAACCCCACGGGTCGCTTCGAGCTCGGCGGACCTCATGCCGACACGGGGCTGACCGGGCGCAAGATCATCGTGGACACATACGGCGGGATGGCGCGACATGGAGGCGGGGCCTTCTCGGGGAAGGACCCGTCGAAGGTCGATCGCTCGGCCGCCTACGCAGCGCGCTGGGTTGCGAAGCACGTGGTCGCTGCGGGTGCCGCCCGGCGCTGCGAGGTGCAGGTCGCTTATGCGATCGGCGTGGCTCATCCGGTCTCACTGATGGTGGAGACCTTCGGAACCGAGGTCGTAGAACCGCTCAGCATCGAGAAAGCGGTGCGCGAGCTGTTCGACCTGCGTCCCGCCGCCATCGTGCGAGACCTCGACCTCTTGCGCCCGATCTACCGGCGCACGGCCGCCTACGGCCACTTCGGGCGCAGCGACAAGGAGTTCACCTGGGAGGCGACACCCAGGGTCGACGACTTGAAGCATGCGCTCGATCTCTAGGAGAGGTGCCGGCAGAGCGCGTCGTTCGCGTGCTGCCGGACGTCGCGGCAGTAAAGAAGACCTTCGACTATCTCGTACCCGAGCACCTGGAGGACCGGGTCCGTGTCGGAACGCAGGTCCGGGTGGTGCTACACGGGCGGCGTGTCGGAGCGTGGGTGGTCGAGGAGGACGTCGTCCCGAACCCGGCTGTCACTCTGCGCGCGCTCGAGTCGGTTCGCGGGTGGGGACCGCCGCCGGCCGTCGTCGCCCTTTCCGACTGGGCAGCGTGGAGATGGGCGGGCCCGGCATCTGCGTTCCTCAAGTCCGGCTCGCCGGCGCGCGTCGTGTCCACGCTCCCGCGGCCGACTTCGCCAGGCGCGTCCCAGCGCCCGGCGAGCGCCTCCAGCGAGGAATGGGCTTCTGTCCTCTCGGGCGGAGCGGTCGTGGTCCGGATGGCCCCCGCCTCCGACCCGTTCTCGCTCGTGCTGTCGACGGCGGATCTTCTGCCTGCCTCTACGGGCTCGGAGGGCCCCGCGGGCGTCCTCGTCCTCGTCCCCGAGCACGGAGATGCCACACGACTGGCGGCTCGGATCTCGCGATCGGGTCGGCGCGTGGCTCTGATGCCTGGGGACTGGCCGGCCGCCAGAGCCGGGGGATGCGTGGTCGTCGGGACTCGGGCAGCCGCGTTCGCTCCGCTGCCGCGCCTGGCGGGTGCTTTGGTCCTCGATGCCCACGAGGAGGCGTACTACGAGCAACGTGCACCGACTTGGTGTGCTTGGGAGGTCGTGGCCGAGAGGGCGAATCGAGACGGCGCGCCCTGCGCGCTGGTCTCGCCCTGCCCGACACTCGACCTGCTCCACTCACGGCGGCTCGTTAAGCCGTCTAGACCGGCCGAGCGGGAGGGGTGGCCACCGATCGAGATAGTCGACCGACGCGAGGACGATCCTCGCACGGGTCTGTTCTCCGAGCGGCTCGTCTCGCTGTTGCGCTGGGCCGCAGCAGAGCCGGGCCGGAGAGTTCTCTGCGTGCTCAACCGGACAGGTCGAGTGCGGCTTCTCGCGTGCGGGTCTTGTCGCGAGATCGCCCGGTGCGAGACGTGCAGCGGGGCCCTCGAGCTGATCGAAGAAGATGGCTCGCAAAGACTCCGCTGCAGGCGGTGTGGAGATGAGCGCCCGGTGGTCTGCGCTCGTTGCGGGGGTACCCGCATGAGGTCACTCCGTGTCGGCGTGTCACGTGCACGTGAGGAGCTCGAGGCTCTCGCTGGGGTGGCGGTTGCCGAGGTGTGGGGTCCGAAGGACGCGGGACGCGCATCAGATGTGTCGGAGTGGGGAGTCGACCAAGAGGGAGCCGAAGGAAGCTCGAAGCGCGCTGGACCCGTCGTAGTGGTCGGGACCGAGGCAGTACTTCACAGAGCGGGGCCATCTGACGCCATCGCATTCTTAGACTTCGACTCTGAGCTCCTCGCCCCCCGGATGCGCGCAGCAGAGGAGGCGCTCGCACTTCTTGCGCGCGCTGCTCGGCTGGTCGGTGGCGCCGGCCCGTACTCGGGCCGAGCGGTCTACACCTCTGGAGGTTCCCCCGATCCGCCGATGCGTTCTCGAGGCAAGGTGCTCGTCCAGACCCGTATGCCGAACCACGAAGTGCTGAGGGCGGCGTTGTTGGCCGACCCCGGTCGTCTGGCGGAGTCAGAGGGATCCATTCGGATGTCACTCGGCCTCCCACCGTTCAGCGCGATGGCCCTCGTGTCTGGAGCCAGCGCTGCGGCATACGGTGAGGAACTCCGAAACGCGGCGCCCCCCGAGGTCGAGGTGACGGGACCTCTCGACGGCAAGTGGTCGGTTCGTGCGCCAGGGCACTCGCAGCTCTGTGATCTGCTCGCATCGGTGAGACGGTCGGCAGGACGGCTCCGCGTGGAGGTCGACCCAGTCCGCGTGTGACCGCTCCGTAGCCGTGCAACGAAGAATGGACGTCTCAATCGAGCATCAGGGTCGAGAGACGCCGGTGAGTATTGGGCCAGAGTCTG
>Ga0209415_10003465_pt1 | contig 29356 bp, 29 predicted proteins | sample PeaSoiSIISIP2007_FD_187696 | JGI IMG/M metagenome (GOLD analysis project Ga0209415, IMG submission 187696) | Peat soil microbial communities from Weissenstadt, Germany - SII-SIP-2007 (SPAdes) (version 2) | ecosystem: Environmental > Terrestrial > Soil > Wetlands > Peat | place: Germany...
CACCGTCGTACCCGAGGGGGACGTCATTCCGCGAACGCTTCGTTCGTTGGGTTGCGGGCGTCAGCCCGCGCTATGTAGGGAAGAGGAGCCGCACTCAGCACCCGGCACTCAGCACTCAGCACTGAGACGATGTACGCCTTCAGCGTAACTGAAGACATCGACGCTACGCCGGCGCGCGTCTGGCGCGCGCTCTGCGACCCTGCGGAAGTTGTGCAGTGGGACAGCGGCGTCAGCGCGGCGTTGGACGCGCCGTCCGACTATCCGCAGCCGGGGCAGCACGTGCGCTGGCAATACACGAACGGGCCGTTCCGCATCCTGCATGACCGGCCGCAGGAAGTGGTGCGCGTGCGCATGCTGCGTTCGCTGCTGCGCGTCGGCCCGTTTCGTTTCGACGAGACGTACACGCTCGCGAAAATCGAGCGCGGCTGTCGGCTCACGGCCGCGCTCGAAGTGCGGGCGTCGTTCGGGATCCTCGGATGGATCGTCGAGCGTCTCTATCTCGGGCGACGCACACGCGATGCCGTCAGCGCATCGCTCGCGGCCATCAAGCGTTATTGTGAGGCTAAATGACACGCGACGATCAAGTCCCCGCATCCGATGCCGATGCGGGTATGTGGCGGGGAAAGAAGGTGGCGCGCCGTTTCGTCTCCCCTGACGGCTTCGTCGTCCTCGTCGGCCGCACCGCTCACGACAACGACGTGCTGACCTTCAAGCTCGCGGCAGCGCGCGACTTCTGGTTTCACGTCAGCGGCGAATCCGGTTCCCACGTCGTGGTGCGCAACCCCGAAGGGCTCGATCGCCTGCCGCGCGCGACGGAACGTCTTGCCGCGGCGCTGGCGGCGGGCTACTCCAAGGCGCGCAACGCGGGCCGCGTCGCGGTGCACGTCACGCGCTGCGCCGACGTCCATAAGCCGCGCAGCGCCCCGGCGGGGCAGGTGACGTTGGCACGCTTCACCAGCGTTCGCGTGTCGCCGCTACGAAGCTAGACAACAGACAACAGAGTACAGACAACAGACTCAATGATTCCCGAGTCTGTCATCTGTTGTCTCGTTCTTCGATCGCGCGTTCCACCTCACCCGCTTCGGGAAAGCGTCCGAGCGCATGCTTCGAGAAGACGAGCGCGCCGTCGACGCGCACATCGAAGACGCCGTCCTTCCCGCGAACCAGCTCAGCCTCGATGCCGAAGCGCTGCTTCAGTGACGCGGCCAAACTGGTCGCGCGCGGTAAGTAGTTTCAAGGGACACACCAGGTGATCTGTACGTGCATCGGCAGCTCCTGTTGCAAAAATGTAGTACGCCAGTCGTCCCGCGACAAGTGCAGACCACCGACTGAGGCGGGAAGCCCTGACGCATGACTCGACGGGTGAAACGGCCGGCCTGGGCCGTTTCTTGACGCCACTGCGTCATTGGCGTATGGGCTCAAGGTGGTTATTGTCGAGACCCATGCATTCACGGCGCGCATTCGTACCCTTCTCCCCGATGAGGACTACCGCCTGCTCCAAACCGAGCTACTTTGCCGGCCGGGCTTGGGTCGGATTGTTCCGGGCACCGGTGGTCTGCGGAAGATGCGCTGGGCGGGCCGCGGGCGGGGTAAGCGCGGAGGCATTCGGGTCATCTACTACTGGCATGTGGCAACCGCGCGGCTTCTGATGCTGCTCGCCTATCCGAAGAATGAGCAGGACGACCTCACACCGCAGCAACGTGCGGCCTTGCAGAAAATTGTGGAGACGGAGTACCCATGAACCAAACGCTCTTCGACGAACTATTGGCTAGCGTAAAGGAAGGCGGCGCCATCCTGCGAGGGGAACGCCGGGCGTCGCGTGTCCATCACCCCCGAGAAATCGATATCCGATCGATCCGCGAGCGTTATGGCCTGAGCCAGACCAAATTTGCTGCCTTGATGGGGGTGAGCGTTGGTACGTTGCGCAATTGGGAGCAGGGCCGGCGGACCCCAGAGGGCAGCGCGCGGGTTCTGCTGCGTGTCGTCGCCAAGCATCCCCAGGCGGTCCTCGACGTAGTCGGCGAGGAGCCGGTGCGCAGGCGTGCTTGACGACTGATCTGCTTTCCGATGGAAGCCGAACGGATTGTCTTCGTCGCTGTCGCGATCATCCTTCTAACGGCCCTGCTTTTCCTGCTGCACCGGCACCGCTCTGCATTGTTCGGGACCGTATTCTTGGCATCCTTGGTGGCGATGCTCGCTTTCTACCTCTTTCAGTTCGGTACACTCGGTAGTTTCACCATACAGGCTCTTTCGGCGAAGGCAGAGTTTATTCGCCAAAAGGCTTCCGAAGCGCAGTCGCTGGTGGCACAGATCAACCAGGCGGGTGTTGCGGCTTCAGAAGCCGTCGACCAGGTCCGCAATCTGGCTAAGGAGGTCGATCAAACTAAGGGTGAGGTCGATGCAGCTAAGCAGCGAGTTCTCGAGATGGATCACCAGCTCCAAGAACGTATTGACCAAACCTTGCGTCAGGTGGAGGAAGCGCCCGGGTACGCCGAGGTCGCACATTGGACGGCGTCCGGCCAATATACGAATCCATTCGGAACAACAGGTGGTCCTGCATACGGATGGCTGGACGGCTATGCGGATGCTCTCGAAGGTGGAGGAGTTCGCTACAAGTGCGAATCTTCCGACGTGGACCACTATCAGCAGATCGCAAAGAGATTTCCTCAATACCCGTTCCCCTATTGGGTAATCGCCGCCTGCCTCAAGAACCATCGAGACGAAGCCTGGAGGATCTACGCTCAAGACGGCCTGCGACATGTGGAACACACAACGAAGGTCCCAGGCCACAATGAAGAGCACGACTGGCTGCTCAACAAGCTCAGAGAGATGCTTGGGGATGAGCGACAGAGCCGATGAGCACGCGTGCTCGTTCACCCGGGCGATCAGAATCCGGAGAAGCGATACTCTAAAGTACAGCTGGCGCTGAACATCAGTTACTTTCCCTTCCACACCGGACGCCGCTTCTCGATGAAGGCGTGCTGCGCTTCGCGGGCGTCTTCGGTGCAACGCAGCGGACGGCCGAGTTCTTCCTGGCGTTTATACGCTTCGTCGAGCGAAAGGTGCAGGAGCTCGCGGACGCCGCGGCGCGTCGCGCGCACCGCGAGCGGCGCGTTGGAGGCGATGGCGTCGGCGGCCCGAAGCGCCGTGGGCATCAGCTCCGCCGGTGCGACGATGCGATTGAGCAAGCCGATCTCGAGGGCGCGCGACGCGTCGATCGGGCGGGCGCTCAGCAGCAGTTCATGCGCGTGCACCCACGGGATCTGCCGCGGCAGCAGCACGGTGGCGTTGCCGGTCGGGTACAGCCCCAACGCCACTTCTTCCAAGGCAAATGTCGCGTGCGGCACCGCGAAGCGCATCTCCGCCGCGAGCATGAGATCGAATCCGCCGGCGCGCGCATGGCCGTTGATCGCACAGATCAGCGGCGTCTGAAGATCGAAGCCGGCCAACGTCGCAGTGGAGACGCTGCGCAGCCCTTCGAACGTCTCCTCGTCGACGCGCTCGCCGCGGGCAAGGCGCTGCGCGGCGGGGATAGTGGTCTTCATGTCCATACCGGCGCAGAACACGCGATCACCCGCGCCCGTCAACACGGCGCAACGGATGTCGGGATCGTCGGCGATGCGCCGCCACGCGTCGGCGAGCTGGCGCAGCGTCGGCGGATCGAGCGCGTTGGCCTGCGCGGGACGGTCGAGGGTCACGACCGCAACGTGCGGATGGTCTTGGGGAATGTCGAGTCGAGCGGACATAGAGGAAGACGACAGACAACAGACTCTCAGACAACAGACTAAAGATCGGACCCGCTTCGGCTTCCAGTCTGTTGTCTGTTGTCTGGCTGGCTGTTGTCTATCCCCTCGTATCTCGGCACTGGCAGCTCGGCAAGATGGCGGTGGCACATCTCACAACTCGTGATGCCGCGTTGCCGCGCTGCGGGATCAAGTACGTCATCGGCCCATTGCCGGAACGTCCGATAGTTCCGAAAGACGCCGTCCGCAGGACTGCCGGCGCGGCCGAGGTCGTAGTGCGGCGCGTCGACCTCCGCCGCAAATGGGCAGGCGTGGAACTGTCCGCGGCTGGTGAGCACGGGGAAGCAGCGCACGCATCCTGTGCCGAGGCCGTGGAAGCCAGCTTCGCGGTCACGGTCGTACGCCTGGCCGGCACCGGCCCCGGCATGGAACAAGACTTTGTATCCTTGAAAGACGCGATTCGGATGTGCGCTCGCCCAGCGTTCGAGATGTGCCTTGGCGTGCGGCGGCAGCGGCTCGGCATCGCGCCCGTGGTAAATCGAATAGTTGAGCACCGCCTCGCTACGCGCGTCGCTTTCGAGAATGTCGATGAGACGCTGCGCCTTCACGCCGTTGGAAAAGATCGTGAACAGCCCGTGGAAGCCGTGCGCGCGCAGGTAACGCATGGCTCCGATGATCGCGTCGGCGTGCAACGTCGGCTCGCCGCCGTAAAACTTGATGTTGCCGTCGGCGGCGACGGCCGCCAGGGCTTGGTTGAGAACCGCGGGTGCGTAGTTCTGATACCAGCCATCGGGTGAGCCGTTGATCGTGCACCACGCGCAGGTGCGGTTGCAGAAGTTGCCTTCGTAGAGATGCAGCTCGCGGAGCTCGGTGTCGCCGGCGGCGAAGTGCTCGACCGGTTCGTGGAAGAGGATGGGTCCGAGATGCGGCTGCCGCGCCGCGTCGTTCAGACCCCAATCGTAGGTGTTGTACACCATCTCGTAATCGGCGATCGCTTCGAGCGGCACGCCGGTGTGCTGGGCGACGAAGCGCAGCACGCCGGCGCGGTATTCCTGGCTGGAGCCTGTGTTGCCGGCGAAGTCTTCCGCGTACATCTTGAAGATGCGCGAGATGAAGATGCGGCGCGCGGCGTGATCGACGCGGCAGTTCCACTCGCTGGCGAGGAATTGCTCGGTGGCGGCGCGCAGCGTTTCGCGCAGGCCGCGTCCCTCGTACGCCTGCGGACGCAGCGGCGGACAGCCGTTGGAGCCGCAATTGATGGCGAAGTGGATGCGCGGCTCGGCGAACTGACCACGCAAGATCGTGTGCTCGATGTCGTCGAGGCTCACGGCGCGGCCGCCGGCGATGTGACGACGCCGCTGGAAAAACTGACCGTCGCGCGTCTTCCAGACCGACGTGATCGGATACTCGGCGAGGATGGCGTGCAGCGTGAAGGCGTTGTAGGCGTTGATCCAGTACGCCAGCGCGTCTTCGGCGGTGGGGAAGGCGCCGGGATGACTGTCGGGACTCACCGCGGCGAGCTGGGCGATGAACGCGTCGAGCCCGTCACGGCGCTGGGCAAGTCGCGCGTAGTCGGCTTTGCCGTCGGGCGTGGCGATCTCGGCAAGCAGCGCGCTCCACGCCTCGTAGCCAAAGGTTGCGGTCGACATCGCGATCAACTGGTTTCTTAAACCCGGGGCATGGCGAACACAAGCCGGGCCGCCGGCGGTGCGCGGCCGTCAGGGGCGGGCCGTCGTGTCCCGATACGGCATGATGACCCAGAGCACGACGTACACGATAATGCCCCAACCGGCGCCCAGCAAAGTCAGCAGCACTGCGGCCAAGCGCAACGCGGTGACCGAGACGCCGAACTGCTCGGCCAGACCGGCGCAGACGCCGGCGATCATCTTGCCGCGCCGCGACCGGTACCACGTGCGCGACAGCCCCGAGCCTTCCAGCATGCTGCCGCAGTAGCGGCACTTGACGGCGTGATCCTGAATGTCTTCGGCGCAGTACGGACACTGTTTCATGGCAGGTTCATCATGATGGTAATGCGTCGCCGCGCGCGGCCGCGAGCCGATCGTGCTGCATCAGCAGTGGAATCGATGCGTACGTCAGGGCGAACAGCAGCAGCAAAAACGCCGCGTAGCTCAAGACCAAATAGGCCGCGAGGGTTGCGGGCAACAAGACGCTGACGACCTCGAACGTCACGTGCAACACATAGGCGTCGTACGCGAGCACGACCGGCAGCGGCACAAGGGCCAGCAGCACGCAGGCCGCCACGCGCCGCCAGTGGATGACTGCCGCGCGGCGCTGCAGTTGCGGCGTGAGCCGCGCCAGGACGCGTCGTGACAACAGGCTCGTGTCGATATCCACGCTGCCGGCGTTGAGCAGCGTGGCGACGCGATCGAGCGGCAGAGGTGCGGTGCGGCATTCGTCGCAGTGCTCCGCATGGACCGCGAGTATGTCTCTTCGATTCACCGTTCCTCCGTGCGCACGAAGCTCGCCAGCCGTGCCAGCGCGTTGTGCAGCCGACTCTTCACGGTACCCTTCGGGCAATCGAGAATGCGCGCCACCTCGTCCTCGCTCAGATCGTGATAGTAGCGCAAGATGACCACTGCGCGCTGCGGCTCGGGCAGCAAGGCGAGCAGACGCGCCGCGTCCAGGCCGGCATCGGTGCGCGCCGACGCATCGGGGGCAGCGGCCGTCGAGGGCAACTCGGCGGGTTCGGGCGGTGCGGCGCGGCGCCAGTCGCGACACAAGTTGACGGCGATTTGAAACAACCACGTCGAGAAGCGCCGGCTGCGATCGAAGCGGGCTGCGGCGCGCACGACGCGTAACCAAGTTTCTTGATACAGATCCTCGACGTCGCGTCCATTGGTGTGACGGAAGATGAAGTGCGACAGCGGCCGCTCATAGCGCCGCAACAGCTCAGCCAGCGCCGGCTCATTCCCCTGTGCCACCCGGCCGACGAGCTCCTCGTCCGTCGCCATGCCGTGCGCATAGCATGTTTACCGGACCGGATGCTCCCACACGCCAGGCGGGGTGGGCGGTTGGTTGTGGCGTCCGCCCAGGTTCGCCGCCAAATCCAAGGCGCGGCGGAGGAGCCGTTCGAGTAGCGATTCCTCGCCGGGGCGGCGCGGAATGATCAACCACAGGGCGCCGTAGAGCACGGGGCCGAGCAAGTGAAAGAGGGTCAGCACGACGAACGCCAGCCGCACGGCGGCTACCGGTACCGCCAGCGCATGCGCCAGGGCGGCACACACGCCCGCGAGCTTGGCGTCCGGATGGCTGCGGTGCCAGCGCTGCGCATCGAACGACGTGAGCCGGCTGCGACAATACCGGCAGCGGATCGCTTCGGCGCGGATTTCCTCGCCGCAATATGGACACTGTTTCATATCGGCCATGTCGGCTCCTCCGTTTTTTGCGTTCTTGGCACGTAATACGGCCGACCGGGCCGAAAGGTTCATCGAATTCGCATTGGTCTTCTGCGGCGGGATCTGGTACCTGAAACCAAATGGAGTCTTCGGGTTCCCTGACCGCTCGGCTGGCGCAGAGCCTGCGCTTCGATGGCCTGTGGTGGCGCAAGTTTGCTTACCTCGGCTGCGTCTACGGCCCGGAGTGGTGGAAGCAGTATTCGCCTCCGGCAATCGCGGCGACCATCTTCTTGCTCGTGGGACGCAATCGCCGCGGCGCCATTGCGAACATGGAACGCATTCTCGGCGAAGCGGACCGCCGGCGTGCGAGGCGTACCGCCTTGCGGATGTTCGTGGAGTTTGCGCACTGCTTCACGGAAACCATGGAGTACTACGGGCCGCGGCCGCAACCGATCCGTCTCGACGTGCCCGAGCGTGATGAGCTGGCGAAGGCGTTGAATTCGGGGGACGGCGCCGTCGTGGTGACCGGACACTTCGGCAACTGGGACATCGCGGCGAAGGGCTTGCGAGCGTACGGGCGTCCGATCAACGTGGTGATGGCAAGCGAGGTCAATGCGACGACGCATGAGTACGTGCGCGCGGCGCGCGAGCGCGAGGGCGTACACGTCCTCTACTCCGACTCGTCGGTGTTTTCCTCGCTCAACATGATTCGGGCGCTGCGACACAATGAGGTCGTGGCCATTCAATTGGATCGGCCACTGGGCGCCGGGGGGACACGGCTCGTACCGTTCTTCGGGGCGCGTGCGCCGTTTCCTTCCGGGCCGTTCGTGCTGTCGCGCGTATCCGGTGCGCCGCTCATCCCCGTGTTCATCCCGCGGCTCGGGACGCGGCACTACGCGATACGGGCGGGCGACCGTTTCAGCCTGCCGCGGGAGACGCGCGACCATCGGGCGCTCGGTCGCGTCATGGCCGATGTGGTGGGCGCGTTCGAGCGCGTCGTCCGCAAGTTCCCGACGCAGTGGTTCCAGTTCGCGCCGTTCTGGCCGGTGACACCTTCGGAGACCCAGGCCGCTGCGGCGGCCGACGATGAGCCGGCGGAGCGCCTACGGGTGCGGAGCTGACGGCACGCGTGGCGCAGTTCGACGTCATCGTCATCGGCGGCGGCCCCGCCGGCAGCACGGCGGCGGGGTTCCTGGCGCAATCCGGCGCGCGCGTGTTGCTGCTCGAAAAGGAGCGCTTCCCGCGCTACCACATCGGCGAGTCGCTGCTGTCGGCGACGCTGCCGATCCTGGATGCGCTTGGGGTGACGCCCGCCGTCGAACAAGCCGGGTTCATCCGCAAGCCCGGCGGTACCTTCGTGTGGGGCAGTCAGGGCGAGCCCTGGAGTTTCTTCTTTCGTGAAGATCCGGGCGGGCGATCAAATGCATTTCACGTGCTGCGCTCGCAGTTCGATCATATCCTGCTGCGCCACGCGGCGTCTCTCGGTGTCGACGTGCGCGAAGGCCATCGCGTTCGCGACATCACCCGTGACGGCTGCATGCATGTCGTCGCGGGTGACGAGGACGGTCGCGACCTCAGCGTCGATGCGACATACGTGGTCGACGCCAGCGGCCAGCAGGCGCTGCTCGGACGCCGCGACGGCTTACGGGAGTTCAATCCGTTCTTCAAGAACCTTGCGGTCTTCGGCTACTTCGCCGGTGCCGAGCGCTTGGACGGGCCGGTGGCGGGCAATATCTTGTCCGCCGCCTTCGCCGACGGGTGGTTCTGGTTCATTCCGCTGCACGACGGCACCACGAGCGTGGGTGCGGTCATCGATGCCCGCCGCTTTGCCGGCGAAGCGGCGGGTGATCCGTCGGCGTTGTACCAGCGGTTGATCGCCGCGTGTCCACCGATAGCCGCGCGCGTCAGTGGAGCGCAACTGGTCTCGCCGATCCGCGTCATTCGTGACTACTCATACTGCAGCCAGCGCTTCTATGGTCCAGGCTACCTGCTCGCGGGTGATGCCGCGTGCTTTGTCGACCCGGTGTTCTCCACCGGTGTGCATCTGGCGTGTCTATCGGGCTACCTCGCCGCGCAGACGCTCGGCGCGATTTTCAGCGGGGCGCCTGAAGCCACGGCGCTCAACCAATACGACGTGCGCTACCGCGCCGCGTTCGAGCGCTATCTGAACTTTCTCTACTTCTTCTACGACCACCACAGCGACCCTGATTCGTACTTCTGGACGGCGCGTAAGGTGCTCAACCCCGAGGTTCCCCTCGATGCGCGGACCGCGTTTGTCCGGCTCATGTCGGGTGGCGGTGATTTGCTGCATGGCGACGCCGCGCTCCAGCGCGAGCTGGAGGCACGTCACGAGCGTATGGCCGACGCCACGGTGCGCGGTCGCTTCGCTGCGGTGCCGGGAGCAGATGTGTTCCGTGTCCGCCGCACGTTGCTCGACATGGAAAACAGCGGAGCGCCCGCCAAGCCAAAAGGCGGCTCGACGCCGGGTTAGGAACGCGGCTCTCGAAGTGCCGAGTTGATCGCGTTGGGCCGGGCTGTCTGTCGCACGACAAACTGGCGGCGATCGATGTCGAGAACCTTGCCGAAGCACTTCTGGAGTACTTCCCACTGCTCAGTGACCGTGCGGGCGATGATTTGGAGAGAATACCCGTAGCGCAGCACCTTTTCGGTGGCGTGTAGGTAGTTGAGCGAGCCGGTGCCTTGGTGCCGCTGGGCGCCGCGGGCCGGAGGTTCGTCGATCTTGAGGAGCTGGCGCAGTGACGCCAGGGCGCGAGTAACAAAGGCAGGGTCCTGTGCAGCCCGCTTGAGGAAGTAGGCGGTGAACCACTGCTGGTGACGCCGCTCATCACGCGCAATGCGCTGCAGCAGGCCCTTCAGCACCGGTTCGTCGGCCGCTCCGGCGAGTACCTGGTACAGGTGGATGTTGAGCGTCTCGCCCAAAATATTGATGAGCACGACCCCGTACTCGTCCTGAAAGTCGTTGGGGTCGAATCCTTTCTGTCCCTCGGCAACGCTCGCCTCCCCGTGCTGATTGGCGACGGGGTGCCCAACGTGACGACAATAGTGACGGATGACGTGGAAATGCTTCGACTCCTCGCCGACCTGGTAGGTCGCCCATGCCGCAAACTCGGCGTCGTGGAGCATGATGGCGAGCAGGTTGACGACGATCGACGGAGCGTTTCCTTCGACGACGGCGACTTCGCCGATGCAGTCGACGACCTTGCGGTCGTTTTCGGTCAGCGACGCGCGATCCACCGAGTCGATCTCCCTACGCACATCCGCCATCTTCCAGCGATGCGCTTCGCACATGTCCAGGAAGTGATCGTAGAGCGCCCAGTTGTTTTCGGCCTCGGGGGCGGCATTGGGCAGCCGCTTCTCAAACGGCGCGCTGCCGAATGTGGTCTGACCGGTGAGCATGTCTGTTCCCATTGTAAACGTCGCGCGCAAATCCGCGGTCAGGTTCTTCGAGTATCGCGTTTAGATCAAGAGAGTGGATGCTGTCAACAGCGTGGCAGGTCGTAGGGAGGAGATCCGACCGCGGCTTCGGCTTGCCTGCGGCCGCGGTCTCTACGAGATCGTCGCCCAGGCATTTTCGTGGCTGCGCAGGAAGCGGTTCACCTTCAAGTTCGCCACCAGATACGCCAGCGTCTCCAGGTAACTTCCGCTCGGCGGTGGGAACAGGCGTTTGGCGATGGCGCGCGTCGAATAGAAGCCTTCGTAGACGTACTTGAAGCCGTCCATCATCTCATCGGCGGTCATCTGCGCCGGACGGATCAAAGGGCTGCCGTAGTCGTAGCGCCCCCAGTCTTGCATGAGGATGCGCCCGGCGCGTGCCATGTCGTCGTAGTACTTCGTTCCGGGATATGGGCACGGCGTGAACAGCTTGAGGAACGAGATCTTGTTGTCGATCAGGAATTCCAGCGACCGGGGGAAGGTGTCGAGCGTGTCGCCGTCGAGGCCGACCATCAGCAGCGCGATCACCTGAATGCCCTTGCTGCGAATGGCCGCCAGATCGCGATTGAAGCGTTTGGGAAGATTGAAGCCCTTGCTGACGGAGTCGAGGCTTTTCTCGTTGATGCTTTCGAGACCGATCGACAAGCTGACGCAACCGCTACGCGCCGCCAGGTCGAGCAGCTCGGCATCGCGGGCGATGTTGATGGTCGACTGGCTTGCCCACTTGACCCGCAGCGGGATCATGGCGCGGAACAGCTCTTTGGCGGCTTCGGGATGGGCGATCGGGTTGTCGTCGAGGAACAAGATGCGGTTCGCACCCAGCGCCTTGATCGTTTGCAGATCTTCGATGACCTCGGCGACCGGACGGGTGCGGAAGCTGCGGCCGTAATAGGTCTGCACCGCGCAGTACTCGCACGGATGCGGGCAGCCGCGTGAGAAGACGATCGGCCAATGGAAGTACATGCGATAGAACCAGCTCGACTTGAAGGCGTCGTACTTGAGGAGGGGCAGGGTGGTGTAATCGATGCGCGGCAGATTCTGCAGGCTGTGCCATTTGGCGGCGCGATAGATGCCGCGCGTGCGCCCTTCGCAGAAGTCGGCGAGCAGCTGCGGCCACACCTCCTCGGCCTCGCCGGCGACGACCGCATCGGCGTGCCGCAGCGACTCTTCGGCGGTCAGGGTCACCCAGGTGCCGCCCAAGACGACGCGCACGCCGCGCGCACGGAAGTGATCGGCCAGGTCGTAGGCGCGTTTGATTTGCGGACCCATGGCGGTGATGCCGACGAGATCGCAGTCGCGTTCCAGATCGACGTCGTAGAACAGCTCGTCGACGAACGACACGTCATGTCCCGGCGGCGTCAGCGCTTTGAGGTACGGTAGCGTCATGCCGCTGGTCCAGTAGCGGGTGGTTTTGTGCAGCGACCCGTCCGGGTTGTAGTGCGTCGGCGAAATCAAGTAGATGCGCATGCCTGCCCCACGATCGAGCCGTCGATTGTCTGAGGTTTGCGTGATGATGTCAACGTAGCGGCGGGCCGGGTAGTGTCTCAGAATGACAGCAACGGCGAAACTGAGAGACTACCGCCCGATTCGATCGGGCGTTGCCATCGAACCGATATCACAGCCGCTCAGCGCCGTCGAGTTTCCCTAGGGCCTGCGGCCGGCGTCATTTTCTATGGCCCGCTCCCCGTTGGGTCGCTGCTGCCCACCAAGTCCGACAGGCTGCTAGAGCCGATCGCCCGGGCTCAGCACACCCTGTCCGCCGCGGTTGAGGACTTCCTACAAGAACATGAACCACGCAATGCACGCATAGAGCGGGGCGAGGATCAGGATTGCGATCGATGCGTAGGCGAGGAAGTCCGGCATTGCGACGCTGCTCGACCCCGCGCCTTCGGCGACCGCCTTGACCAGCAGGTTCGGACCGTTCCCGATGTACGTATTTGCACCCATGAAGACCGAGCCGACGCTCACCGCAGCCAGCAGCTCCGGCGCGTGTTGGGCGAGTGCACCCAAGTTGGTGCCGAATCCGGCACGGGCTGCCGCCAAGCTGGCAAAGACAAGATACGTGGGCGCGTTGTCGAGCACGCTCGACAGCGCGCCGCTCATGAAGAAGAGGCCCACGGGTCTACCGACGGGCAGGCTCGGCGCGATCTGCTCCAGATAGCGGATTGCCGGACCCATGGTCGCGAAAATGCCGAAGAAGAGCAGGGCGACCTCCTTGAGCGGTCCGTAGTGGAACGTGTTCGCATCACGCACCTCCCGCGGCGTCAGCAGCAGCGAGAGGGCGATGATGACTCCAAATGCGGCTTCACGCAGCGGACTGGGAACCCCGGCCGCCGCAATGGCAATGATGCCCCCGGCGAGGAGCAGGTTCACACGGCCGCGCATCAGGAGCGGCGTGGCGTGCGCCGTCTCCAGCGCCAGATCGGCCGCGGTTTCCCGTGCGAAGGCACGCTGGTCCCAGAACCAGAATGCCGTGAGCAGATAGACGACCGCCAGCAGCCATGTTTTCCAGAGGGTCAGCGGAAACTGAAACGGCACACCGTTCAAGTACCCGAGGTAGAGCGGCGGGTCGCCGAGCGGCGTCAACAGCCCGCCGGAATTCGATACCAGGAGAATGAAGAAAACCACGATGTGCCACTTGTGACGGCGTTCCTCGTTGGCTTGCAGCAGCGGCCGGATCAACAGCATCGACGCCCCGGTCGTGCCGATGAGGCTGGCCGCCACCGCGCCGATGCCAAGAAACGCCAGGTTGACGAGCGGGGTGCCGCGCGGGTGCCCTGAAATATGAATGCCGCCGGCGGTGACGTAGAGCGCCGCGATCAGCGCGATGAACGCGGCATACTCCTGCATCTCGTGCGCGATCCCGTCGAAGCCACCGGCGTGGCCGGCTAACAACACTACCGGCACAACGCATCCGACCACCAGCGCGATGGGTCCGGCCGGGTGCTCCCAGACGTGCGGCACGATCAGGGGGAGGAGCGCGATGCCGAGGAGCATCGCCGCGAATGGCAGCGCGGCGAGTGGGGTAATCGACGGGAGCATATTCGTCTCTGGAGCAGACTTGGCCCGATTCGTAGCGCTGTTTCATAGCACGATCGTGCTGGACCTGCTCGACGCCACCGCTCGCCGTCTTCTTTTCACCGCGCCTCAGCTAGAGTAGGTTCCGGCCGGCGAGCGTTTGCGAACTGAATGAATCACGATGAGCAGGCGGATACGCTTTCCGCGCGGGATCCCGTGTGCGGCATGCGCGTGGATCCGCAGCATCCCAAGGGCGGTTCGTGGAAGCACGACGGACAAACCTACTACTTCTGCAACCCACGTTGCCGGGAAAAATTTCGTGCTGCGCCGGCGACGTATCTTGCCGGCAAGGAAGCACCCGCCGCTGCAGCGAATGCCGAGTACGTCTGCCCGATGCATCCGGAGATCGTTCGATACACGCCCGACAGCTGCCCGCTCTGCGGCATGGCTCTGGAGCCGCGCACGGTCAGCGTGCAGGAGGAAGCCAATCCCGAGCTGCGCGACATGACCCGCCGGTTCTGGGTGAGCCTCGTACTGACGCTACCGATTTTCGGTCTGGCGATGGTGGAGATGCTGCCCGGATTGCAGCTGCACGGCCTCGGCGCGTCGTGGCGCAACTGGTTGGAATTCGCTCTTGCCACGCCGGTTGTGGCGTGGGGTGGCGCGCCGTTCTTCGCGCGCGCTTGGACGTCGGTCGTCAATCGACGGCTGAACATGTTTACCTTGATCGCCGTCGGCACCGGCACGGCCTACGCCGACAGCGTGGTGGCGACGCTTGCACCCAGCATCTTTCCAGACTCTTTCCGCGGCCACGGCGGGCAGGTGGCGGTATACTTCGAAGCCGCCGCGGTGATCGCGACGTTGGTCTTGCTCGGCCAAGTACTCGAGCTGCGCGCCCGGAGCCGCACCAGCAGCGCCATTCGCGGACTGTTGGGACTCGCTCCGAAGACGGCGCGGCGCGTGCGCCAAGACGGCAGCGACGAAGATGTTGCGCTGGAGCACGTGCGCCCCGGCGACCGCCTGCGCGTGCGGCCGGGCGAGCGCGTGCCCGTGGACGGCGTGGTGGTTGACGGCGCGAGCGCCGTGGACGAATCGATGGTCACCGGCGAGCCGATCCCAGTCGAGAAGCACGCCGGCGGCCAGGTGACGGGCGCGACGATCAACGGCACCGGCAGCTTCGTGATGCGTGCGGAACGCGTCGGCGCCGACACGCTGCTGGCGCAGATCGTGCGCATGGTGAGCGAGGCGCAGCGCAGCCGCGCGCCGATTCAACGCCTCGCCGACGTCGTCGCGGCCTACTTCGTGCCCGCCGTCGTGCTCAGCGCCGTCGTCACGTTCATCGTCTGGGCGATTGTCGGGCCGCAGCCACGCATGGCGTACGCGCTGCTGAACGCGGTTGCTGTGCTCATCATTGCCTGTCCCTGCGCGCTCGGTCTGGCCACGCCGATGTCGATCATGGTGGGCACCGGGCGCGGCGCGACCGCGGGCGTGCTCATCAAGAACGCCGAAGCGCTCGAGCTGTTCGAGAAGGTGGATACGGTCGTCGTCGACAAGACCGGCACGCTCACGCAAGGCAAGCCTCGAGTGAGCGCGGTCATCGCGCTCGATCACTGGGACGAGTCGCAGCTGCTGCGGCTGGCGGCGAGTCTCGAGCGCGGCAGCGAGCACCCGTTGGCCGCGGCCCTCGTGGCCGAGGTGCAGGGGCGCGGCCTGGCGTGGGCGGAGGTCGCAGACTTCCGGTCGAGCACGGGGAAGGGCGTGGTCGGTACGGTCGACGGTCACGCCGTCGCCGTCGGCAACGTCGGCGTGCTCGAGGAGCTCGGGATTCCCGAAGGCGACCTGCTGGCGCCGGCTCAGGACCTGCGCCGCGACGGACAGACGGTGATGTTCGTCAGCATCGACGGGCGCGTCGCCGGCCTCGTCGGCGTGGCCGACCCGATCAAGCCGTCGACCCCGGAGGCCATCCGGATGCTGCACGACGAGGGCGTGCGCATCGTTATGCTGAGCGGTGACAGTCGGACAAGCGCTGAGGCCGTGGCCCGCAAGCTCGGTATCGACGAGGTGATCGCTGAGGTGCTGCCGGAACAGAAGGGGGAGATCGTCAAGCGCCTGCAGGCTGCCGGACGGATCGTTGCCATGGCCGGCGACGGCATCAACGACGCACCGGCGCTGGCACAAGCCGACGTCGGCATCGCCATGGGCACGGGCACCGACGTGGCGATGGAGAGCGCCGCCGTCACCCTGGTGAAGGGCGATCTGCGCGGCATCGCGCGCGCCCGCCGGCTGAGCCGTGCCACCATCCGCAACATCCGCCAAAACCTCTTCTTCGCATTCATTTACAACGCCGTCGGCGTACCCGTGGCGGCGGGCGTCCTCTATCCCGTCTGCGGACTGCTGCTCAGCCCGATGATCGCCAGCGCCGCCATGAGCTGCAGCTCGGTGTCGGTGATCACCAACGCGCTACGGCTGCGGAACGTGGAGTTGTGACGCTTCCCCATTTGTCGCTGGCGGGGTAGGGCAGGTCGGCGCATCACGCGGGGACTTGTGGTCCGCTCACCGCGGTGGAAACATGATGTCGCCCGGAGGACGTCCGATGAAGACGAGCACCATCGCCCTCAGCGCGCGGCCGGCGTGGAAGGCGCTCGAAGCGCACGCCGCGCACATGCGTCAGGCCCAGTTGCGGACGCTCTTCGCCGACGATCCGCGGCGCGGCGAGCGCCTCGCGGCCGAGGCTGCCGGACTCTACGTCGATTACTCGAAACATCTGATCACCGATGAGACGCTGCGGTTGTGGCTCGCCCTGGCAGAAGAAGTGGGCCTGCGCGCACGCATCGACGCGATGTTCCGCGGCGACCGCATCAACGTAACCGAGCAGCGCGCCGTCCTGCACGTCGCGCTGCGCGCCCCGCGTGACCGGTCGATCGTCGTCGCCGGCGAGAACGTCGTCCCGAACGTGCACGCGGTCCTCGACCGCATGGCCGACTTCAGCCACCGGGTGCGCAACGGCGCGTGGACCGGACACACCGGCCAGCGCATCCGTCACGTCATCAACCTCGGCATCGGCGGATCCGATCTCGGCCCGGTCATGGCCTACGAAGCGCTCAAACACTACAGCGAGCGCACCATGACCTTCCGCTTCGTCTCCAACGTCGACGGCACCGACTTCGCCGAGGCGACGCTCGACCTCGACCCGGCGGAGACGCTGTTCATCGTCTCGTCGAAGACGTTCACCACGCTGGAGACGATGACCAACGCGCAGACGGCACGCGCGTGGTGCCTGGCGGGGCTGCGCGACGAGCGGGCGGTGGCCAAGCACTTCGTGGCGGTGTCGACCAACGCCGCCGAGGTCGCGAAGTTCGGCATCGATACGGCGAACATGTTCGGGTTCTGGGATTGGGTCGGTGGCCGTTACTCGATGGATTCGGCGATCGGGCTGTCGACGATGCTTGCCATCGGACCCGAAAACTTCCGTGCCATGCTCGCCGGCTTTCACGCCATGGACGAGCACTTTCGCAGCGCGCCGTTCGACCGCAACCTGCCGGTCCTCATGGGGCTGCTGTCGGTCTGGTACAACAACTTCTTCGGAGCCCAGACGATTGCGGTGCTGCCGTACGAGCAGTACTTGAAGCGCTTCCCCGCGTACCTGCAACAGCTCACCATGGAATCGAACGGCAAGCACGTCACGCTCGAGGGTACGCCGGTCGACTATCAGACCGGCCCGATCTTCTGGGGCGAGCCCGGGACGAACGGGCAACATTCCTTCTACCAGCTCATTCATCAGGGAACGAAGCTCATTCCGTGTGACTTCATCGCCTTCTGCCGGCCGCTCCATGTGCTGGGGCGCCATCATGATCTGTTGATGGCGAACGTGTTCGCACAGAGCGAAGCGCTGGCCTTCGGCAAAACCGCCGAGCAGGTGAAGGCCGAGGGGACGCCCGACTGGCTGGTGCCGCATCGCGTGTTTGAGGGCAACCGTCCGACGACGACCATCCTCGCCGAGCAGCTGACGCCTGCGACCCTTGGCGCGCTGGTGGCGCTGTACGAGCACAGCGTATTTACGCAGGGCGCCATCTGGAACGTCGACTCGTTCGACCAGTGGGGCGTGGAGCTCGGCAAGGTGCTCGCCACGCAGATCATTCCCGAGCTGGAAAGCGCCGGCGCCCCGGCGCTGGCGCACGACAGCTCCACCAACGCCCTCATCCGGCGCTACCGGCAGCAAGCGCGCGGACGATTCCAGGCAACGTAAGCCAGCCAGCCTCCAAATCTTCGTTGACATACTCGGCGGCGAGGCGTAGGTCTCGCGGTAGAGTGCTGAATCGCAAGAGGAAGCAGCACGGGACACGGCGCGTTCGCTCAGCGAACTGGTGGCGTGCCTGGGCCTCGCGGTGGCAACCATCCCGAGCCTTTGCGCGGGTCAAGGATGGCTGTGGCGAGCTTTAGAGGAGAGCGGGCTGCGCGCACAGCCCGTTTCTCCCCAAGATGGCGCGTCGCAACGGTACACTCATGGCGGCCGTGGCGCCTTCGGATTGACGCGCTCGCACTCTGTCACGGAGGAGCGGGGTGGTGAAAGGGAACACGATGGCTCCTTCATTCACGCCGCGCGCTCATGGGGCGGCCTCAAAGGCGCCGATGTCGCAATGACCATCCGTGAGGCGCGGCATGCCGCGCTCGTCGGTGGCCGGGCAGGCGGTTGTGTCACCGGCATCGATGGCAGGGCTCCCAGGTAGCAGGGCCATCGTCTCAGAGAACCCGCCGTTGTTCGCCAGCGGACCCAGCAACGGGTCGGTATTGACCAGATCGCCGGCGCCGGTGAAACCGCAGCCGTTGCCGCTGTCAATGTTGTGACCCAGCGAGGTCACCGCCCCTTGGCAATCTGTGCGGCCGGCCACGATGCTGTCGACGAGCGTGACCGTGCCGGCCGGCTCGTTGTCAATGTTGCCGCCGCCCGCGGCCTGATTGCCTGCAAAGGTGACGCTGGCGAGCGTGACGGGACCGCCCTCGTTCATCAGACCACCGCCGCTGCTGTGAGTGCCCTTGGCTTCATTTGCGGCAAGCGTGACATTGGTGAGCCTGATTGTGCCAAGGTTGTCAAATCCGCCGCCGGCGCTGGAGAGCCCGGCGGCCTGATTACCTGCAAAGGTGACGTTAGTGAGCGTGACGGGACCGCCGGACGACGAGAGCCCGCCGCCGCGACTCTGAGGGCCGGTAGCTTTGTTTCCCGCAAAAGTGACGTTGGTGAGTGTGGTGCCACCGGTGCCCCGATTCGCAAGGCCGCCGCCGCTGGCGAACACGCCGCTGGCCCTGTTGTTCGTAAACGTGACGTTGGTGAGCGTCGTGGGACCGCCATACAACGAGAGGCCGCCGCCGCTGGCGGAGGTGCCGGTGACCTTATTGGCCGTAAAGGTCACGTTGGTGAGCGTCGCGGTGCCGGCATTGTCGAAGCCGCCGCCGTTGCTGCCGGCGCCGGTGATCTGATTTCGCACAAAGGTCACGTTGGTCAGCGTGGCGCTGCCGTAGTTTACACAGCCGCCGCCGAAGGCGAAGTTGGTTGCCTGATTCCCGGTGAAGGTGACGTTGGTGAACGTGGCGGTACCGGCGTTAACACAGCCGCCGCCATCGGTACCACTCGTCTTGTTTTGTGCGATGGCTACGTCGTTGACTGTCGCGGTGGCACCTTCGTCGATCAGCAGGCCGCCGCCGCTGTCGAGGTGCTGAAGTGTGACCAAGCCCCTGCGGATCGTCAGCTGAGAGAGCGTGACGTTGGCGGGGCTGGCAATGTGCAGCACGCGGCTCCTGCCGTTGCCGTCGATCTGTGTAACCGGGGCACCGGCACCGGTGACCGTCAGGTCATCGGTGATGTCGAGCTCGCCGGCCCGGAGAAAGTATCGGCCGGCGGGTATCGCAACCGCGTCCGCGCCGGCTGAGCTGTTCGCTTCCTCGATCGCCGCGCGCAGCGTGCACGCGCCACTCGACGCTGCGCACACGCCGTCGCCGGGGATGGCGTCGGGCGCATCGGCCGTACTGTTGACGGTGAAACTCGCCGCGTGACTGCGTGCTGGCGTTGCACTGACAGCCAGGCCGACCGCGACTACAACCGGCCCAACAAACCACGGTTGTGTGGCGACCATCCCTACCTCGCGCCGCTGCGTGGGCCGGGCGAGTTGAACTCGTACGCGCCGATCGTGCAGCTGCTGCTCCCCGTGCCCGGCCGCGCGAAGCCGCGCTGATCGACGCCTTTGACCGGCGCTGCCTTGCATGCGCTTTCGTTGCCCGCGTTGATCGCCGGACTACCCGCCTCGACGGCGACCGTCTGCGTCGGCCCGCCGTTGTCGGCGAGTCCCGCTGGGTCGAGCTGCGGATCGGTGCTGCTCAGGGAGCCGTGGGTGTGGCTGAACCCGCAGCTCGCCCCGGAGTCGATGTTGTGTCCCTTGTCGGTCAGGCCACCGAGACAGTTCTCGTCCGACGTGGTCGTGGCGATGATCGTGTTCTTAGCGCTCGCGGTGCCGGCATTGTCAATGGCGGCCCCTGCGCCGTTGGCGCTGGTATTATCGAAGAATGTGCTGCTGGCGGCCGTAAGTTGGTCAAAGTTGTAGATGGCGCCGCCTTCGACGCTGGCGCTATTGTCGGCAAAAGTGCTGTTGGTCACGGTCAATCGGCCGATAATGTTGTCGATCGCACCAGCTTCACTGGCACTGTTGCCGGCAAAGGTGCAGCCGACCACGGTGACCTTCCCCGCGGCCGACGGGGGCGCCGAATCTGCCTCGCTTTCGATGGCGCCCCCGGCAAGCGCGGCGCTGTTGTTGGTGAAGGTACTGTTGGTCGCGCTGAGAGTAGGTCCGAAGTTGTAGATGGCACCGCCGGAACCGTTGGGGCTGGTGTTGTTCGCGAAGGTGCTGTTGCTCACGCTGAGTTTATCCATATTGCAGATGGCGCCGCCGCCGAACGCGCTACCGCTGCTGTTGGAGAGGAAGGTGCCGCTAGCGACGCTGGCCGTGCCGAGGTTCTGGATGGCGCCGCCAAAGCCTATGGCGCCGTTGCCGGCCGAGGCGCTGTTGTTGGAGAACGTGCTGCTACTCACGCGAAGCACCCCTGCGCTAAAGATGGCGCCCCCGCCGGCGAAGGTGTTGTTCGTGTTGGAAACGGCGGTGTTGTTGTTGAAGGTGCTGTCGGTCACGCTGAGCGCGCCCAGGTTGAAGATGGCGCCGCCATCGCTGCCGCCGTCGCTGGACGGGGCGGTGTTATTGGCGAAGGTGCTGTTGGCTACATTGAGCGTCCCCTTGCTGTAGATTGCACCGCCGCGCGTCGGCGAGCCGGCGGCCAGTCCGTCACTGATCGTTACGTTTTCCAGTGATAGCGTCACGTGCTTGGTGTTGACCACGAACAGCTGCGTCGTGCCGCCGCCGCTGAGGGTGATCAGACCACCCCCGTCGAGGCTCGTCGACTTCGTAACATTCTTGGCGCTCGTGACCGTGATGGTGACCGGACTCGCGCCGCAGTTGAACGTGATGCTACCGCCGCCGGCCAGCGCCGCGTCGAGCGCGGCTTCTGTGCAGCTGCCGGGCGTGCCGTCGCCGACGACACCTCCCGCAGCAGCCAGCGCCGGTGTGGTGAGAGTTGCCACGAAAACCGCCAGCATCCACGTTCTGAATCGCATCGCTCTCGTTGACCGCATGGGCGTGATCCTCGCTGCCCCGTTCAGTCCGGTGTGCTCACTGAGACTGGTACAACTCATAGCACAACGGCAACTGCTATGGCCAACAAATTTTCTTGACTTCTCACTTGTTTGGAGCCAGGCTTCGCTCACTGGAGCGGCGACGGACTGGCATCAGCCCCGCGTCCAAACGCCCGGTGTCGCCGCGAGATAGAGGAGCAATGGGCACACGAACAGCGCGGTTTGGCGGTTCGCGGCAGCGCTCCAACGTTTGCATCTGGTGGAACGTCGTGAGCCTCGCCGTCGCACTCATCGCGCTGCCGGTAGCCGCTACGCCGCGCGGTGTGCAGGCGCCGCGACGGCGGGACAGCGCCGACGCGGCGCGGCCATTTTCAACCGAGACGAGCGGGACTGACGACGGCGTCGGTCGCCCCGGCTCGTCATGCGTGGTGCCGCGGGACGTGGTCAGCTACCACAACGGCGATCTGGTCCAGAATGCCGACGTGTTCCTGTTGTTCTGGGGCGCAGAGTGGGAAACGGACGCGGAGCACCTCGCAACGGCGCAGGATGTCATCACGTTGTATCAACAAATTGGGCGAACGGGTTACGCATGTGCTTGGCAAGAATACGCCGTGCCCGGAAAGCCGATCGGGCCAAGCACGTATCACGGCTCCGAAGTCATCCCGAGCGAGCCGCAATCGCCCCTGTTGAATCAGACCATTCAGGAGCAGATTCTGGCGGAAGTCGACGCGGGCCGCGCGCCGGCGCCGACGGACGACACCGTCTACGTCGTGTTGCCGCCGCGTGGCGTACCCGTCGATCTCGGTGTCCCGTGCTTTCCGACACCGAACCCGACGCCGACGAGCGCTTCTTTGCACTCGGCCGACTGCACCATGCCGGGCAGCTTGACCGGTTGCGGAGGGACGAACTTCGCATTCTGCGGGTATCACATGAGCTTTCGACGGACGCCGAGCGACCCCGTCAAGTTTCGTTATCTGGTGCTGCCCTATCCGTGCAATTCGGGAGGTTTCACGTGTTTCGCGGAAGCCAGCGATGACGCCGGCAAGGCATTGCAAAGGACGGGGTCCCACGAACTGTCAGAGGTGGTCACCGATCCGGATGTGTTTACCGCGAATGACGGCTGGTTCAGTGACCGCACGGGAAACGAGATTGCCGACATTTGCGAGAGTATTCGCTGCCAGACTGACGTTGCGGTGGGGCAGGAGAGCGTACTGGTCAACTCGTTGTGGTCGAACCTCGGCAAGGAATGCGTGGACAGCGTGCCGTGTGCGGCGCCGCCGGTGCAGTGCGCGGACACGTCGCCCGGCTTCTGTGTGCCCGGCCGAGGCGCGCCAGGCGGCTGTGCGTTGGAGTGGCTCGTGTATCCGAACCTCACGTCGAAGGCGGCCAGCAACCTGCCTGGCGCCCAAGTGACCTGTGCGGACGGCCAGCCGTTCTGTGACGCCGACGGTGCCCAGGATGGGCAGTGCACCTTTCAGGTCGCGGCGTGCCTGAACAGCTCCGATCCGCGCGTGTCATGCAACGCTGCCGCCGTCAACTCCTTGAAGCTGAGCAGCCCACGCCCAACGAGTGCGAACGCCATCGATGGCATGAACGCGCAGACGCTGCTCACGGCCCTGAGGAGCGTTGACCCGAATGCGACCGGTACTGTGGCCGGCGCGGTGATCTCGTACAGCCCCGGGGCGGCCACGCAGAACGCGTGCACCGGCTTCTTCAATGTGACCGTGCCGGTGCGCGCGTCCGCGACCGGCACGCTGGCCGGCAAACGCACGATCAGTGCCCAGTTGCAAACCAGCATGGGGCGGGCGACGAACCGCGTGACGCTGGTCTGCAATCCGTCGCTGCCGTAGGGCAACCTGACACGTACCGTTAAGCCCGGCCGGCACGCCTCCGATTCCCACAACTCGACCGTGAACGGGAACACACGCCCTTCGCCCTTGCGGACTTGACATTTTGCTGCGACGTTCGCTACAAGCAACGCCGCGCAATTTCGCTGAGGAAGCGCTCTTCCACGCTACTCCATCGGCCACAGGCGAAAGCGAGGATCAAATGGGATACCATCAAACAGCGCATACGACCGTTAGGAATTGGTTTGCATTTGTACTGGCCTTGCTGGTGGTTTCGGGATCGGCCTGGGCTCAGAACAATGAGAAGAAGAAGGCGGAATCGGGGCATGCCGCACCTCAACAGCGGCAGGCCGCGCCCCAACAACACCAAGCCGCCCCCCAACAACACCAAGCCGCGCCCCAACAACGGCAAGTCGCCCCCCAGCAACGGGAGGCCGCGCCGCAACAACGGCAAGTTGCCCCGCAGCAACGGCAAGCCGCGCCGCAACAACGGCAAGTTGCCCCCCAGCAACGGCAGGCCGCGCCCCAACAACGGCAAGTTGCCCCCCAGCAACGGCAGGCCGCGCCGCAACAACGGCAAGTTGCCCCCCAACAACGGCAGGCCGCGCCCCAGCAACGGCATCCTGCGCCCCAACAACAACATGTCGCGCCCCAACAACGGCAAGCTGCCCCGCAACAGCGGCAGGCCCAGCAACAGCATGCCGGGCCCCAAGAACGGCAAGCCAAGCCTTTTACTCCGCCGCACGGTGCCGTGGCGCAGCGCGACGAGAGGGGCCGTACCGTCTACAAAGCCCCGAATGGCAGCGAATTCCACACGGGAAACAGGGGCCAGTTGACGAGTCTCAGGACGCGCGGCGGCGCAGAAGCGCGGTTCGGTGCCGATGGCCGTGTGCGATCGATTCATTCCGGCGGTCTGGTGATCAATCATGGTCCACGTGGTGGCCGGATCGTTGAGACCCGTCTGAACGGCGGCGGCCGAGTGGTCGTCGTAGGAGCGCACCGCGGCTTTGTGGAACGTCCCTTCGAGCGCGGCGGACGGCCGTATATGAGGCGGACGTACGTGTACGGCGGTCGCCCCTATGCGGTTGTCTATCGCGGGTATTCCTACCGCGGTCTTCCGTACTATGGCTACGTGCCGCCCATCTACTACGGACCGGCATTCTATGGCTGGGCCTACAATCCGTGGCTAGCCCCGGTCTCCTGGAGCTGGGGCTGGGAAGCGGATCCGTGGTACGGCTACTCGAGATACTACTTCACACCGTACCCCGTGTATCCGTACCCGGCGCTCTGGTTGACGGACTTCCTGCTCGCCGAGACTCTGCGGGCCTCCTACGAAGCGCAGGCATCGGCCAACGCCCAGGCGGAAGCCGCTCCTCCGGTCTACGTATCGAACGGCGCGAACGCCAATGCCAGCGCGCTGACGCCGGAAACCAAGCAGGCGATTGCCGACGAGGTGAAAGCGCAGCTCGCAGCGGAACAGGCCGCGGCCAACAACCCACAGCCGGCAGCGGCACCGAGCAACGATCAGGTACCGGAAGCGCTCGACCCCAAGGTGCGGACGTTCATTGTCTCGCACACGCTCAGCCAGCAGACCGCTGATGGTACGATGTGTTCTCTCGCTTCGGGCGACGTGCTGACGCGGATCGCGAATGCACCCGATGCGGAGCAAAACGTCCTGGTGCTGGTCACGAGCAGCCAGAGCAATGACTGCCAGCCCGGAACGCAACTCGCCGTGCCCCTGCAGGAACTGGAGGACATGCACAACGACTTTCGGCAGAAGATTGACGCGGGGCTTCAGACGCTCGCGGACAATCAAGGCAAGAATGGAATGGCGAGCGGTCCACCCGCGGATCCAAAGCCGGTGGAAGAAGGCCAGGCACAGCCGGACACAGACGCCGCGGTTCAACTCGATCAGCAACAGCAGGATGCTGATAAGGCCGAGGCGGAGGTCCAGCAGAGTATGTAATCGTCGGGGTTGCCCGCCGTCCCGGGGTACTGGCCGATCGGCCAGTACCCGTCCGGGAAGGTCCTTGACAGCCACCGTCGCCGGGCAGATGATCAGGAGCCCCCGCTCTACGTGAGGGGTGAGGAGACGGCAAATGCGTTCGACGATCGCGTGGACCGGCGCCCTCCTGATCGAGTTGGCGATTCTTTTGATTCCGGCGCACGGTATCTTGGCCGCGCGCAAACCGGCGCACCAAAGGCTGAAAGTCCGTCCCTGCCGGATCGGCCAGTGCCTCGATGTGGTGCACGGCGTCTGTACCGGGCAGGCCTGCGGCCTCGGCTTGCCGCAGTGCGGCGCGCACGAGATGTGCGACCGCCAAGAACGCCGCTGCTCGTGCGCCTCGGCCGGCGTCGATGTGGCGGCGCCGACACCGATTGCGAAGCAGTGTGACGCTGATGCGTGCGGCGGTCCATGCGCAATCCTACTTCCGTGCGCGCTTGAGGTCGCCTGCCCGGCGATGCTTGGTGAGTGCGCAGCCGATGCGACGGGCGCTTGCGATTGTCGTCCCATTCCCACGCCCACCGCGGGGCCGCCTACGCCGACACCGACGCCCCAGTGCAGCGGTGCACAGTGCAGTGGCTCGTGTTTCATTTCGGGTCCGCCGTTCCCGTGTCCTCCTGGTGCTGTCTGCAACAGTACGCAGGGACCGGAGGTGCCGGTGCAGCTTGGTCAGTGCGAACCGCTGACCGCGTCCGGCGGTTGCGCCTGTGTGCCCATGAGTACGCCAACACCAGAGCTCACGCCACCTCCGCAGTGCAGTGCCGGGGTGTGCAGTGGCTCGTGCATCATTGCGGTCCCGTGTAGTTCGAACGAACCGTGTTCCGAAAGCGCGGCGCTCCGCGGCGAATGTCAGGTGAGCCCCGCCGGCACGTGCGACTGCGTTCCTGTGAAGGTCACGACGCCGACTCCCGTTCCGACAATTCCGAGTGGGTGCGACTCCGCGGCCTGCGAGGGCCTCTGCGTGATCCACCCCTGTCCGCCGGACGCGTTGTGTCCGGATCTTCTCGGGCACTGCGACCTGAACGCGGACGGTACCTGCGCCTGTGTGCCCGGCGGCTCGGCGACGCCGACGCCGCCGCCGGCGGAATGCGCGTCCCTACCGTGTACAGGGAAATGCGATATCCGGCCTCCGTGCATGCCGGGAGGAGCTTGTCCAGACTACGTGATCCTCGGTACGTGTCAGGTCGTTGCGGATACGTGCACGTGCGTATCGAGCAACGGCACCCCGCCAGCGCCGCCGCCGACGTTGGGTGGATGCGCGCTGAGCTGCGACGGTCGTCCGTGCCTGGGTGCGTGTGCGGACGGCACGGTTTCGATGGGCAAGTGTGCGAACCTGATCGTCGATCAAGGCTGCGGCTGCGTCGCGGACTGCCCGGCGATGACGCCGACCCCGACTCCGACGCCGTGCGTGCAATGTCTGCCACGCGGACGTACCTGCTGCGAGTGTCCGGGCGACGCGGCGCTTTCGTGCATCGATTTTTCGTGGGTCGAGGTTGAGCCCGCATGCCCGAATGGCTGCAAGACCTTCCCCGACGCGCAGTGTGAGGCGTCGTGTGGTCCAGGCCCGCAAGCCGGCCCGGCAATCTGCGTGCCGCTCACGCCCGCTCCGTGCGTGGTCGATGAGGACTGTGACGACGGGAATCCATGCACGATCGATCGCTGCACGCCTGACGGTTGCGTCCACGAGTGTCTGTGCTTCTGACAGGCAGCCGTGCAGCAGCGGCCTTGCCGTGCGTCCGTAGTCGTGCGGCGATCTCCTTGCCCGGCATGAAGTGCGCCATGGGAAACGGCGCCAGCCGTCCGAACCGCCGGAACCGTCAGCCAACCGCACGTAAACGCTACGCGCTTAGGGACATCGTTCTCCTCGCATGCCCAGGGGCGACGTACACTCGCGATGAAGCGAACGTCGTCCTGGTGAGCGCGGCCAGCGCGTGGGAGATCGCCACCAAGGTGCGGCTCGGTCGGTTACCCGGGGCCGTCGACGTCGTTGCGGAGCTGCCGGCGATGCTCATCGAGCAACGTTTTGAGAGCCTGCCCATGAGCGTCGCGCACGCGCTGCGTGCGGGCAGCCTCCCGGGGCCGCATCGTGATCCGTTCGATCGGAGGCTGATCGCCCAAGCGCAGGCCGAAGATGTGCCGCTCATCAGCAACGAGACCGTCTTCGATGCGTACGGCATGCGCCGCATCTGGTGAGGCTCGACGATTCGGTCAAAGCCGGCCACGCAAGCTCCGAACAGGCGGCGTTCGCGGCGGACCCTTCGTTAGCTCTTCGGCTTGGGTAACTTGACTAGAATTCTAGTCTGTCATAGCGTGACGTCGATATGCCATGGGCCGTCACGCTGCGGGAATCCGTGATCGAGGATCTCCGGTATTTCGGACGGAAGGTGGGGCGCCCGATCCTCAAGGAGGCTCGCAAGCGACTGGCGGCGGATCCGCTGGCGGAAACGGGACAGATGAGGACCCTGCGCGCGAACCCGGTGGCTCAACGAGGGCTGCGCCTGTTTGGGAAGTACCGCGTGCTGTTCAATGTCGATGCCAGGCCACGCGGTCGACATGGTCCTCGTCGGCGAGAAACGGGGCAATGTGTTGATCGTGCAAGGAAAGGAGTTTGTGGCGCATCATGAAAGTGATTCCACTCAGTGAAGCCAAGGCGCACCTCAGTCGCTACGCGCGGGTGTGCCACGATGAACCGGTCGTCGTGACGGTGAATGGGGTGCCGGCATTTCAGTTGGCGCCACTTGAAGAGGAGGACGATCTGATTGACCAGCTCCTCGAATACAACCCCAAGTTTCGTCTGCTGCTCCAGAGGCGTCTTCGGGAACGGACGGTCTCGGCCAAAGAGGCGGCGCGGCGGTTGTGAAGGCTGGGCTGTGGTCATTGGTATTGCCCTTCGTTGGCTCGGCCACCACCACGTTGGGCCGCCATCGTGCGCCCTTCTCATTCCTCTCGGATGCTACCCGCCCAACCGCCAAGACGCTGCCTCTTGGCGTCGGACTCCAATGCATCAAGCCGGTCTGAATGCGATCTCCAGTTCTCGCCCGTGGGCAGGTTGGTAATCACTCCCTTCCTCCGCGCCAAGCCTTTGGTGACAAGAATTTCAGTCAGCCACCGGTCACCGACCCGCACCAGGCCGTAGTACCGTCGCTCTCTGCTGCGCCCGCCGGCGCTCGCCCAGCGCGTCCAGATTGCGAACGGCGCCTGCAGGGTCTCTCGCACCACATCTCCGGCCGCCTTGCCGACCCTCCTTCTGGCGCTACCAAATGTAAAGTACGGTAGCATCAGCATCTGCGCGCTGATCACGCCCAGCGCAAAGGAGCAGGGATTCATGACATCAGATCAAGCGATTGCGCCGGTGCGTGGTGAACCGATCACCATTAGCTTCTTACCGCACTTGCCTGCCCCGCAACTTGGGGTGTGCGCTCGCCCGGCCCAGGTGCGGCACGGCGGTGAGTTGTGGTATGAAGCGATAATAGGAGGATGCGCATGACAGACGCGGCGCTGCTGAAACGCGTTACGTTCAACCCGCAGATCTTCGGAGGGAAGCCGATCATTCGAGCGATGCGCGTCTCAGTCGAGTTCGTCCTCAGTCTACTGGTGCAAGGGGAGGCGCCTGAGGAGATTCTGGCGGACTACCCGGCCGACATCCGGGCCTGCCTCGCCTACCGACATCTAATACAACCTTCCACCGATTGAGGCTCAAGGATGCAGTGATGGAGTGATCGCGTCGTGCCACATGAACGGCTGCTCATTCGGATCAGGTCACTCGTACGCCGGGGCCGATACCGGCTCTCGGTTCATGCCGAGCGCGAACGCGACGTGGACCAGATTCTCATCACGCACTTCGAAGAGGCACTCTCGTCAGAGCGCCTCGAACTGCTGGAGGACTACCCAGACGATCCACGCGGACACTCGCACCTGTTGCTTGGATTCACCGAACGAGATGAACCGATTCATACGGTCGGCGCCATTCATGAAGGAACGCTGGTAATCATCACGGTCTATCGACCCAACCCCGAATTGTGGGAGAATTTCCGGGTGCGAAAGGAGAAGAAATGAAGACGTGCTACTACTGCAAGGGCCCGCTGCGGCGCCGCCGGATCGAGCACATGCATGAGTGGGGCGGCGAACGCTTCCTCATCAAGAACGTGCAGGCTGAGGTTTGCGGTCAGTGTGGGGAAGCATTCCTTGCACCGGCAACGCTCAAAGAAATCGATCGGCAAGTTCAACAACTTATTAAACATGTGCGACCAGATCTTCACGTC
>Ga0209415_10003466_pt1 | contig 29342 bp, 18 predicted proteins | sample PeaSoiSIISIP2007_FD_187696 | JGI IMG/M metagenome (GOLD analysis project Ga0209415, IMG submission 187696) | Peat soil microbial communities from Weissenstadt, Germany - SII-SIP-2007 (SPAdes) (version 2) | ecosystem: Environmental > Terrestrial > Soil > Wetlands > Peat | place: Germany...
CCATGCGGGCCGTCCTGCGGCCCACCCAGCGACTTCTTCGGGTGCATCTTCGTCGCTTAACTCCCTCAGCACAACGTCAGGAATCGTGACTCGGCCGTACAGGCGAGGGAGTATCTCGACGGCGCCCACCAGGATCAGGTAGTTGAGGGGTGACGTATCCGCAATGACGACCTTCATTTGCTGAAAGCGAGGGCCGTATCGCTGTCACGCCTGATGTCCTCGATCGTCATTGGTATTAGAATGCCGTGCGCCTTCAGGAAGCCATCCATCTCGTACCGAGACCTGATTCCAAGGAGCCGGCGGGCCTGGGCCGTGGAGAGCTTACCGGAACGCACTCCTTCGAGCGCCAGGGCCTCAAGGGCAGCCCGCGACAGACCGCTAGCGTCCCCGGCAAAGCGGCGCGCCACATCCTCGGGAAGTTCCATCGTTACTTGCATCAGATATCTCTCATTTCATTATGCCCGACGGGACCGACCCTGGGGGCACGATCACGCGCAGGGAGGCGGAATCTCTGCGCGCGTCGATCTGCCCGCCCAACCGCCCTCTTGGTGGTGGTGGCTGGCGCGAGCGGCCCTGTGGAGCATCGTTCGGCTCGTGCACGGGCGCGATGCGTGCCTCGCCACCGCCCGTTGGTTTTCATGTAGGTGAGCCTGGAGCGATTCGCCCGCGCCTATGGAATGCTGACCGGCAGGCCTGGCAGTCCGACGAACAGTTTATAAACGCCGGGATGCGGGTTTGTCGCAGTGAGTGCGAAACTCAGAATGTACAAGTCAAGCTGCGCGAATCCGTCCCTGCCGAACAGTACCGCGCTGGTATTCTGAAGCCCATCCGCAGCGGAAGCGAGGGTTTCCACTGTGCCGTCGGGATGTACGCGCACGACCGACATGGAGGGCTCGGTGGCAACGTATAAGTTGCCCAAACGGTCGAAGGCAAAATCATCCGGAGTTATGCCGGTCACAAAGGAAACGGGAACTCCGGCTTGGCCATCCTCACCAAACGGGATCCGATAGATGGTCCCCTGATAGGAAACGGAAACATAGAGGTTCCGCTTGTACTTATCGAACTTGATGCCGTTTGGTCCGGGGACTTGGAGGGTGCCCGGCGCTTTCAGATCGAGCCAGATCTCGGGGGTGCCTCCTTTGGCGGGCACTCGCCAGACGTAGCCGAGAAAGGCGTCCGCCAGGTAGAGGTTGCCGTCATCGTCGGGAGTCATGCCGTTGAGTCCCGCGCCCACGGGGAAGGTGGCAAAGACTTCTTTGGACTGATCCGGGTGTACCACATAGACCACCGAATTCTGCCCGGCCGCGTCATACGCGACATACAGATCGCCGGTGTCGTCGTTGATGACCAACCCCGCGGTCAGGCTACCCGGCGCTCCGTTAAACGTGACATAGGTAGTCTGTACGCCCTCGGGAGTAATCTTGCGGACTTCGTTGCTGAGAAGCAGGCTGACGAACATGTTATTCTGCCGGTCGAACACGAGATTCTCCGGAAATTCGGATTTCGACGGATCGAATGTCGCTACAGTTGTTAAGGTGCGGCTTGTGTCGTCCCTGTTGCGAGCAGGATCGCCGCGGCCGTTGCGGTCATGAGTTTTGACAGAGTCATCGATTGTCTCCTCTTGCCCAGGCGATGATTCACCGGGCACACGAAAAGTATGCCGGACCTGGCGGACAGTGTACTACATATTCCAGGTAGGAGCGAGGTACCGATCGGGATGTTATGCCAGCACCAACGGTGCGGCGCTCCCAATGACCGATTCGTGGCCCGATGCCCGGGCTTACCCGCGTCCGCGCGACGATCCGGCGCCCACCGGCTGCAGCGCCTTGGCTGCCCGCTTTTTCCGTTCCGGCCGCTTGGCGCGGAGGATGATGACCTTCTCAAATTGCAGGCCGAACAGCTCCACATTTTGAAGGGTGCGGTCCTCATCTTCGACTGGCGGCACCAGGAGAGACCGAACCGTGGGATCGTCGCGGAGAACCACGACTCTCGACAACTGCCGAAAGGACCTTCGACCGATTGACTTTGCCATGAGGTCTATAACCTCGCCTCTCGACTCAAGGTCGTCGCGTTTAAGCCATGGAGCCGAGACGACCAGGTCCCACCCACGCCACGAGCCAAGACCGTCGTCCGGCAAGAAGAGGGCGAACAGGGTGAACTCGCCCTTCCGGGCGGCAATGTAATTCATCGCCTTGCGGAACAACCGGGTGTCGATCACAAAACCTCCAAGAGCCTCTCTACGCACATTAACATGTTCGTTACGTCCTGTGGTGGGATTTGGCCAAGCGCCTGATAGCGCTTCTCCGGATTCCACCGGATCACTTCAGACCATTCGTCCAGATACTTCGTTGTTACCCTGGTTTCGATTCCGGACAACTTGAGAAGGATCTCCAGATTGTGGGTTTTCAACGACTGCAGCCCCTCGAAATCCTTCGCGGTCTGGGGAAAGCCCTCCCACTTGAGGGTCCGGCAGATGCGCGCCTTGAGCACCAGCTCGACTGCGTACCCCGAAAGATAATATGCGCCGTCGAAGCGCTTGGCCCGCAGGAACACCTGGGCGTCGCGAAGGCGTGCCCGGGCGATGGCGCGCAGGTCTCTTGCCGAAATCACTGCCAGAATTAGACCACATCTCATCCGCCGCCACAATTCCCCGAACAAGCTCACCCCGGTAATGCGTAAACTATGGGTATGCTCCGCTATCTTCCGCTGATCCTGAAGAACTGCTGGCGCAACCGGCGCAGGACTGTCCTCACGGTCGCGAGCATCGGCGTCTCCATGTGCCTGCTGGGAGTGATGATCGCCATGTTCCACGCCATGTACCTCAGCGATGCCACTCCCGAGCAGGCCCTGCGCCTGGTCACCCGCAACCGCATTTCGCTGACCCAGGATCTTCCGGAGTCCTACGGTTCGCGCATCCGGCAGGTGCCGGGCGTACAGGATTTCCTGATCAACGACTGGTTCGGCGGCACCTACATCGACCAGCGGCATTTCTTCGCGCACTTTGCGGTCGATTCAGCGAAGCTGTTCGCCATCTACCCGGAATTCAAGATCCCCGCGGACCAGCGCCAGGCGTTCGAGCGGGAGCGCACCGCCTGTGTCGTCGGACGCGATCTCGCCAACAAGTACGGCTTCAAGCTGGGCGACCGCATCCACCTGGTCGGCGACATCTACCCCGGGGATTACGAATTCGTCGTGCGCGGCATCTTCGACAGTCCGCGCCCCAGCGAAGCCATGTACATCAGCCGCGAGTACCTGGAACAAAGTCTTCCCGAGGCGCGAAAAGGACGGGCCGGCACCTTCGCCCTCATGCTCGACAGCCCGGCTTCCGCCACCCGCGTGGCGGAGGCCATCGACAGCCAGTTTCGCAACTCCGCGGCCGAGACCAAGACCGAATCCGAACAGGCCTATCTTTTGGGCTTTGCCTCGCTGTTGGGCAACGTCAAAATGTTCCTGATTGGCATATCGGCCGCCGTGATGTTCACCATCCTGCTGGTTTCGGCCAACACCATGGCCATGTCGGTGCGCGAGCGCGTGCGCGAAGTGGGCGTGCTCAAGACCCTGGGGTTTACACCGGCCACGATCCTGAGCCTGATCGTCGGCGAATCGGTGGGCATTTCTCTGGCGGGCGGACTGATCGGCTTCCTGCTCTCCATGATGCTGACCAGCGGTGTGGGCAAGAGCCCTGCGGGCATGTTTCTGCCGCGCGTGCCTGCCTTTCAGCCCGCGGTCGCGGCTGCCTGTCTTCTAGCCGCCGGCGCGATCGGCTTCGTCAGCTCGCTGGTGCCGGCCCTGAACGCGTCGCGCACCTCCATCGTCGAAGCTCTCCGCAGCACGGATTAATTGTCATGGCCATCCCTCTCGCTTACAATCTGCGAAATCTGGTGGTTCGTAAAACCACCACCATCATGACCGCGCTGGGCATCGCGCTTACGGTGGCGGTGCTGCTGGCCATCCTCGCCTTGTTGAACGGCCTGCGCGTGACGCTGGCTTCGTCCGGCGACCCGCTTCACATCCTGGTGCTGCGCAAGGGCTCGGATTCCGAAATCGTCAGCCAGTTCGCGCGGGCGCAGTTCCAGGACCTGAAATTCAAGACGGGCATTGCGCAGGGCCGCGACGGGCAACCGCTGGCGTCGCTCGAAATAGTCGGTGTCATCAACCTGGGCGGAGGGGCGAATGAGGAAGGCACCAACGTGACGGTGCGCGGACTCGAACCCGCTGGAATCGAAATGCGTTCGGCGGTGCACATCGTCAGCGGCCGCTGGTTCGACCAGGGAAAGCGCGAAGTAGTGGTCGGCCGGCAGATCGCCGCGCGCTACCCCGAGACGGCCCTCGGAAAGAAGATTCGTTTCGGACGCGGCGATTGGGATGTGGTCGGGGTGATGGATGCCGGGAGCGGCGCGCAGGGAAGCGAAGTTTGGGGCGACTTGAACCAGGTCGCCTCGGACCTGCAGCGCCTCGAGGCGCTCAGCTCCGCGCTCGTCCAGGCCCCGGATGCCGTCACCGCCAAGGCGCTGATCAACGACATCAACAACGATCAGCGGCTCAGCATGAATGCACTTTCGGAAAAAGAGTACTTTGAAGCGCAGACCATATCCGCCGCGCCGATCGAATACATCGGCATTTTCGTCTCGATCATCATGGCCATCGGGAGCAGTTTCGCCGCCATGAACACCATGTACGCCGCGGTGGCGCGCCGGTCGCGCGAGATCGGAACCCTCCGCGTGTTGGGCTTCTCGCGCTTCAGCATCCTGTGGAGCTTTTTCATCGAATCGGTGCTGCTCTCCGCGCTCGGCGGGGTGCTGGGCTGTCTGCTGGTGCTGCCGCTCAATGGCATCACCACCGGAATCGGCACGGCGAATTTTTCCGAAACGACATTCAATTTTCATGTTTCCCCGCAGATCATGCTCGGCGGTATCGCTTTCGCCGTGGTGCTGGGAAGCCTGGGCGGGCTGTTTCCGGCGCGCAATGCTTCGCGCAAGGAGATTCTCACGGCTCTGCGAGAAATATGATGGACGCCGAACTCAGAAATCTACGGATCGATCGATCTAAACGCCGCGCCAGCGAGCCCGCCAAATGGGCCACCCGCTGGATCGTCGCCGGCATAGCGGTGTTCCTGCTGCTGGGCGCGTGGCGCCTCGCATCGGACAAGCTGAACGCCGCTCCCGAAGTGGAGATCCAGCGTGTCCAATCGATCAGCGCTTCGAGCGCGCCGCAGGGCGTAGTGCTGAATGCCACGGGATACATCGTGGCCGCGCACAAGATCGAAGTGGCCGCCAAAGTGGTCGGCAAGGTGAAGTGGATCGGTGTCGACAAGGGCGACCGCGTGAAGGAAGGCGAGGTCATGGTGCGCCTGGAGGACGACGAGTACCAGGCGCAGCTCGAGCAGGCCAAGGGGCAGATCGCCACCCTGCAAGCCAAGCTCGACGAGGCTCTGCACGGCTCCCGCCCCGAAGAGATCGCGCAGGCGCTGGCCAATCTGGATTCGGCGAAGGCCGACCTGGACAACGCCAAGGTCAGCCTCGACCGCGCTCGCAGCCAGGTGGGCGAAGGCCTGGTCGCGAAGCAGACGCTCGATGACGCGCAGTCCCGGTACGATTCCGCCGTGCACAAGGTCAACTCGCTGCAGAAGGCTTACGAGCTGGTGAAGCTCGGCCCGCGCCAGGAGGAGATCGATTCCCTGCGCGGGCAGGTGCAACAGGCCAGGGGCATGCTGGACTACGCCGAGACCAATCTCGCCAACACCGTGATTCGCGCGCCGGTTACCGGCACCATTCTGGAGCGCGCCGTGGAAAAAGGCGAATTCGTCACCACCAGTTTCGTGGGCGATCGCGGCGCCAAAGGCTACGTGGTCTCGCTCGCCGACCTCAACGATCTGCAGGTGGAGCTCGACATCAGCCAGAACGATTTCGCCAGGCTGCGCGCGGGCCAGCGCGGGATCCTGACCACCGACGCGTTTCCCGACCGCAAGTACGACGGCTTCATCAAGGAGATTTCGCCCGAAGCCAATCGCCAGAAAGCCACCGTGCAGATCAAGGTGAAGGTGTTGAAGCCGGACGACTATCTGCGGCCGGAGATGAACGCCAGCGTGGCTTTCGTTTCGGACCAGAAGCCGGACGCCAATGCGGCGGTTCCGGCCAAACCGGTGGTGATCGTGCCCAGTACGGCCGTGAAGGACGGCGCCGTATTCGTGATCCTGGGCGGCAAGGCGCTGCGGCGCGCGGTCAAGACCGGCGCGGTCAGCGGCCAGGGCGTCCGGATTGAGGAAGGTCTGATCGGGGGAGAGGACTTGGTCGTGACTCCGCCGGCCGGTTTGAAAGACGGCGACAAGGTGCGCCTCAAATCATGAGCGAAGTCGTAATTGAAACCAGCAATCTCACCAAGGAGTTCGTGCGCGATGAGTTCCACGTGATCGCGCTCAAGGACGTGAGCCTCGAGATCCACAAGGGCGACTTCGTGACTCTGATGGGGCCGTCCGGCTCGGGCAAGTCCACCCTGCTGCACCTGATCGCCGCCATGGACAAGCCCACCAGCGGCGACATCCGCGTGCTGGGGCACAACTTGCGGGAGCTCAACGATCGCGAGATCGCGCACTGGCGCAACGAGAATGTCGGCTTCATCTTCCAGCAGTTCAACCTGATCCCGGTTCTGACCGCCATCGAGAACGTGGAATTGCCTCTGAAGCTGACCAATCTCAAGAAGCCCGAACGGATCGAACACGCTGCCACCGCGCTCAAGCTGGTCGGATTGGGCGACCGGCTCCATCACCTTCCGCGCCAGCTTTCGGGCGGCCAGGAGCAGCGCGTGGCCATTGCGCGCGCCATCGTCACCGACCCGGCCTTGATTCTCGCGGACGAGCCGACCGGCAACCTGGACGCCGCATCGGCGCAGGAAGTGTTGACCATTCTTTCCAAGCTGAACCGCGATTTCGGCAAGACCGTTGTCCTGGTGACGCACGACCCGCATGCCGCGCAGTTTGCCGGCAAGGTGCATCACCTCGAGAAGGGCGAGCTGGTGGATTCCACCGCCAGGCCGGCCTAGTCAACTTCGTTGCCAGTTTGAGCGGCCTGGTGCCCGGCATTCCGGTCGGCCGCGGCCAACGCTCAGGATGGCACGGTCCGGCGGTAAAGCCATTGAGATCACCGGTCACAAGCGCAGCGAACAAATCTCGGCCTATCTTTGCCTCTTAAATTCAATAACTTAGCAAAAAATCTCCGAACTTCGATCCCGTACTCTCGATCTTTGTCTGCTGTACTAAAAGTGGGAGGAGGAGATTCATGCGGCAACGTCACCCGAAGCCACGATGGTCACCCACCGAGCTTCGCAAGGCCCCGGGAGACGCATATTGTAAAAACGACCCCCCAGATGCGTCTCCCGATTTCAACCTCTCTCCGCAACCCACAGAAACAGAGGGACTTAAATCGCCACGAATAATAACTCCACACACGCGAGAGATTTGCGTCACCCGGGGGGCGCAAATTGTAAAAACGACCCTCAATCTGCGCCCCCCGATTTCGACTGCTTTCCGCAACCCACAGAAACAGATGGGCTTAAAACGCTGTGATTAAAAACTTCACTCCGTTGCACGGAGCGACACACCCGCAAAACTTGCGCCCCCCAGGCGCTCCCTGGCCCCCGGCCCCCAGCCCCTGGCCCCCGGTGTATAATCGTCTCGCCTTGATCACCCGCTCTCGCGCCGGGCTGTTCGCGTCGACCACGGGCGCAGTCATAATCCTCGGGCTGCTCTGGGCCCGTGCGGCATTTCACCGCGGAGCACCAGCGCCGCCGCGCGTCTCCATCCACCCGTCCCGCATCCTCGCGGACGGATCTGACCTGGCCACGCTGCTGATCGATGCCCCCCAGGCCGCGGGCCGTCCCGCCATCTCCATCGTCGAGAATCCGCACGGCGCCATGATCCAAGGTATCGAGCGCCAAGACAAACATTGGCAGGCGCAGATCCGCGCCGGGATCAACCCGGGGCGAATCGCATTGCGCATCGAGTTCCCCGGCCTACCACCGGCCGCTGCGGAGCTCACTTCCGCCCCGGCCGCAGCCGACAGCTTCGAGGATGGCACCCCCGATTTCCTGCGCCTCGACGACAACGATCGCCAGACCTTTCGCCGCTGGTTCACCTGGCTCGCCGAGGCGCAATACTTCCAGGCCCCGGCCAACCGGCCCGCCGAGATCGACGATTGCGCCGCTCTGATCCGCTACGCCTACCGCGAAGCCCTGCGCGCCCACGAGAGCGGCTGGGCCGAAGCCGCACGCGTGCCCGTAGTGCCGGCGTTCGCTCCCATCGGCAAGTATCAATACCCGTACACGCCGCTCGGAGCCGCCCTGTTTCGTGTGCGGGCGGGACCGTACCTTCCCTCCGACCTGACAGGCGGCGCGTTCGCCCAATTCGCCGACGCGCAAACCCTGTGGCGCTTCAACACCTACGCTCTCGGCCGCGACCTCCGCCATGCACTCCCCGGCGACCTGCTGTTCTTCCGCCACGAAGCCGGCCGCATGCCGTTTCACAGCATGATCTATCTCGGCGAAAGCCAGTTCCGCCGGGACGGCAACCGCTATGTGCTCTACCACACGGGCCCCGATGGAACTGACCCCGGCGAGATCCGCCGCCTGACCCTGCTGGAATTGATACACTACCCTCAACCCGAATGGCGGCCCGTACCCGGCAACCCCGGCTTCCTCGGTGTATTCCGCTGGAACATCTTGAGAAAGGCGTTCGAAAATGAAGATGCGCCCCACAACTAACCCTGCCATCGCGCATGGTGCGGCCCCTGGTTCGGAGCCGCGACCGTCAGGGAGCGGTCGGTACCGCTATTCCGTGACGAGCCGTAAGGCCGCCCATGCCGCCCGCCTTCTCATCCTCCTGGCCCTCGCTGCCCCCGGTCTCAGTCAAGGCGAAAACGAACCGTATTTCTCGATCTCCAGCAGCCGTACGTTTCCTTCCAATGGCAAGCCCACCGTGGAGATCAGCGCCCTGAACGTGGATTCCCTCGAGTTCCGCGTCTACCGCGTCGAGGACCCGCTGAAGTTCTTCCAGCAGATCGAAAACCCTCACCAGTTCGGCGGCCGCGCCCCCGCCCCGCCGCGCCAGCGCACTCTGCTGGAGCGCATTCACATGTGGAAACGCGGCCTCCGTGCCGACATTCGCCGCTCCCTTCGCGCCCAGTTCACCGAATCGCCCAGCGCCCACTTCGAGAGTCTTCTCCCGCGTCCCGCCGCGCCCATTGCCTCCCGAGGCACCTACTACGCCGAGACGCCAGTGCTCAATTCGCAGCAACTTGTACTCTCTTTCGTCCAGCCGGTTGTGAGCCGCACCCGTTGGGAACGGGATACCGTGCCGATCGGGGTCAAGGAAAAGGGCGTCTTCCTGGTGGAAGCCGTCCGGCACGATCTGCGCGCCTACACCATCCTCATCGTCTCCGACGCCGTGATGGTCACCAAGGTTGGCAAGGGGCGCATCATCAACCTCATGCTGGACCGCTCGACCGGAGAGCCCATCCATTCCGCGAAGGTGGTGATGCTCATCAAGGAAGGTGAGCCCGGTGTGTTTAAAGCCAGCGCCCAGGCCGAGACCAACCCCGATGGAATCGCCGAGATTCCGCTGGCGCCCGCTCAATTCAAGGCACGCCCCGACGACGTGCGCATCGTCGGCCGGAATGGCGGCGATTTCGCCGTCAATGCGCTGGCCGATTATTCTTTCAACGCCAACACCGACGAAGTTCGCGGCTTCATCTATACCGACCGTCCGGTATACCGTCCCGGCCATACCGTCCACTTCAAAGCGATTCTCCGCACGCGCTCTTCGGCCGGGTACGCCGTTCCGGCCGGCAAATCCGTCACCGTTCAGATTAATGATCCCGAACAGAAACCCGTTTATCAGAAGACCCTGACCACCACCGCCAGTGGATCCGTTCACGACGACCTGGTGCTTGCCCCCGCGGCTGCGCTCGGGAATTACTACATCGAGGTCCACCTGGGCAACGATTTCGCGAACGGTAACTTCGAGGTGGAGGAGTACAAGAAGCCGGAGTACGAAGTCCGCGTTACCCCCGCCAAGTCGCGCGTGCTCCAGGGCGAGACGGTGCAGGCCACCATCGACTCGCGCTACTACTTCGGCGAGCCGGTAAACGGCGCCAAGGTGGAGTACGCCGTCTATCGCGACCGCTACTGGTTCCCCCTCTGGTACGACCCCGAAGCGGACGCCGGTCTGCCCAACCAGGACGACTCCGACGGCAACGGCGACCAGATCGCGCAAGGCGAAGGCCAACTCGATGCCGATGGCAAGCTCAACGTCAACATCGAGACCAAGGTTTCCGAGCACAAGCTCGACTACATGTATCGCCTGGAGGCCCGCGTCACCGACCAGGCCAAACGCGAGATCACCGGTAGGGGCTGGGTCCTCGCCACTTACGGCAGCTTTGTGATGAACGTATCGCCCGACCGCTATTTCTACCAACCCGGCGGCCAGGCCACCTTCACCGTACAGTCCCGCGATTACGACAACAAACCCGTGCGCACGCGCGCTCACGTGGAGCTGATCCGCTGGAACTGGCGCGACAACGCGAAGTCTATTACCGTGGCCGCCACCGACGTGGATACCGGTCCCGGCGGGTCGACGCCGGCCGAGCTCGCCATTCCGGCCGGGTCGGGCGGCACTTACCGCGTGCACGTCACGGCGCGAACGCCGGAGAACCGCGACGTCGAGAATTACGCTTTCCTCTGGGTCAACGGCGGCCGGCTGCTGGACTTCGGATCGAGCACTGCCGATAACGGCATCCAGATCATCCCCGACAAGAAGACCTACCAGGCGGGCGATACGGCCCGGCTGCTTATCGTGACCGGCCAGCCGCGCACCCCGCTCTACGTCGCCATCGAAGGCCGCGATGTCCGGCAGCTCAAGCTGATCCGCTCGCCCGAATCCACCGCGGTCTTCGAAGTGCCGGTCACCGCCGCCGATGAGCCGGGAATCAGCGTCACCGCATCGTTCGTCCGCAAGGGCACCGTCTACAACGGCGACAAATACATCAAGGTGCCGCCGGTATCCCACCAGTTGAACGTGAAGCTGGCCACCGACAAGCCCCAGTATCTGCCCGGCCAGACCGCCGAATACAGTATCGACGTAACCGGCAACGATGGCAAACCCGTGCCCCGCGCCGAGTTCAGCCTGGGCGTAGTGGATGAAGCCATTTATGCCATCCGCAAAGACAGCACGCAAGATCCGCTGGCTTACTTCTTCGAGACCGGTTTCAACGCGGTCTCTACCACCGACTCGCTCGACTATTTTTTCAACGGGGAAGCGGGCAAGCGCCGCATGCGTCTTGCCGAGATGCGCCCGCCTTCCAGGCTCGCGCAGCTCAAGCCCGAGCGGCTGGTACAGCCGAAAGTCCGCAAGGCATTTCCGGATACCGCGTTCTGGGCCACCGACATCGTCACCGACGCCGCCGGCCACGCCCGCGCCAAGGTGGAGTTCCCCGATTCCCTCACCACCTGGCGGGCCACCGCCCGCGGCGCGACGCTCGATACCAAGGTGGGCGCCGCGACACTCAAGACCATCGTGCGCAAGAACCTGATTCTCCGCCTCGCGGTTCCCCGATTCTTCGTGCAAGGCGACGAGGTGGTGATCTCCGCGCTGGTCCACAACTACCTCACCAGCGACAAGACCGCCCGCGTGTCGCTGGATGTCGCGGGCCTCGAAGTGATCGAAGGGGCCACCAAGGACGTGCGGATTCCCAGCCGCGGTGAAGCCAAGGTGGATTGGCGCGTGCGGGCCAGGCAGGTCGTCCGCAGCGCTACCGTCACCGGCAAGGCGCTGACCGATGAGGAATCGGACGCGCTCGAGCTGACGCTCCCGGTCAACGTCCCCGGCATCAAGCTTTCGACGTCCCGGGGCGGATCTCTGGCGGGCGGCGGGAATGTTTCCTACGACCTGGCTTTCCCCGCCAAGGTCGAGCCCGGCTCGCGCAGCCTCGCCATCCGTGTTTCGCCTTCCATCGCCGGATCGCTCTTCGGCGCGCTGGAGTATCTCACCTCCTACCCCTACGGTTGCGTGGAACAGACCATGTCCAGCTTCCTGCCCAACATCATCGTCACCCAGGCGGTCCGCGATCTCGGCTTGAAAGTCACTTTCGACGAGGGCGCGCTCCAGCAGAAGATCCGCGCCGGGCTCGACCGCCTGTACAGCTTCCAGCACGAAGATGGCGGCTGGGGATGGTGGGAGACCGACGATAGCCACCCCTTCATGACCGCGTACGTGGTGGCCGGCCTCGCGCAGGCCAAAGCGGCCGGTGTGCAGGTAAACCAGGAGGCTATCGACAAGGGCGCTCTCTGGGTGCAAAAGCACTTCGCGCAGGATTCGCGGCTGGCGGCCGATCTTCGCGCCTACATGGCGTATTCGGTCACGGTGGTCAACCCGCAGCTCAATGCCGCCCAACTCGGCCAGGTCTACGATCAGCGCGCGAAACTCTCGCCTTACGGCATGGCGCTCCTGGGCCTGGCGTTAGAGCAAGCCCAGGCCAAGGACGCGCGTGCCGCCGAGATCGCGGACGCCCTCGAAAAGAGCGTTAAGCAGGACCAGGAGCAGGCCTGGTGGCCCGCCACGCGCGATGAGATGCTCGATTTCTCCGAAGACGTCACACCCGAAGCCACCGCCTATGTAGTCAAGCTGCTCTCTCACCAGCATAAGGACAGCCCGCTCCTGCCCCAGGCGGCGCTGTGGCTCATGAACCACCGCAACGAAGGCTACTGGTGGTCTTCCACCAAGCAGACCGCCATGGTGATCTATGGGTTGACCGACTTCCTCAAGGCCACCAATGAGCTGAATCCCGACCTGAACGTGACGGTCTTCGTCAACGATACTCCGGCGGTGACGCGCAAGCTCGACCAGTCCGCGGGAATCTATACTCCCGAACTGATTCTCGATGAAAGCAAGCTCCAGCCCGGCGTCAACCACATCCGCATCACCAGCTCCGGGCAGGGGCGCGTGTACTATTCCACGCGCGCCGAATACTACTCCACCGACGAGAAGCTGCAGAAGAACGGCACGGTCTCTCTGAATATCCTTCGCGACTACTTCAAGCTCGTTCCCGCGAAGGATGGCGATAAGATCGTCTACGACACCGTCCCCCAGAACGGACCCGTGGCCTCGGGAGACATTCTTGCCGTCCGGCTCACGGTTACGGGATCGGAGTGGAAGTATATGATGATCGAAGACCCCATCCCCGCGGGCGCCGAATTCATCGAGCGCGATAACGTCTACCAATTGCGGGAAAAGCCGCCGTGGTGGACGTACCTCTTCTCGCGCCGCGAGCTGCACGACGACCGCATGGCGATCTTCGAGACCCGCTTTCCGCAAGGCCAGGAGGAGTATTTCTACCTGCTGAAAGTGGTCAATCCCGGAACTTTCCGAGTCAGTCCCGCGCGCGTGGGCCCCATGTACCAGACCGATGTCCTGGCGACCACCGAGAGCCGCCAACTGGAGGTCAAATGACACGGCCCAACCTATCGCTGGTGGCCCTCCACCTGGGTGGCAATGCCCTGTTGCTCTGGCTGGGTTACTACTGGCTGGGCACTGGCGAGTCGCGCACACTCACGCTCCTCTGGAGCTTCGCGGTGGCGCTGCTCCTCGTCTGTCTGACCTGTCTGCTCCACGGCGCCACCTTTGTGTTTGTGGGACAGTCCTCTGGCCTGTCCACCGCCTTTCGCACCGCTCTCCGAAACTTGCTTCCTATCCTCGTAGCCGCCTTCGCCGTGCTGGCCGTCTATCTCCTTCTCTCCCGCTGGGCCGATTACAGTTCCCAGCCCGCCTTCAAGATCGCTTCCTGGCTGACTCTGAAGCTCCGTAAGCCGGTCAAGCCATCCACTATCCTCCGCATCTTCAACGTCGTGACCTGGCTGTTTCGCTGGGTGATCCTGCCACTGCCGTTACTGCCCATGATTTCCGGCGTAGCATCCAAGGGCTGGCGCGGCTTTACGCATTTCGGCAAACTCTCCGGCAAGCGCCTCTACTGGCTGCAGGCTCCCGTCCTGCTGCTGTGCTCCTTCTGGCTCCCGTTGAGGCTGATCGGTTGGGTCCCCCAAGCCGGCAGCTTCGTGATGGAGATTCTGAGCTTCGCCGCGCGCTTGCTCTTCGCCTACTTACTCTTTGTCGCGTCCTGGCTGCTGCTCGCCTTTTTGACTTCCGCCGGCAAGCCGGTCTTGAGCCATTCCAGGACCGTGGTCTCGCCATAGCGCTTCACCACGGCGGCAACCCCCCTGGCCGCGTCGGCGTAAGCGCGCCGCGCGCGCACCTCGTCTTCCGTCTGCCGGAGTGCGGAGTCGGATGGCATTCGCGTGCCCGGATTCGACGCATCGTGAGCCCCTCCCAGGTACTCGACCAGCCCTTCGCGAAACCACAGGGGCAGCCCCGCCGATGCCCGCGCTTCCACCAGCACATGCCACAGTTCGTGCCGCAGCGTCTCGTCCAGAACGCCGCGGCTCCGCAGCACAACCGCCGGCTGCAAGTGGATCCGCCGCCCCACCGTATATGCCGCCACCCACCCAGGCTCGCCAGTGACATTGCGAAAAGTCTCCACGTCCGGATAGACCCGAATCTCCACGCCGCGCGGAAGACTCAGGTTCGCCCGCCGGGAGACGCTCTGTGCTTCGCGTTCGGCCAGCGCCAACACGCTGCGGTCCTGGTCCGGGCGCGTCGACAGCAGCGCTACCGTGTCGCCGCCCAGCCGCTGCCACGACAGCCCCCGGCCGTTAAGGCCGGGCACCGTGCCCGGATAATAGAACGCCAGTATCTCATGGTAGATGTGGCCCGCCTGACCCATCTGGTCCGCGCCGCGCTGGCACAGCCCCACGCCGTGTCCCGAGCCCTGGCCTTCGAAGACCGTTCCCAAGCGGATCTCGTAACGGTCGCTCAGCACCGTGTTCCATCCCAGTTCGCGCCCCAGGGCAAAGCGAAACGAACCAGCGCTGATGTGCACGGATTCGCCCTCCCCAAAGAGCACCAGCGTACGGGCGCGTCCCGATTCCGTTCGTTGCGAGATCGAGATGCGCTCCACCCGGCGCGGCGTCCGCAATTGCGACCGGCGCAGCGCCTCGGCCACCCGTGCCGGATCGCCGCTCCACTGCCACGTCGAGGCGCCGTGCGGGTCCTCCCGGCTCTTCAGGTAAGGCGCCGCCACGTCCGGCCACACTGCCCCGCCATCTTCCGTGCGCCCGCCGCAATCGCGCGTGTAGGGCGTGAACGCGGGCTTGCCTTCGAACCACAGCAGTTCCCCGGCGGTCTCGGCCGCGATCCATTCGAGGCGCGGCGTGATCGCGTCCGGATCCACCCGCTGGCAATGCGTCGTCGCGCAGAAATCGAATCCTTCCGCCGCATGCCGTCCCCGCAACCGGACCGCATAAGTTCGTGCCGCCACGGCCATCGCCTTGAGGGCCTCATCCGACCGGAACACGCTGCTCTCGCCGGCGAGGACCCCGGCCACGTAGCGTTCCAGCGGCATCGCAATCGTGGCGCTGCCCACACGGACCCGAACCGTCGATTGAGCCGTCAGCAGCGCAGGCAGCACCATCAGCAGCCGGAGTACCCTCATCCGATCCTCCCTGCCCGCCAGGCCTCCAGAATCCGGCCCGCGATCGGCGCTGCGTCCGCTCCCCCCGAGCGCCCCTGCAGCATCACCGTCACCACCACCTCCGGGGCGCGGCTCGGCGCGAAGCCCGCAAACCACGCCATCCGGGCTCCGGACCCCGTCCGCACACTCCCCGTCTTTCCAGCGACTTTTAGCCCGTTTACATGCGCCAGTTGTGCCGTGCCGTACTCGACCGCACCCTCCAGTCCCTCTACCACGGGCCCCATACCCGGGCGGCCGGCGCTAAGCGCCAGTGTCCGGTATCCCATCGCCATTTCCGCCGCCGTGATGAGAAGCGGCTCCTCGCCCAGCGCCTCCATCTGGTTGGCCTCCGGCCCGGCCGCCACGGGAATCCGCCCCGGAACCTCCGCCGCATCCACCAGGCGGGTCAGCGAGCCCAGTCCCGCGCGCTCCAGCGCCGCCGCGAGCTCTCCTCGCTCGAACCGTTCGGCGAAGTGAGCCACAAAGCAGTTGCAGGAGTAAGCCAGCGCAGTGGGCGCCTGAATGGGGGCAGCCAGCCGCGGATGTGAGCAATCGAACGACCGCCCGCCGATTCGGAGTTTGCCCGGACACGGGAACGACTCCTCGGGATTGATCTTTCCGGCCCGCAAGAGTGCCGCAAGCACGAAGGGCTTGATCGTGGATCCGGGCGGAGCAAGCTGGCCCGCGGCCGCCGCGGCCCCGTGCACGCCGATCGACTTTCGCGTCCGCACATCCACCAGCAACGCGATTCCTTGAGCCGGCTCTACCAGGCGGTCGAGACTGGCCCGGGGCCAGGCTCCGGCCTTGGTTGAGTTACCTATAGCTACTAATACCGCAATTATCTCTCGGCGGGTCACGAAATAAATGTACCAAACTGACTGTGACATCGTGATAGACTTAGCGCATGGTGACAGTTGACCGAACTCTCCTCGAAGCTGCCTTATTCGGATACGAGCGGCAGAGAGACGACATAGAAGCGAAGATAGCGGAGATCCGCAGCCAGATCGGCGCTCCGGCTGCTGCTGCTGCCGCGCCCTCGGAGCCGAAGAAGAAGCGGGTGATGAATGCCTCGGCACGCCGGCGGATCGCGGCAGCCCAGAAGAAACGGTGGGCCGCGTACAAGAAGGCCCATGCAACGCCGGTGAAGGAAGCGAAGGCCAAGCGCGTCCTCAGCCCAGCGGCGCGAAAGCACATCGCCGATGCCACGCGAAGGCGATGGGCCGAGTACCGGGCGGCCAAAGCCGCAGCCCAGAAAGCAGCGGCCAAACCGGCTCGGAAGGCTGCGGCAGGCAAGCGTTCGGCGAAGAAGTCCGCAGCCCCGGCTGCTGCCGAAGCCGCCGCGACTTAGTCGGGAGTCAGTAGGGCAGGGGTTCCTCTGGGTCCGCCCGCCCGCTCACTGCTAGTTCCCGCCTCCCCGCCCGCCCTGCGCGGGAGGAACGTTCGTGGTGTCTACGGTGAAATAAGGCACCCCTGCGTCCTGCATCAGCTTGTTCAGTTTGGGCACTTCACCATCCAGCTTGTTGACTTCCTCCAGGCCATGCTGGAGTTGCGTCGTGCAGTCTTCGATATCCGCCAACTGGCGTGAAGTAGGCGGTCCGGAGTAGTTGTCAATCGCCCCCATCAGGCGGCTGATTTTCTGGTTTACGGGAGGCGGCGTGTACGGCGGTGGAGCGCCGGCTCCGCCGCCACCCCCGCGGCCTCCCTGGTTGGCGCTCTCAAACGTAGGGAGAACCGCTTTGATCCTGGCCAGCATGTCGTCCGCCGCCTTCTTCACCGAATCGGGGATTGCCGGCGCCCCTGGACGCTTCCAACTGTCAATCACGCCGGTTACCGCCAGGTTCATGGCGACGATCTTCCGCCGCCCTTCCTCCGCCTGGCGAGTCATGGTGAATAGCTTGGTGATGGCAGTCCGGCGCTTGGTCCGATCGTCCGCCGAGATGCTGAGCCTCGGGTCGTCCTCCACGGTGACAGGTCTTGGTTTCGGTCTTGCCTGCCGCGGTCAGGGTGACTGTATATTCGCCGGGATTCACCAGGTAGCCGCGATTGCCGCCGAATCCGCGGCCCCCGCCCCCGCCACCACCTCCGCCCCCGCCGCCAGCGGTTTCGGGGTTCTCGGCTCCCGGTTCGCCGGGCCCTCCTCCGCCGGTCTCCGGCGCGGCGAAAGCCGGAGCGCCGGCGCCTGCACCTGCCGCTGCGCCACGACCACCGCCGCCACGACCACCGCCGCCACGGCCGCCGCGCCCGCCACCACCGCCCCGGCCACCGCCGGCCGCCTGAGTCTGCCCAGCCGCCGGGGGTATGGGAGCGTCGGACCGCATGTCCCACGCGATGCGGTTGACCGCGCCCGCCTCGGCGCGACCGGTCAACTGACGAATATCGTTGCCGGCCTGGTCCTTGACGGTCACTCGAACCGGTCCTCCGGTCTTGGCGAAGTAGTCGAGCACCACTCCCGCCTGCGGATTCGCGGCGAAAAACAGTCCGGTGCCGAGGAAGCCCCGGTAATTGGCCATCTTCCACTCGATGCCCGGCCTCGGCGTGAACACGTGTAAGTCGGTAGTCAGTACGCTCTCGTTCCCCGCCATCTCTTCGAGCGCCGCGATGTTGTCCATCATCCAGATGGAACGGCCGTGCGTGGCCAGGATCAGGTCGTGGTCGCGAGGATGAATTTGCAGGTCGAACACCGGCACGGTGGGCAGGCCGTTCTTCAGCTTTTCCCAGTTCTGGCCGCGGTTAAAGGTAATGTAGAGACCGAATTCCGTTCCCGCGAACAGCAGGTTCGCATTGGCCGGATCTTCGCGAATTACGTGAACCGTCCCCGCTCCTTGCGGGATGCCGCTGGTGATCTTGGTCCAGGAATCGCCATAGTTCCGCGACGCGAAAATGTAGATCGCGAAATCGCCGCTGCGATGGTTATCGAAGGTCACGTAGACTGTGCCTTCCTCTTTGTGGGAAGCCTCGATGCGGCTCACATAGGCGCCCTTGGGCAGGCCTGGCATATGGCTCGCCACGTTGGACCAGGTCTTGCCGCCATCGCGCGAGACCTGCAGGTTGCCGTCATCCGTGCCGGCGTACAGCACTCCGGCCCGCACCGGCGATTCGGCGATTGCCGTGATGCACGGCCATGCCACCACGCCATCGTGCAGCGAAAGCGTCTCGCCGCGTTTGGGGATTTTGCCCAGGATGGGCTGCTGGTCGCGCACGGCGCCGGTAGTGAGATCCTCGCCCAGGCGCACCCAGATGTCGCCGCGGTCGGTCGATTTGAACAGGTGGTTGCCGCCGTAGTACAGCGTCTTCGGGTCGTGCGGAGAGATGATCAGCGGCGAATTCCATTGGAAGCGATACCGCGGCGCCGCGTCGCTGTCCTCTTGCGGACGGATGGATTTCGATTCGCTGGTCCTCAGATCGCGCCGCGCCAGGTTGCCGTCCTGCGATTCCGCGTAGACGATATTGGCGTCCGACGGGTCGATGCGGGCGTGGAAGCCGTCGCCGCCCTGCACCGTGACCCAATCCTCGTTTCCGATGCCCGTCGACTGCAGGCTGGCGCTCGGGCCGCACCACGAGTAGTTGTCCTGCAAGCCGCCGCAGACGCGATATGGCTTCTGGAAGTCGTACGCGATTTCGTAGAACTGGCCGATCGCGATATTGTTCAGGTGCCTCCAGTTGCGGCCGCTGTCCCAGGTCTGCCAAACGCCGCCGTCGTTGCCCGACAGCATGTGGTCGGAGTTCGCCGGGTCGATCCAGATCGCGTGGACATCGCTGTGGACGTCGCGGAAGCGGGTCTGCACGAAGGTCCGGCCGCCATCCTCGGACATATAGATGTTGACGCCGCCGAGCCAGATCTTCTGATCGTTGTTGGGGTCGAGCCGGATCTGGCTGAAGTAAGACGGGCGCGGATTGGTGTCGCTCATCCTGGTCCACGTCGCGCCTTTGTCCTCCGACCGGTAGACGCCGCCCAGCGTCGCATGCTCGAACTCCGCGTACACGATATTCGAGTTCTTGCGATAGATATCGATAGCGCAGCGGCCTACGTCTCCGGTGGCCGGCAGCCCGCCGGCCACCTTGGTCCAGTGCGAGCCGCCGTCGGTGGACCGGTACAACCCGCCGTCTGGACCTCCGCCGTTATACCCAAAGACCGTCCGCCGCCGCGCATAGGCCGCGGCATAGAGGATGTTGGGACTCTGCGGATCGATCGCGATATCGGACACGCCGGTGTTCTCGTTGATGGCCAGCGTTTGCGTCCAGGTAGCGCCGCCGTCGGTACTCTTATAGACACCCCGCTCTTTGTTCGGCCCCCACAGGTCGCCGAGCGCCGCCACGTACACCATATCCGGATTTGTGGGATGGACCACAATGCGCCCGATGTGGTGGGTCTCGGCGAGGCCCAGGTGCATCCACGTGGTACCGCCGTCCATCGACTTGTAAACTCCGTTGCCCCATGAGGAACTCTGGCGGTTGTTGGCCTCCCCCGTACCCACATAAAGAATCGCCGGATTCGAAGGCGCCAGCGCGAGATCCCCGATCGATGGATTGGGCTGATCGTCGAAGATCGCTTGCCAGGTATTACCCCCATTGACTGTCTTGAAGATTCCGCCAGCCGCGGACCCGACGTAGATAATACGCGGGTCGGATTCCACGACCGCAAGATCGTCGACTCGTCCGCCCATGGTAGCGGGCCCGATATTGCGGAATTTCAAGTTCTTCAGAAGAGCGTCGTGGGGGCTTTGCGCGACTACGCATGAAGCGAACCCGGCAAGTAACAGAACGGTGGCGAGAAGGCCACGGAGTGTCGAGTTGGTGGGTTTCATGACAATATCCCTGAGTGGAACCCATTCTATCCCATCTTCTATCCCATCTGGCGCAGTCCGGCATGGTCGAGGATCTGCGAATGGTCCATCTACGCGAGTAGCTCGCGCCGCCCGGCTACTTGACCTGAAACTCAACCACCCGATAGCGTATCTTGTGATTCGGCTTATCCGGCAATTGTACGCGCGCCAGGGCACGGACCAAATGGTCCGGCGCGCAACTGCCCTGAATGAGCGGCAGGGAAATTTTCGCCGAGGCTCCCACGTGGTCATAGCCGGCCCAGCCATCGGATACGCGCTTGGTGAGATCGACGCAAGCGTCATTCGTGAACAACTCGGCGGCCCTATACGCGTTGCCTTCCGGCAGCAGAATCGCAATCCGCTCTCCGGCGTTGGCGTATCCGTCGCCATTACCCGTCCCCAAGGTCAACTGCTGCACGGTCTCGGCCCCCTGATAGACCGGTAGCGAAAGCCCGTCCGCAATGCGGAAATCGTCGGTCTTCCCGGCCGCTGGGAAGGTCGGAATCTCCAAAGGCAACCGCACGTGTTCGCCCACCGCGAATAGCTTGACAATCTCGCGCGTGGGGTCCTGCACCGTGAACGCCAGAGGAACTTGCGCGGATTTCCCCGGCGGCAGCGGCGGTATAGTAGCCGCCGCGGCATCCAACCGCACACCTGCGTTCCGAGTCTCCCAGCGCACTCGCAGTGCGGCCGTAGCATGGTCTCCCTTGTTCACGAAGCACGCACGCAAACGGACCGGCTTGGTGTCCGTTGCCCAGGCTGCTTCCTCAATTGCGAATCCCGCCAAGGCCAAGTTTGGTCCGGAACCGATGCCGACTTCGTATTCCTCTCCATCCAGCCCGACAGTTAACTGGCCTTTCGAATCGGCCTTTTCCTGCAAGTGACGCACCTGGCCGTCTCGAAGCCGAATCAGGTTTACCGTCACTTCTTGACCTGGGCGGTAGAACGAAGGCGTCGTAATTCTGACCTGTGCGTTGGCCAGCAGCCGACCCAATGGCACCCATTCGCGAACGCACGAGTGGAATCCGGTGGGCGACACGTTTTCGAGAACCGTGAAACCAGGCTCCTTTCGGTCCGTCGCAACGTCCCAACCCCAGACCGAAAACTCCGGGTAGACGTCGACATGGTTCCACACCGTCGGCTTCGGCAGGGGATCGGCGAACGCGCGCATGTGAAACAGCATAGTCTTCGCAATCCCCGGCGTGCCGTGATCGGCTTTAAATATTTCCGACTCGTGATGCCCCTGCGTGTAATCCCAGATCAGGTTCATGCGGCGATGATAAAACTGGATGAAGTCATCCGTCCCCATGATCATTCGCGTCCGCATGCCGTCATAGTTGTTGTGCATCTCCTCGTGCCGGTATTCCACGGGAAAACCGCGCGGCCCCACCACGAACTCCGAAGAGCCCATGAAGTTCGACATGCTCGAAACCAGGTCGGGGTATTTGCCCGCCACCCAGGACGACATGAAGCCGCCCATGGACAAGCCGGACGTGCCGCGGTGCCCACGATCCGGTATGGTGCGGTACGTGGCGTCAATGTAGCGTACCAGTTCGGGAAAGTACAGCGGAAACTGCCGGTCCGTCTCCACCGGGCCGATGTTATATGGCCGGACGTAGTTCTCGCCGGGCGTCCTCGGGTTATGCCCATCCCACCGCACCACGATCAAATCATGCGTGCCGACGAAGCTCGCGAAGTTGTCGCCGCTGTAGTCCGCACCCTGATCGTAATTGTGGCCGGCGCTGCACTGGTTGTAGCGTTCACCCCATCCGTGGAAAAAGTACACCACTGGATATCGCTTCCCGGAGGTCTCGTAGTCGGGCGGCAGGAAGATACGGTAATGGCGTGTCTCATGGAAGACCTGGCTCTGGTGTGTACGATCCAGGATGATGGCGGTGGCTCCGAAAGCGCCTGTGGCGTGGATTACCGCATAGAACAGGGCGGTGACCAGCCTGCCCCGTCCCGTTTGTCCGGTCAACATGTCCTCAACGCTAGTTGAGACGCGAAGTGCTGTCAAGCCGTGTCGGCAGCATCAGGCGGCTCGCCCGATGGCCTGCTGCGCCGCAGGGCCGCCGGATCTCCTGGCGTAGAACGTCGGAATGCCTTGCAGCGCGTGCAAGAGGTTAGCGCAACCAATCCACACCCGTTATTCGCCTGTTTATCAGGAGGGATCCCCTGCGCCTGTCTCCCGCCAACCGAGCCATCTGTGCTGTACAATGGGCAATCCCTTATGTCCAAGTTCAAAGCCGTCTGGCGCACTCTGTTCGACGTGCGACCCGGAGAAGCCGTACGGACGGCGTACATGGCGCTGTATCTGCTCCTGGTGATGGTGGCGTATTACATTCTCAAGCCGGTTTCGGCGGCGATGTTTCTCAACAAGCTCCCCATCAGCCAGTTGCCCTATCTGTATATCCTGTGCGCGGTCGCCGGCGGGTTCGTGGCGCAGTTCTACACGCGGATTGCGCTGAAGGCGTCGTTGCAGGTGGCAGTCGGCTGGGCCATGTCCATCTCGGTGCTGTGCCTCATCGGGCTGTGGTGGCTGGTAGGACCGGGCCGCCCGTGGATGCTTTATGTGTTTAACGTGTGGGTCAGCCTGTTCAGCGTCGTGCTGGTTTCGCAGGGATGGCTGGTGGCGGCCAACATTTTCGATTCGCGCCAGGCTAAGCGCCTGTACGGGCTTTTGGGCCTCGGCGCGGTGCTCGGCGGATTGCTGGGAAGCGCCATCACATCGGTCGCGGCCCACTCGCTGGGCTCGCGTAACCTGATTCTGGTTTCCGGCGTGATGGTGGTGTTCGCGTACGGCGCTTTCCGTCTGGCGGCGCGGCATGCGGCCGCGGACTTGTCGCGGGCGCGGGGCGCGCGCCAGCAGACGCCATTCTCATCCCGCGAGCTGTTCCGCTCCATAGCCTCTCACCGGCATTTGCAGATCATCATCGCGGTCATTCTTCTGACCTTTATTGTGGATGAGTTGGTCGATTTCCAGTTCCAAGCCATCGCCCAGCGGCTTTATCGAGGCGAGGTGCTCACTGCGTTCCAGGCCCGCTATTTTCTGTATCTGAACAGCGCCTGCCTGTTGCTGCAGTTCTTTTTCACCGCCTGGGTGGTGCGCCGCGCCGGCGTGGGCGGGATGCTGCAGATCGGCCCGATGACGCTGGGAGTGTTCTCGCTCGGCTCGGTATTGGTTCCCGGTATCGTCACCACCGTGATGACGCGCTTCATGGAAAACCTGAACCGGTATACCTTCAACCGCACGGCCATGGAGCTGCTGTTTCTGCCGCTGTCGGCCGACCTGCGAAACCGGACCAAGGCGTTCGTCGATATTTTCGTGGATCGCTCGGGCCGCGGCCTGGCGGGGGTGGCGCTCGCGTCCTTGCTGGCGCTGGGCGTACGGGACGTGCGCGCAGTCGCGCTGCTTACCATTTTCTGCGCGGTCGTTTGGTTGCTGCTGGCGCGCCGCGCGCACCGCGAGTATCTCGGCGTTGTGCGCGACCGGCTGCAGCGGCGCCGCCTGGATTTGGAAAGCTCCCGCATTACGGTGGGCGATCCGGAGACCATCGCCATGCTCGAGCCGATCGCTCTCACCGGCGCCGCGCGCCCGGCATGCTACGCCCTGACGCTGTTGGCGGAAGCCCCGGGCTACCATGCTTCCGCTCTGCTGCTGAAACTGAAGAAGAGCCCCCTGGGCCAGGTGCGTGAGAAGGTTTTCGAGATCGCCGCCGCGCTGCCGGAGGTGAATCTGATTCCCGAGGCGCTCGACGAAATTTCCCGCACGGGAGAGGCGTTGAAAGCGGCCGTGGCTTACGTGCTGACGGTTTCTCCGGAAGCTCATTCCCATGCCGCCGGGTTCTTGCATTCGGACAGGCATGCGCTGGCCGAAGCGGCGGTGGAAGCCATGGCGGGAAAGCCGGCGATCGCGGCGGCTGTCATTACGGGCGAATGGCTGGAACAAAACTGGAAATCGCCCGACCCGAGGTCCCGCGCCCTGGCGGCGTTTGCCTGGGGCGTGCGGCCCGAGGACTCCTTGGCCAGCGCGCGGCGCTTGCCTCTGATCGCGCTGGTGGAGGACCAAGACCCCATGGTTGCGGCGGCCGCCTGCCGCGCCGCCGGCGCGCGCAAAGACCGCGGCTGCGTGGAAGCCATTCTGCGGCGCCTGTCCGAGCCCCTCATCCGCGCCGCCGCGATCCAATCGCTGGCGGCCTATGGGAACCGGATCGCGGGCGTGCTGGAGGATTGTCTGGCCGACGAAAGCGTTCCGGTCACGGTACGGCGGCAGATCCCGCGCGTTCTGCAACGTTTCGCCAATCAGCGCAGCGTGGAGGTGTTGCTGGGCGCGTTGAACGAGCTTCAAGATGTCGGCGTTCGAGCCGCAAGCCTCAAGGCGTTAATTCGGTTGCGCGAGACCGCGCCCCACCTGGAATTTGGCGAGCCCTTCGTTACCGCGCAGATTCTTGCGGAAGCCCGGCGTTATTTCGAGCTGTATGCAGCCCTCGAGCCGTTCCGGCCTCACGCCCACCCGCACAGCGCCACGAGCCTGCTGGTGCGCACCATTGAAGACCGCTTGAAGCATACCCTCGAGCGGCTCTTCAACCTGCTCGGCTTGCGCTACCCGCTCCAGGAGATGCAAGCGGCCTACATAGCCGTCCAAACGCACCGCAAGGAGCAGTTCCAGGCCGCGATGGAGTTTCTGGATAATGTGCTCGACCGGCCGCTAAAGCGCGTGCTGATTCCCCTGCTGGATGCGTCCGATCGCGTGGCGGAGCACGGGAGATTGCTGTTTGGGGTCGAAGTGCGCGACGCCGAGTCGACCGTGCGGGACCTGATCGTACACGGCGACCCCTGGCTGCGCGCTTGCGCCATGGCCACGGCGGCAGAGCAAAAACTCTACGCGCTGGCGCCGGAGATCGCCACCATCAGCCGTCAGATGCATGGCGAAGTCGGCGATGTGGCGCGCACGGCGGCCGTCGCTCTCCATCGGTAGGCGGTGTACTCAGTTTCTGAGCGACACGGAGCGACGAGCCTCAAACCCAGGCGCCGGCGAGGTGAGTTGCTTTGGTTTGCGTCGGGATCTAGAATCAAACTTCTTTCATGAAGCGAAAGCGCCGCCGCGAGTCCCAAAAAACAGAAGCCGCTCGTGTGGCCGAGTTACAGAAGCACCCTGAGAAGAGTGCCGAGGCACGAGCTTGGCCGGGGGAGCAATTTCGGTACCTCTGGGTCGTCGGCATCGTCCTCATCGCACTCTGCACCGCCATCATATATGGACAGACGATTCGGGTTCCGCCCATCGGCTACGAAGACCCTTTCTACCTTGTACACAGTCCATACGTCCGCGTGAACCCTGCATTTTCCCGTCTGGACGCGGTTTGGACTGAGCCGTACTTTGCGAATTTTCACCCAGTCACGACCACGACCTGGCTTATCGATCGTGCGCTGGCCGACAAAACGCAGCCCTTCGATGGGCTGCCATTCCGCATCACGCAGCTCCTCTATGCGTTTCTTGGCGCGTCGCTGCTGATTTGGCTCTATCGCCGGCTCGGTGTTCCCACCATTATCGCCGTGCTCGGGGCCTTGGTGTTTGCAGTTCATCCGATCCACGCCGAGGTGGTTGCCTGGCTCTCAGCACGAAAGGATCTGGTGTCGCTGATCTTTATTGTGTTGTCATTTCTCGCCTGGCTGTGGGCGCTCGCGGCCTCGACCGTAAGCCAATGGAGGCTCCGGCACGCGCTCACCGTTTTCCTTGTTCTGTTGGCAGTTCTCTCCAAACCTATCGCCGTGATCCTACCGGCGCTGTTCGCCGCCTACGAATTCTGCTCCGGCGCCCACGCCGCTATCACGAGCTGGCGCTGGACGAAGAGGCATTGCCATCCGCTCCTGACTCGTGTGCTCGCGTTGACGGCGATCTTTCTGGTTGTCGGCGGCCTTTCCACTAAGATCTTCCGCACCGTGCTGGAGAGAGACGCGATGCATGGGGGCTGGTTGATCTTCGTACCGGTTGGTGTATTGCTCCTGATTCTAGCGGTCGCGCCATCCGCAGAGGAGTTGGCGGCATTTCGCGACGGAAGCAGCGCGGGAATGCGGGTATTGGGTCCGCCATTCGTTGCCCTCAGTGTGGTGTTCGGCGCTGGCTCCGCGTGGACTATCTGGGCACAACAGCAGGTAGGCGCAATCAAGGGTGGCTTGACACTGTTGCCCACGCTAAACCTCACTTTTGAGGTCATGCTCGCCTACGCAGGAAAGGCTTTTGTGCCCGCCCACATGAGTGCTTCCTATACCTGGATGGGAGGTCCCAACGTCAGCGTGAAAGGCCTGCTCGGAGCTGCACTGGTCTGCGCGGCCGTGTGGATCGCCATGCGCCTGGCCGGGTCGCTGGATCGCAATCGCCGGCTGATCGCTTTCGGAATTTTCTGGTATTTGATCGCTTTAATTCCGGTATCGAACCTGATACCGACAAGCACAAAGATGGCTGACCGCTATTTGTTCGTGCCCACCGCCGGAGCCATCTTGGGGCTGCTGGCGCTAACCGCCATGTGTTTTCCCGCCTCCCGTCCGAAGCAGTTTGAAGTCTGCGCTGCACTCTTATTGGTCGTAACTGTTTATACCGCGCGCTCCTTCGGCCGCACGGAGGTCTGGTGCGGCAAAACCACTGAGTGGAATGGACGGCCGCAGCCCGATCTGAGCCTGTGGACGGCCGCGGTAGACACCAGTCCTGAGAATATGTGGGCACTCACGAACTTGGGTTTAGCGTACCTCCACTTGAGTCCGCCGGAAGCCGACAAGGCGTTGGTGTATCTGAATCATGCATTGCAGATTGGCGAAACCAACCAATCCAACAATGCGGACAACCGTCTGCTCGTCCTTACGCCGGTGTACGAGGGCCTGGCCGATGGGTATCTCACGCACGCGGCCCAACTCAACGTCGACACGATAGGCTCGACCGTTTGGCAAGACAAGAAAGAAGCGTACGTCAACGCGGTCAAGTACTTCGGGTTGGCCTCCAAGGCGCCCTCTGGCTTCGCATCGTCCGATGCGCGAGTTCTCAGCAGATTTGCCGAAGCTTGCGAAGGCCAGGCAGTCATGGACGCCCAGGAACTTGCGGCCGTTCGGCCGGAAGAGCGTGAGCCCTTGGTCCGCGAGAGGAATGAACTCCGCCGCCAGTCTGAAGAGTCGATGCGCGAAGCTCTGGAAACCCTGGCTACCGGCAATGTGCCCCGGATGGATCCCAACTACCGAACGGTGATGATTGGGCAGGGCAACATCATTTTCGGCCGCGAGGTTGGCGCACCGAATGAGGAAAAGCCTGGCTACTATCAGCGAGCGTTGGTTCGCTACCAGGAGGCCGCCGCACTCCTTCCAGATGACCCGCGACCGCTGCTATACGAGGGGCTTTGCTACGAGCGCCTCACTGGCATCGCGCAATCTCCCGAGGAGAAGCGCCGGCAGTTCGCTCTCGGGGAAGCAGTCTTGCGCAAAGCACTCACGCTGAACGTCGATGCGCCGGACTACAGTCTGGCTCTTCCGTACAGGGCACTGGCCTCACTCTATGCTCACGTAAACGATTTTCATTCCGTACTGGATTCCCTGAAGAAGGCACAGCAAGCTGACCCAGCCGGCTCCGCGTCGACACCGCTGGCCCGCGACATCCAGAGCGTAGAGCAGTATCTCACAACGCAGGAAAAGAACCACTGAGAGCCGATGCCGCTTGAACGTCGTTTCCCGCACGGAGGTGTTGTACGTTTCGGCGGACCGGAACCCGATGGCGGCGCCTGTGAAATCCAACTGCTGCAGTTTCCGGGCCCGGGTGGGGTTCGCCCAGGCACTCTCGCCGAGCGCGCCGGCATAAGCAAGCAGGCCATGAACCAGCTCAATGTGGTACCGCAACAGCTCTTCGTGTATCCTGGATTCACCACGGGACACAAGGAGGATTAAGGAGGATCTATGCGTCTCATACTCGCCCTCTGCGCCCTAACGGCCATCGGGGCCGCGGCGGACGAACCGCTGCTACTGCAAAAGCCAACTCTGAGCAAGACCCATATCGTGTTTGTCTATGCGGGCGACCTCTGGAGCGTGGCGCGTGAAGGAGGCGACGCCGTGCGCCTCACCAGCGGAACCGGTGTTGAAACCGACCCGGCGTTTTCGCCCGACGGTACACGCATCGCATTTACTGGCGAGTACGACGGCAACGTGGACGTTTTCGTCGTCCCCGCTTCGGGCGGCGTGCCGAAGAGACTCACGTGGCACCCTGCGCCCGATCGCGTCCTGGGCTGGACGCCTGATGGCAAGCGGGTCATCTTCGGGTCATCGCGAACCGCATATTCGCGTTACGGCGAGATGTTCAGCGTCCCGGCCGAGGGGGGCGTGGAAGAAAAGTTGCCGCTCCCTACCGGGTACCAGGCGTCGATGTCGGCCGACGGCCAGTCGATCGCCTACGAGCCCACTGGGAAGGCGTTCCTGATGTGGAAGAGATATCGCGGCGGCCAGACGGCGCGCATCTGGCTCGCCCGCCTCTCCGACAGCACCATAACGAAGGTGCCGCGCACGAATTCCAACGACTTCAACCCCATGTGGTCCGGAGACCGCGTCTACTTCCTGTCGGACCGCAACGGGCCGGTGACGCTCTTCTACTACGATGTGAAGACGAAAACCGTGCGCGAAGCGATTCCGAACCAGGGCCTGGACCTGAAGTCCGCCTCGCTTGGACCGGATGCGATTGTCTACGAACAGTTCGGCGGGATTTCCCTTTATGACCTGAAGTCCGGCAAGACGAAAGCGATTGCGATTCGCGTACAGGGCGATTTTCCGGAATTGCGCACCAGGTTGGTTAACGTGGGGCGGCGGCTCAGCTCGCCGGCCGTGTCGCCGAATGGCGCTCGCGCCGTGTTTGCGTCCCGCGGCGACATCATCACCGTACCGGCGG
>Ga0209415_10003467_pt1 | contig 29338 bp, 24 predicted proteins | sample PeaSoiSIISIP2007_FD_187696 | JGI IMG/M metagenome (GOLD analysis project Ga0209415, IMG submission 187696) | Peat soil microbial communities from Weissenstadt, Germany - SII-SIP-2007 (SPAdes) (version 2) | ecosystem: Environmental > Terrestrial > Soil > Wetlands > Peat | place: Germany...
TGGCTCATGTGCCCAACATAGACGCCTTCCCAAAATTTTCAAGAAGAAATTTCAAAGAGGTTTTTTCACAGCTTCAGCGCCTCTGCGTTGAATGGTGGTCTTTTGACCTCTTTGTACCGTGTATTCGAAACCCGCCTAAATCCTCCCCACCTCAAAATATATTTTTTCATGTTGCCTTATTTAGCACTTGACTTGAATATTGCGGATTGCTACTCTAAACCGTAACGCGAATTCAGGCCCCGCCTGAACCCACGCGAGCCAAAGCTCTACTCAGTGGCCGTGAAGCATCGTTAGCCGCGCGCAAGCCCATCCAAGGCTTAGCCACTTCGGATTGAGGAATCCGATCCTCAACTCTACGCCGCGGCGTACTCACTAAGTCCTTTAGAATGATATTCATTGGACGATCGATGCCCATAACCCCTTTGTTTTGATATTCATACGAAAACGGAGGGGGTGGGGGGCACCCACACAAAGATTGTCATTCTGAGCCCGCCGCGGCGGGCGAAGAACCTCTCTTGCATTTGAGTTTAGATTATTTTCTAACAAAGAAAGGAGCTCCACCAATGCCCGCCAAACCATCCGCAAAACCAAACACCTCAATCACCACCGACCCCCGCTGCCAATACGTCGCCTCCTCGGGCCGCCGTTGCAAATCCCCCGCCGCGCGGGACACAACTCGCGCCACCGGCTACTCCGCCTTCTGTCTCCCTCACTCCCAAATGGAGCAGCAATATCTTGACGCCAAATCCGTCTCCAACGAATTGCTCGGTCGCGTGTTCGACTTCCGCACCGACCTGGCCGTCAATGAAGTCCTTGGAAGACTTTTTATTCTTGTCGCGGAGAATCGCATCCCCCTGCGCAACGCCACAGCGCTCGCTTACATTTGCCAACTGATTCTCGCCAGCCACTCGGGATTGCGCTACGAACTGAACATGAGAAGCGGCGAAAGTGGCGAGCGATTCGTCATCAACGCCGCGGTGGACATGTTGTACGGCAAGCCCAATGACGAAAAAGAGAAAAAGAGCAACACCAATAACGCCAACACCAAACCAGACGACCAGTAGGAATCCTGGCGGATACAGATGGTTCACCAAAAACCAAAATCGGTGTAACCGGATCGCCCCGCTGAACATCTTATATTGGTAAATAAAACAGGGGATTGGGCAATTGCGGATGTGATTTCAGAAAAAGGCCATTCGGCGTGTAGGACCTGCAAGTAAATTTCACAATCCTTGTAGTTTTCCCGCGCAGTTTGCAGCTGATTAATTAATATTCATTGGCCGAGCTTCTGGCTCGATGTGTGCATTGCCTTGCCAGGCAGAATTCTTATTTTGAAAGGATGAAAGCATGCCAGGTTGTTGCAAGATTGATAAGGAACGGCGCTTGGTGTTGACCACCGCATCCGGTGTTTTCACACGGGAAGATGTGTTGGCGATTCAAAGAAAACTGGCCAAGGATCCGGATTTTGATCCGACATTTTCGCAATTATTGGATACCACGCACGTGACGAAACAAGAGGTCACGGCGGAGGATATCCAGAAGCTCGCCGAAGCGAGTCTGTTCGCTCCACACGCGCGTCGCGCCATCATTGTGAAACATGACGTTTGCTATGGATTTGCGCGAATGTTTGAGCTGCTCCGCGCGGACAAAGGAGACCATGGAATTTCAGTCTTCAGAGACCTGGAGGAAGGTCTGGAGTGGGTTTTCCCTTCCAAAGCAGAAAACAGTTAATGGGATCAGGCCGTGCAATCGGATCCGTCGGCCTGTTACTTCAATGAGCGTGGCTACCCGAATTCGGGTCGCGCAGGATAGTCCACAATGATGGCCCGGCCATCGGTAAGGGCTTTGACGGAATGCCGAACACCGCTGGGGACGATGGCAACCAGGCCCGGGCGGGCGAGGTGCGCCACGCCGTCGATGGTCAGCTCCAGCTCACCCTCGATCACTTCGTAAACCTCTTCCTGCGGGTGAAAGTGCTCGTGAATGGAGGCGCCGCTCGCGAAATCGTAATGCGCGAAGGTCATGTTGATGGAGTGGAAATAGCGGCCCTTCCAGCCCGGCAAGCGTTCCACGATTTTCAAACTGCTCGTATCCACAACGGGCATAACGCCCTCCCTCTCAAGAAATATTACCACGGGAATAAAGCTTGACTAATATTCAGCCATATGGCTGAATATCAGGAATGTCGAAGCGCAAATCCAAAGCGCAACCGGATTCCTATAAGGACGTGTTTGGCGCGCTGGCCCATCCAGCCCGGCGCCGCGTGTTGCTGACGGTTTATTTCCATGGCGGCGCGATGTCCGCCGGAGAGATCGCGGCGATTTTTGCCCATGCCTGGCAGACGACCACCCGCCACCTCCAGGTCCTTGAGGCGGCCGGCCTGCTGACGCATGAGAGGCAGGGCAGGATGCGCGTTTACCGGCTGGAGCGCGCGCGATTGACGCTGGTGAGTGAATGGCTGGAACACTTTCAACGCAAGACAAAATATCGCGTAAGAGGAAAACAAAATGGCCACGAGAAGAAAACCAAAAGTAGTGAAGGCGAAGTCTTCAAAAGGCGCAGCGCGTGACGGAGGGCGCGGCGATGTGCCGCAGTTTTTCCGGCTCAACATCGAGGTGAGTGATCTCGATGCGGCCACTTCGTTCTATACCAAGCTGCTCGGCGTGCCAGGGCGGAAGCAGGCAGGGAGCCGTTGCTACTTCGATTGTGGTCCCGCAACGCTGCAGGTGCTGGATGTGTCCCCGGTCCGAGAGCCGCACCCGGCGGCCAAGGCTTTGTATTTCACGGTGAAGAATCTGGAGGCAGCATTCGCCCGCGCCCAGGCGCTGGGCCGACTGTCGCGGGAGGATGTTCATGACGCGCCGGGGGGAGGCATCGTGGTGCGGCCGTGGGGCGAGCGATCCTTCTATGTGGAAGATCCATGGGGGAATCCCCTCTGTTTCGTGGAACAAGGAACCGTTTACACGGGCTAGGGGCCGGCTCCGCAGCGCATGGGTGATTTTTAAGAGTTGAGGACGGTGCAAGCCGCGAGCGCCGCGAGTTTCTGGTCTGCGGTCCACGGCGGGCCGAGCAGTTTTCCCATGGCGGCAATTTTTCGCCGGATTCGAGGGGCCTTTTTGCCGGAGGCTCTAGTGAAATGCTGGTCCAAATCCCGCTCAGGAATTCGGGTGACCTGTAGATTCAATTTCCTAAATGCGCTGTGAAAAACGTCCCGAAAGAAAATTCCTTCGGCGGCGTGGAGCAGGGGATGGGCGGCAAGGATTTTCTCGAGCGGAGGCATGGCGCGCCCTGAGCCGGTCAAAACCGCGCAGCCCTGGACGCGATGGCCGGTGGCGCGCAGTTCATCGAGCAATTGCTGCAATGCCGCGAGGGCGAAGCCTTCGCATTTCGTGGCACATTGGGCGAGATATTTCTCCGCGTCGGTGAGTTTCTTTGAAGCGGCGCGGTGATAGGGCTGGAACGGCCCTCGCATTTTCGGATCGATCACGGAAACGCGGCTGCGAGCGACAACTTCCACGCCGTTGGCATCACCCGAGACGGCCACAACTGCACCCCACCCGGAATGCGCGCGAACTCCAATGGCTGCAGGTTTCATTGCGTAACTGATGGCAGATTATAGGCCCGCGCGGGGCAATCCTGCGTATTGGCTTGCTGAATTTATTTGACGCCACTCCGGTGAAAGAGACGCTTCAAGAGTTGGATCTGGCCGCCATGATAAGTGTCGTGCATGGCGATGCCCGCGATCATGTAGCGAGGGGCTTGGCGGCTGCCGAGTGAGCGGCGGTCGAGAGCGGAATCGTCGAGGGAAGCGGCGGTGGCCCGCAGTTCCTTGTGCATGCGCGCGAGCAAAGCGAGGTCGCGTTGCCAAGCTCGCGCGCTCAATTCAATGGGCCGGGGGAAGAAATTGCGCCCTTTTTCAGGGAAGTTGGCGCGCTTTTCTCCGAGAAGACGGCGCCGGACGGCATACTTCCAATAGGCCAAGTGGACAACGAGTTCCCAAATGCTATTGCGCCCCGGTCCCGGGCGGCGTGCGGCTGCATGGTGCGATACGCCGCGGAGGGCGGCGCGCAAACAAGGGCCGTGCCATGCGGGGCCCGCGTAGGCCTGGTCGAGAAGCGATAGCAAACTTTTGATTTCTTTGCGCGGCATGTGGAGTTACTCCGGGTGTTTCGTTGTATTGAGATGATGCTGGCATTTTCTGGGTTGCAAGAAAGTGCCGTAGCTGAATCGGTCGCACTCGACTAATCCGGGAGCGGACGGCCGCGAGTCTCGAGTCCAAAGGGGAGCAAGAGCAAGCCGAGAACGAATGCGAGCGCGGTCAAAGCAACGGGATAGCCGATGGTGCCGAAGTGAGCTACGCCCGCACCGACCAGAAAGGTGATGCCCGCTCCAGCAAAGCGGGCGAAAGAAGTTGCGAAGGCGAAAGCACTGGCGCGACATTCCGTGGGGTACTGCTCGGGCAGCCAGATCGTATAGACCGCGAAATTTGCGCCGCCGAAACCGAGGGCGAAGAGCGAGTACAAGAACATTTTCAATCCAGCGGGGCCCGGCTGGTAAAAGGCGTACCCGAAGGTGAATCCGATGGCGTTGAGCATCAGAAAAAAATAGACGCCCAGCGCGCCGCGGCGCCCGAGCGAGTCCACCATGAGAGGCGCGGCAAGGCAGCCAATGATGGTGGCCACGGAGAGCAAAACGGTGGCGACCGAAACCAGAGTCATTGTGGCCTGTGGCGTGAAAGCATTCGATTCGGAGAGCGAGGTGATTGCGGCGGGAACGTAAACCGAACCGGCCCAAAGTCCAGCGACGCTGACGACCATATACAAACTGTTCAGCAGGGTGCGGCGGCGAAATTCCGGAGTGAAGAGTTCCCCGAACGGTTGCCACAAACTCCAGCGACGGATGATCTGTTCCTTCTGGCGCCAACGTGCGGGTTCGACAACGCCGTACCGGATGAGCACGACGAGGAGCGCGGGTGCTCCGCCGATAATAAACATCCCCCGCCAGCCGTAACGACTGCCTACGACGGAATTTGCGACGCCCGCGAGCAAAATCCCAAAATAGTAGCCGGTGTGCATCCAGGCACCGGCCGATACACGGCGATTTTCAGGCCATGCTTCGGCTATGTATGTGCCGCCCATGGCCCACTCGCCGCCGATGCCGATGCCGGCGAGCAAACGGAAGAGTGCCAGGTGCCACACGTGAGTGGCCGCCGCGCCTGCCAGAGTGAACACGGAATACCAGAGGATAGAGATTATCAGTGTAAGAACGCGGCCGTACTTGTCCGCGACCGGGCCCCAGAGAAACGCGAGTCCCCAGCCAATCAGGAAGAGGGCGAAGAGCAGGCCGCCATAGAATCCAACCGTGGCTGTGGTTGCGGACATTCCCGAGCGCGGCAGCAATTCGCGCAAGGCGGGCACCATCACCAGCGCATAAATGAAAGAGTCCATGCCATCGAGAGCCCAGCCGCCCCATGAGGCCAGGAAACCGGCAATCTGCTGACCGGTGAGGGGCGTGGCGCTGTGCGCGCCCATTGGATTTGGGCCGGCTTGATGCATGCAAATGTCCTGGTCCGCGGGGCCACTCTATCAGATTCGATAAAAGCGCTTTGGGCAATCCGCGCGAATGACGGAGCGGGGAATGTTTTCAAAGCCTGTGACATTTCCATTTGGCCGGCGTCTATAGATTGAGTATTCTATCCATAGATTGGCTATGGGTGGAGGAGCTATGACAAAAGAAGCGCTAAGTAAGAAAGCAGTTTTGCTGCCGGGGACACTGGAAATGTTGATTCTGAGGTCCCTGGAGCGCACTGGGGAACCGATGCATGGCTATGGCATCGCGCTGTATATCAAACAGATCTCCAAGGAAGTGCTGCTGGTGGAAGAGGGCTCGCTCTACCCTGCTTTGCAACGGCTGGCTATCAAGGGGTTGGTGAAGGCGGAATGGAGCGAGTCGGAAACCGGACGCAAGGCGCGCTTCTACAAGTTGACCAGCGCGGGGAGAAAGCAGGTCACCGAAGAAGTGGCGGGATTTGAAAAAATATTGGAAGCGATGCTGCGCGTGGTGCAGCCTGCGTGACGATTTGGGGTGAAAGGATTCAGCGATGAGCAAACTTGCGGAATTCCGGCGGCGGCTCATTCAATTGGGAAGGAAGAGCAAAGTGGATACGGAATTGGCGGAAGAGATGCGGCAACACCTGGAGATGAAGGTCCAGGCGAATATTCACGCGGGCATGACGCCACAGGAAGCTCGATTCGAGGCGCAGCGTGAGTTTGGAAATCGGACGCGGCTGCAGGAAGAAAGCCGCGAACTTTGGCGATGGATGTCGCTCGAAAGTTTTTTTCGGAGCGTGCGGTACGGGCTGCGCGTGCTGCGCAAGTCGCCGGGGTTTACGGCCATCGCGATATTGACCCTTGCGCTGGGCATCGGCGCAAACGCGGCGATCTTCAGCGTGCTGGAGGCGCAGCTCTGGCGTCCGCTGCCATTCCCAGATTCCGAGCGATTGGTGGAGGCGCATCTGGTGCTCCGCGAGAGGTCGCGGCAATGGGATGTGCTTCCGGTCCGCGTTTTCCAGGCGTGGCGCAGCGAGAGCCACTCGTTTACGAACATGACGGGATATTTGTATCCGCAGAACCGCAATCTGACCGCCAACGGTTCCTCGGAGCGCGTTCACGTTATGGCTGTGGCTGCCAATTTCTTCGACACGCTGGGACTCGCGCCGGAACGCGGGCGTGCTTTTTCGTCAGATGAGGAAAAACCGGGAGGCAATCACCTGGCCATTCTCAGCCATGCGCTTTGGCAAAATCGCTTTGGGTCCGATCCGGGGATGCTCGGCAGAGTGATCACGATTGATGGCGAGTCTTACTCCGTCGTGGGGGTGGCTACCTCGAGCCTGCGGATCGAATACTTCTATGACGAGCCTGCGATCTTCGTTCCTCTGGCCATGGAGGAATCGAAAGTTCTGCGAAACCTATACGCCATCGGCAGGCTGGCTCCGGGATTCACACCAGAGGGCGCCCAGACGGAACTGGAGGCGATCCTTCAACACCAACTGAAAGCGGAGGCCATTCAGCCCGAACCGACCGCAGCAGTCAGCAATCTTCGAGAGACATGGACGCAATTCGCCGCGGCGCCGCTTTATTTTTTCGCGGGAGCTGTCGCGCTGGTTCTGCTGATCGCCTGCGTCAACACGGCCGGACTGCTGCTTGCGCGGGGGCTGGCCCGCCAACGGGAATTCGCGCTGCGCGCCGCGCTGGGCGCGGGGGTGGGAACACTGATTCGCCAATCCCTGATGGAAAGCTTGCTGCTCTCCGTCGGCGGCAGCGCCGCAGGCACGGTGCTGGGCGTGTGGCTGGTCCAAGCGATGTCCACATTCATTCCCGACGACATGCTGCCGCGCCGGGCTCCCGTTGAATTCGACACCCGGGTGGTGCTGTTCGCGATAATTATTTCCATTGCTTCCGCGCTGCTGGTGGGACTGGTGCCGGGAATTCTTGCGTCCCGCGTTGATGCCAACCGTGTGCTGGGACAGAATTCCCGCTCCTTCACTGCGGGCCGCGGACAGCGGCGCATGCGGAGCACGCTGGTATCCATCGAAGTTGCGCTGGGGCTCGTTTTATTGTTTGGCGCGGGTCTGTTTCTCTCCAGCTTCATCCGTCTGGTAAATGCGCCGCGTGGATTTGAGGCTCCTGGCGCGCTCACTTTCCACGTGGCCTTGCGGGGAAATGACTATTCCAAGCCCGAACAGATGCAGCGATATTTCAGGCAACTGACGGACAAATTGGATTCACTTCCGGGAGTTCACGAAGTAACGCTGGGCAGCGGGCTGCCGCTTGCCGGCACCGATTTGTGGGGGAATGTGAACGTAGCCGGGCGGCCCCCGATAAGCAAGTACGGACTGTACGTGGATGTGTTTGCGGTGACGCCGAATTACTTTCAGGCGCTAGGGATGCGCCTGCTCGCCGGGCGCAGCTTCGATCCGCACGACGACGCTGGATCAACGCGCGTGGCCATTGTCAACCGGAACGCGGCAAGAGAATTATTCGGCACGGAAGATCCGCTGGGAAAGGTATTGGAGTATGTCGCGGCGCCCGGACGCGGAGTGCCTGCGGAGCCTCCAGTGCAAATCGTGGGAGTGGTGGAAAACGCGCAGGAATTCAACGCCAATGAATTACCCTTTGAAGAACTGTACGTTCCCTTTGCGCAAAAAGTCGTGCCTTCGGCGTACGCGCTGTTGTATTCCGATGCGCCGCGCGGAACGCTCAGCAGCGCCATTCGCGCGGCTGCTTACGACATCGACAAAAACCAGCCGGTCTATGACATGCAGACCATGGACGAGCGGATCGATGAATCGGTGAGCGGGGCGCGATTTAATTTAGTTTTGGTAGCAGGGCTGGCAGGAGTGGCCATCCTCCTGGTGGCCATCGGGATTTTCGGCACGGTGTCGTACTTCGTGGAGCAACGCACGCAGGAATTCGGCATCCGGCTGGCGCTGGGCGCCAGTCCGCGGAAATTACTGGCACATACCATCGGTCAATCGTTGCTGACAGGGGCCGTGGGGCTGGCATTGGGCGTGGCCACTTCGCTGGCGCTGGGACGTCTACTGCGGCACGCGCTGTATCTTGTACCGCACGAACATACTGGAATGCTTTACGGCGTGAGCATTTATGATCCGCTGTCGCTGGTGTGTGCCGGAGGAGTATTGTTCGCAGCGCTGTTGCTGGCGAGCTACCTTCCAGCGCGGCGGGCCACGCGTGTGGATCCGATGGTGGCGTTGCGGCACGAATAGGCCGCCGTCTCTGCGATCCCAAACGCTGGAAGCCCGTGGGCGAAAAACAGTCCGCCGCACCGAAAGGCCGGTTATTCGGCGCGCAGCGCCTCAACCGGATCTACAGCAGCAGCGCGGCGAGAGGGCAGGTAACACGCGAGCATGGCAGTGGCGATCAGTCCAAGCGACACCGCGACATAGGTGATGGGGTCGGTTGGGCTGACTCTAAAGAGCAAGGAGGACATCAGGCGCATGGTGGCGAATGCCGCACCGAGGCCGAACACCACACCTACACCGGCCAACAATACTCCGTGACGCACAAACATGCGCGTAACGGACTGCGGCTGCGCACCGAGCGCCATGCGAATACCGATCTCCCGCGTGCGTTGGGAAACGGAATAGGCAATCACACCATAAATACCGACCACCCCGAGCAACAAGGCCATCCCGCCTGCAACGCCAAGCATGATCAAGGTGAACGAGGTCCGAGCCATAGACCGGTTGTAGAAATAATCAAGCGGATGGACATCGGCGAGTGGAAGATTCGGATCCAGAGACCACACCGCCTGCCGAACCTCCTGCAGAAAGCTTTCCGTGCCGGCGCGCGGGCTGCGAATTGCATATCCGAGGTCGCGCTGTGCGTGCAAGGCATCGCTCTCAAAGTGACTGGTCACAAGCGGCCAATAGACGGATGACGGCGGTTCCGTACTCACTCCGTCGTCATAAACATTTCCCACCACACCAACAACCTGCCGCCAATCGTCGGTGGAGGACACACGAATCCTTTTCCCAAGGGCATTGGCGGGATCGTGCCAATATTCGCGCGCAAAGTTTTCCGACACCAGCGCGACCGGAAGGGTCTGGTAGATGTCCTGCCAAGTGAGATCGCGTCCGGCAATGAGCGGCGTCCCCAAGGTCTGCAGGAACCCAGGCGACGTGAATTTGAACCGTCGAACCGGAGGAAGCTCTCCCTCTTTGTAGTCGTGGTCCTCGGCGAAAACGGGATCGAAGCTCCCATTCATATCCATGGGGATTTTTGTGGAAATACCGACCGAAGAAACTCCAGAAATCGCGGCCAGCCTGCGCAGAATCTCTTCCGACATGCGCGCTACCTTTACGGGATCCTTGACCTCGGCTTCGGGAATGTAAATGCGGAAGGTTTGCACCTGACCCGGCCCCCCGAATCCCGGATCCACGTGCATCAGCTCGCGAAACGTGCGAATCATTAATCCCGAGCAGATCAGCAGGACGACGGCCAGCCCCACTTGCACCACGACCAAAACGCTTCGCGCGCGGTGCTGATCCCGGCTCTGGCTCAGACCCCGCGCGCCTTCACGGAGTCCGGCGTTCAGGCGCACTCCGGCATACTTGAAAATAGGGATGGAGCCAAAGAGCAAACTGGCGAGAACCGCCAGGAGGAATGTGAATAGGACTACTCGCCCATCGATACCGATTTCGTGAATTCTAGGCAAGCCGGCCGGCGCCAGTGCCACCAGGACACGCAACGTCCCCCAGGCAACCGCCAAACCCAGCACGCAGCCCAGCAATCCCAGGATAACGCTCTCGAATAACAACTCGAATGCGATTCGCCCGCGCCCCGCGCCCAGTGCGGAGCGGACGGCCAGTTCCTGCCGGCGTCCTTCCACTCTCACCAGGATCAAATTAGCCACATTGGCGCAGGCAATCAGCAGCACAACGCCGATGGATCCCATCAGCACCCACAGCACGCTCCCAATGTCTCCCACCACATCCTGTTTCAGTGGGCGTAAATTTGGGGCGATGTGCGCCTGTTCAAACAGTTTTATGCTGAAGCCCTCCGGCGCTGGAAAACTGCGATTGACGATGGGAAGCAATCGGGCAACGTCCGAACTCGCCTGCGCAATGGTAACGCCCGGCCGCAGCCTGGCGATGGCCTGGAAGCTGAAATTGCCGAGAAAGAGCTTGCTGCGATCAAATCTCAAAGGGAGGATTAACGCCGGATCGGTTTGATCCAGGAAATGAAAGTCGCGCGGCAACACACCGATAATAATCCGCGGACGGCCATCTACATTAATCGTCTTCCCCAGAACCGAGTTGACGCCTCCGAACTTGCTTTGCCAATACCCGAATGACAGCATGACGGTTTCCGGCGAGGATGGTACATCGTCATCGCGGCTTATCGAGCGCCCCAAGGCTGGGGCGATTCCGAGGATTGGAAGCGTGCCGTCGGTCACATCCAGGGTGCGCACCTGCTCCGGCTGACCGACACCGGTCACACTGTCCGAATCGGTGGAGAAAAGCCCAATATCCTGAAAAGTGCGGCCCTGGTCGCGAACCACAAAATATGTGGAAGGCGACAGAACCAGTTCCTTGATGTTTACACCTGGAGCCGTGAGCCAGACACCGACCAATTCCTCGGGATGCGGATAAGGCAGGGGTTTCAACAAGACGCCATTCAGAACGCTGAATACCACCGAATTCGCCCCTACCGCCGCGACCAGAGTGAATAGAGTTATGGCGGTGAACATCGGCGCTCGGGCGAGCCTTCTCAGTACCTGCTTGAGTTGTATTCCGAAAGATCCCATGGGTCAGACCTCCAAAGGCATCGAACATCCCAGAAGCGCCAAATGCGCTCCGCCAGTCTACAGATAGATACGCAGGCGCGCGAAGTATGTTCCGAGAGAAATTGAAAGGAGCGCATTTAGCGTCAGCATCCCGGCGCGGTTGGATAAATCCCTAAAAACCAGTTCCTATTCCATTCGCAGGGCGATGATTGGCGAAATAGATGCCGCGCGACCCGCGGGAATTATGGCCGCGAAAAACGAACAGAGTGCAAGGGCGCTTGCGGCGATCCCCAGCGCAAAGGGATCCCAGGAGGAGACACCGTACAGTTCGGAAGAGATTAAGCGGCCGGCGGCGACGGCAAGCGGCAAGCCCAAAATTAATCCGATGAACACGCGCTTAAATGCGCCCCGCAGGACGAGCTGCACTACGTTGGCGCGGTTGGCGCCGAGGGCCATGCGGATACCGATTTCGTTGGTGCGCTGGGCGACGGTGTAGGCGGTGACGCCGTACAATCCGACCGCTGCCAGGATCAATGCGACGATTCCGAACAGGCCGGCGAGGCCGGCCACGGCGCGCTCCTGGTCGAAGGAAAGATCGACCTGCGTTTGCAGGGTCCGGACGCTGTTGACGGTGATATTGGGATCCAGTTCCGACATCATGTTGACGATGAGCGGCTCCAGCGTACCGGGAGAAGAGTTGGTCACCAGCACGATTCCGCTGATGACATGGGAGCTCACCTCCAGCTTTTGCATCAATTCAGTTTTGTACTCGATGTTTTGAGCGAGCGGCACGAAGAAGGTTGGGAGGAGCCGCCTGCGCAGCGCCCAGGATGCAAATTTTGCATCGCGAACAACGCCAATGATGCGGTAGGTTCCCGCGTTTTCGGGGAGGTCCATCCCGAAGTGTTGATCGAGAGGGTCTTCGCCGGACTTGAAAAAGCGCTTGACGAAAGCTTCGTTGACGATGGCCACGGGCGCGGATTTTTCGTTGTCGGCATCGGTGAAATTGCGTCCGCGAAGAATGGGCATGCCGAGGCTTTGCAGATAGTTGGCGCTAACGCGGTCCCACGACGCGTCGGTATCCTCGCCTGTTTGGGCAGGAGGATGGCCGGCGACCAGGATCATCTCCCCCCAATTGTCAGTGAGCGGGTTATAGAGCGCCATGCCGGAACCAGATACGCCGGGCAGGCGATTGAGGCGCTCCTCAATCTGACGATAGAAAGCATTCAACTGGGGAGGTGTGCGGTCCGAATGCGGATTGTGCAACGAGACTAGCACGCGGCCCTGGATTTGATATCCAAAATTCATGCCTTCGAGATTGTTCAGGCTTCTAGCAAGCATGGTTGCACCGGCGACGAGGACAATCGACACTGTGGCCTGCACGATGAGCAGGGCTTTTCGGGCGAAAGAGGATTGTCCGCGTGTGCTGCGGCCTGATCCTCGCAATGCTTCGGCTGGATCGGTGCGCGTGGCAAACCATGCGGGTGCCGCGCCAAAAATAATTCCGGTGAGCAGCGCCAATCCGAAGGCGAACAACAATACTTCCAGCGAAGGAGCGATGCTGATGGGAAGGAAATGCGAGCTCTGAAAGGCCAGCGAAAGCAGAAGGCGCGCGGCGGCCATGGCGACCAGGAGCCCAGCGATACCCCCGAAAACTGCGAGCAGGATACTTTCGGTGAGAGCTTGCACAATAATCTGGCGGCGCGTGGCGCCGATGGCGAGCCTGACGGCGGTTTGTCCGCGGCGGGCGACCGCGCGGGCCAACAACAAGTTGGCAACGTTGGCGCAGGCGATCAGAAGCACGAGGCCGCAAACGGCGAGCAGGATTTGCAGACTGCGGCTGTATTCTTCCTTCATCACGGTGACACCGGCACCCGCTGGAATCACAGTGATGAATTGCTTGGGAAGACTGCGGATAACGTCCGGCATCCAGTTGGATGGATACCCGGAATCATTTTGCAGCCACACTCGCAGCAAAGCGGTGAGGCGCGCGGACATTCCGGCGGTGGAAGTTCCCGGGCGCAAGCGGCCAATCATGCGCAACCAAGCGGGAGGGGATTGATAGAGCCGGGCGCTCTCTCCATCAATCAAAACTTCCTGGTGCAGCGGAATCCAAAGGTCAGGAGGGTCGCTGCGAAGAGTTTCGCCGAAGAAGCCGGCGGGCGCGACTCCGATGATGGTGAAGGGGTGCCCCTCCAGAGCGAATGTGGAACCCACAACCGAAGGATCGGAGCCATATGTGGTTTGCCAGGCGTGATGGCTGAGCACGGCAACCGGCGCGGAAGCGGGCGTGTCGTCCTCCGGAGTAAACACGCGGCCACCAAGGGCATTTACTCCGAGCGTGGCGAAATAAGAGCCGGTTACAAATTCGGAGCGCATGGGCCTGGGGGCGGAATCCACACCTTCACGGCGGACACTCAGGCGCGCGCCGCCGGCCTGGAATGCGGCCACCTGCTCGAACTCCGGCAAATTCGTTTTGAGGCGCTCGTAAAGAGGATAGGAGAACATTCCCCAGGTGTCCTGCGTGCCGCTTTCGACGCAGCAATCGTCACCTTCGCCAACTCGGTAAAGCGTGGCGGGATCTGAAACCGGGAGCGAGCGGATCATGACCGCGTGGATCAGGGTGAATATTGCGGTGGTGCCACCGATTCCCAAGGCCAGCGTGAGGACGGCCGATGCGGTGAAGATGGGAGACAGCCGGAATTGGCGAATGGCGTAGCGAAGATTGCTGAATAAATTATTCATCACAGACCCCGCGATTACGATATGGAGTTAGTGTCAGTTCGGCAGCTATTGCTTAGACTGAGAAAGGGGTGGGTTGGTCAGGTTGGATTGGGTGGGAACTTAAGGAGCGAAAGGGAGGCTGCCCTGAACGCGTTGATTTGGATTTGAGCGTGGCCTACCGCGGTTTCTGCGCCCTTTGGAAGGATGCAGACCCGGATAATGCGATTTTGAAGCGAGTCAAGGCCGAATCCGCTATGCTGAGGTAGCTCCCCGTGCTGGTCATAAGCCGTTTTTGATTCAAGGCGATGTGTGGATTGTGTGCGTGTGGCGGCGGAGTCGGGGACTGACGAACCACCGTTCGGAGGCCCTCCCAGGGGGACATGGAACTTGCCCGCTGCCTCAGACAGTGCTAATTTCTAGGATTCTCCCTGGCTTGGTGCGCCCGCACGCCTGAAAACAGGCCAGTTACTGAGTATTCATGAGCAGAGCGACATGAGCACGCCATCTTGACCGCCACAGCACTCCAACCCGATCCGCGCCGATTGCCTGAAATCGAGGCAGGAGTTGCCACAGGCCGTACCGTCTTTTGGAGGGTGGAGGGCAGCCTGGTGGATATGTCCGCCGTGCGGCCGGTGGCATTCTTTACATGGAACGCGCAGAGCTTCGCGGAAAGATGGGCGCGGCGCGGCGGGATGCTGGCTTTGACCCTGGCGCGGCCCGCGCTCTACCTGATTAACAAAAGGGGCGCCACGCGGCTGCTGCACATGCTGCTTCGGCGCATCACTCGCGATCGGCTGGATTTGCTGGGCGAGGAGTATTTCAACTATGTTCTGAGGCCGCAGCTCAAGCCAGCAGGCGTGGAGAAATTGAAGGAACGGCTGGCGGCCGGCGACCGCATAGTTCTGGTCAGTCAGGGACTGGACCAGGTGATCCGCCCGCTGGCGCAATTCCTGGGCGTGGAAAGGGTGATTGCGAACCGGCTCGACTTCCGTGATGGCGTGGCGACGGGCAGGCTGCTCTCCCCGGTTGTGCCCCCCCGTGGGATGCTTGCCGCGATTGTGGGCGGAGCGCCGGACGGGCGAATTCCGCCGGAAAAAATCGCGCGTGAACTACATTTGCCCACGGAAGGAAAGGATGCGATTGAAAAAATTGCGACGGTCGCGGAGCCTGCCGCGCGACCGCACCTGGGGGGGCTGCATCCGCTGGTGTTGACGGACAGCAAGGCACCAGTGAAGTCGCTTTCCGTACGTGAATCACTACGCGGAAAACACGTGATGCTGGTTGGCGTAACAGGATTCATCGGCAAGGTGTGGCTGGCGCAGATTCTGGCGGAAGTGCCGGATATCGGCAGGGTTTACCTGCTAATCCGAAGGCAGCGGACGACTCCATCAGCGCGGCGATTTGAAAAAATAGTGCAAGAGTCTCCGGTATTTGACCCGCTGAACGCGCGGCATGGCGAGGGACTTGGCAGATTTTTGGAACAGCGCGTGGAGGTGATTGAGGGCGATCTGAGCCGGGCCGACCTGGGCATGGATCCCGAGGTTCGGCAACGGCTGGCGGGGCGGCTGGATTTGGTGATCAACAGCTCGGGGCTGACGGATTTCAATCCGGATTTGCGCGAGGCGCTTTCGGGAAACGTGGCTGGACCGATGCACTTGCTGGAATTCATCCGCTCCAGCGACCACGCCGCGTTGCTGCACCTATCGACCTGTTACGTTGTGGGCAAGAAGGATGGCCGCATGCGCGAGGAAGTGCGAGCGAATTACTCGCCGGCGGGCGTGGAAGATTTCGACGCTGAGCACGAATGGAAGTCGCTGGAAGAGACAATTCACAACGTCGAGGAACGGGCGGAAGGCGCGGAGATGACCGCGGCGCTGCGGAGGCAGGCGCTGGGGCGGCGCACGGATCCTTCCAAGTTTCCCGCGCATGAAGTGGATAGCGTTCTTCGGCGCAACCGTCAACGATGGATACGCAACCGGTTAACGCGCGTGGGAATGAAGCGCGCGCAGAGGCTGGGCTGGCCGAATACATATACGCTCACCAAGAGCATGGCGGAAACCATGCTGGTGACGCGCGGCGAGGGATTGCCAATTGCGATTGTGCGGCCTTCGATCGTGGAGACCTCCACGGATTTTCCATTTCCCGGATGGAATGAAGGAATCAATACCTCGGCGCCGCTTTCCTATTTATTGGGGACATACTTCCGGCAGTTGCCGACGAATGCGCGCAAATGCCTGGATGTGATTCCCGTGGACATGGTTTGCCGCGGGATGACGCTGGTTGCGGCGGCGCTGGTCCAGCGACGGCACGCGCGGGTCTATCAACTTGCGACCTCCGCGACCAACCCGTGCAACATGGGGCGCTCGATTGAGCTGACCGGACTGGCGCACCGGAAACATTACCGGGCGCAGCAAGGGCTGGAGCACTGGTTGCGACTGCGATTCGATGCGATTCCCGTTTCCAAGAACCGCTACCAGAAAATGAGCGTGCCGGCGCAGAAGGCGGTGGTGTCGCGCATCAACCGCGTGGCAGCATTACTGCAGTTCAAGCAGCCGATGGTGCGACAGGAGCGCGACCTGGTGCGCACCGAAAAACTGATAGAACTTTACGAGCCGTTTATCCTGCATAACGAACAGGTGTTTGAGGCCGACAATGTGCAATTGCTTTCTGAAGCGCTGCCGAAGGAAGAGCGCGCGGCGTTTGGGTTCGATCCGACCGTGGTGGACTGGTGGGATTACTGGATCAACGTGCACATTCCGGCGCTGCGGAAGTGGTGCTATCCACTGATTGAGGGACGTGCGGTCGAGGCGCAGCCGAAACGCTCGGTGCAAATCAACGGGACTGCGGCGAAAGGCGCCTCAGCTGAAACGACCGCGGAACCCGCGCCGCAAGTCTGACACCATGGCAATTTTCCTGACCGGTTCAACAGGGTACATCGGCGCGCATATCCTCTCCGAGTTGCTTGAGGGGCATCCCGACAAAATCAACCTCCTGGTGCGAGCGAAAGATTCGCATGAGGCGGACGCGCGCTTGTGGCAGGCCCTGCAATTGCATATGGATTTTCCACGATTCAGGGAATATATGGGGACGCGCATCACGGTTTTTCGCGGCGACTTGACCGATGGGCGCTTCGGTCTGAACGCGGACGATTATGAGCGCCTGGTGAGCAGTACAAATTCGCTGATTCATTGCGCGGCGTCGCTGAACCGCAAATCCGAGAAAAGCTGCTTGAACGTTAACCTGCGAGGCACCCTGGAAGTGATCCAACTTGCGCGGCGGGCGCGGGCGGCGAACGGGGTGCGCCGATTCAGCTTTGTGAGCACGGTGGCGGTGGCGGGGAAGCGTGAGAATGAAGTGGTCACCGAGGATGCGTCCATTGATTGGGCGCGCTCGGATTACGATCCCTACGCGCGGACAAAAAAATTCTGCGAGCATATGGTGCGCGAGTTGCTGCCCGATGTGCCGAAGATAATTTTCCGGCCAAGCATCGTGCTGGGGGATACGCGGTACGGCGCGACGACGCAATTTGATATGGTGCGCGCGTTTGTTTTTCTGGCGGGGCTGCCGGTGCTGCCGCTGCGTCCGGCCGACAGGATTGACATCGTGCCGGTGGACTACGTGGCCAAGGCAATTGCGATGCTGCACCAAAAAGATAAACCCGGGCACGACACGTACCACCTCTCGTCGGGCACAGGGTCGGAAACGTGCAGACAAATTACCAATGCGCTCGCGGCAGCCACGGGAAAGAGAAAACCAGTGTATTCTCCGCGCCTGGCAAGGACATTTAGCGCCACAGTAAATTCTCTGGCGAATCGAAAAGGGAACATTGGGCGTAGCGCTTCGCTGCTGAAAGTTTTTCTTCCGTACATTTACTGGAACACTGTTTTTGAGAATTCGCGCGTCGTGAGTGAAATGGGCGGAGTGCCGGAGCCGTTTTCAAAATACTGTGTGCCGCTGCTAAAGTTCAGCCGGGAAAACAAATTCAAATATCCGTACCAGGAATGGCCCGCGGGGGTTGCGGCGCCGGAAGCGCGTGCACAAGGAGTGGCGCGATGACCGACTTCTTGCTGGAAACCTGGGTCAGCGCGCTGATTGAGTGGACGAAGCTGCGTTGGATGCTGGGCGGCGGAGTGAAATGGAAGCCGGGCGAGCCACTGAAACTGCTGTTCGCGGGATATATGGGCGGCGGAAACATGGGGTCCGACGTCCGGGTGAATGAGATGCTGCGGCAGGTTCGGCAGGTGCTGGGCGAAGAGCGTGTGCGAGCGACCGTGATGTCCTTTGCGCCGGAGCGCACGCGAAACTGCTTTGGAGATGCGACGCAAATCAGGCTGCCCGACGCGTTTCCACCGTTTATTTATCGTGAAGCGCGACGGCATCACGGCGTTGTGGCCTGCGAAGGATCCATGTTCAAGAGTAAATTCGCCAACGCGCTGACAACGATGATGATTGGCTCGCTGGGGATCGCCGCGGCGGAGAACAAACTTTCGATTGGGTACGGCGGTGACGCGGACAAGATGGACCAGATTTTGCAGGACATGACGCGGCGCTATTGCGGAACTTCGCTGGTGATGACGCGCAACGTGGAGTCACAGGCGAGACTGAGCGCGTTGGATGTGCCCACTGAATTGGGCACGGACACTGCGTGGACGTTTACTCCGCACCCGCCGGAAGCGGGCAGAAAACTTCTTACCGATGCCGGGTGGGATGGCATCGCACCGGTTTTAATCGTGTGCCCCATCAATCCATTCTTCTGGCCGGTGAAAGCTTCCCTGATGAAGCTGGTCGCGCGGAAAACGTTAGGGGCATACAAGGAAAGCCACTATCGAGGACCTTATTTCCACAATGCCGGGCCGGAAGTGGATGCGAAGTATGCGAAGTATATTGGCGCGTTTGCGGGAGCGGTGAACACGTTTCGGAAGAAACACAAGGTGTTCCCTGTGCTGGTGGGCACCGAGCGGCTGGACGCTGATGCCTGTCAGAAAATTGCGGCGCAGATCGGGGGCGCGCCGGTGTTTACGAGCGGTCAACTTGATATCTACACGATCGTGAGCCTGCTGCGCTGCGGGGACTTGATGGTCTCGTCGCGCTATCACGGGATCGTGACCTGTATGCCGGCGCTGGTGCCGTCGGCGGGAGTGACGATGGACGAGCGCATTCGAAACAATATGATCGAGCGCGGCCACACGCATCTGCTATTCACGGTGGACGATCCGCAGCTCGAAGAAAAGCTGGTGGTGGGGATGGAGACCTTGCTGCGAGACGCGGATGAAATCCGCGACGGAATCGGGCGCAATGTGGTGCGCAACCTGAAGCTGATGGCGCGCATGGGAGTTTATTTCGAGCAGAGGACAAGCACGGTCTATCCGGAATTTCCTATACGGACAGGGATTCATTCATGGGAAGAATATCTGCCGCCGCTTAACCCGTCTTTGCGAGGGCTGGCGGACAAATATGACAGGACGGAAGAGTTAGCGGGGAGTACGACATTATCAAACAGTTCGCAGCAAGCCAGTGCCTGACGGTGAACGCGCAATTGGACCACGGGTAGAAATTGCCTTCGCACATGAATTTCCACGAAAACATTTTCAACAACCTTGACAAAACCGCGAGCCGGGCTGTGCTGCAGGAAGCGCGAGAGAGCGGGCTCGTGGCTGCTACAGGCACCGAGCTGCGGTCGAACATTGAGACGGCGCGAGAGTTTGTGCGCCGAGCTGGATTGAGGAAGGGCGACCGGTGCGTGTTGCTTGCGCCAAACAGTATTCGCTGGGTGGCGCTGAATTTGGGCTTGATTGCTGAGGGGATTATTGCGGTGCCGCTGAACACCCGGCAAACCCCGAAAGAACTCGCGGGGATGATGCGCGACGCGGAGGCGCGGCTGGTGTGCGTTGGTGATGCTGCGGGCGCAAACGCGATTCGGGAGGAATTGCCGGCGGGATCACGACTCGCGACATTTGACGAAGTGTTTGGTGCGGGCGATGGAAAAGCTCCCAATGGGACCAAGGCGAGTCCGCCCGTGCCGATGGCGGATTCCGACCCTGTGACGATTATCTATACTTCGGGGACATCGGGTGAGCCGAAGGGAGTTGTGCTGACCTCGGGCAATGTCAGCTTTATGCAGGAGCGGATCGCCGCGCGGCTGGGTGAGTTGATGAGGGGCCACAACGGCGTCGAGCGCGTGTTTCATTATCCTCCATTTAATTTCGCAGGATCGTGGATGATGCTGCTCGCAAGTCTTTCGCGGAACAGCGTGATGACGCTCTCGATGGACCTGATACGTTTGCAAAAAGAGATGCAAGCTGCGGCGCCGCATTATTTTATGAATGTTCCGCTGCTGCTGGAGCGGGTGCGGCGCGGGATTGAGGAAAATGTCGCAAAAACTGGCGGGATTGTGGGAAACATATTTAATCGCGCGAGGACTGCGTGGTTTGCGCGGCATAGCGAAGAGCAAACGGGCGCAACCGGAGGCGGAGGATTCTGGCTGGGGATTGCGCGCATGACAATTTTCCCGACGATCCGGAAGCGGATTGGGGCAAATCTGAAAGCGCTGATTTGCGGCTCGGCGCCTCTTTCGCGGGATACGCAGCTCTTTTTCATGATGATTGGCATTCCGGTATTGCAGGTATATGGGCTGACAGAGACGACGGCGATTTGCACTATGGATGACCCCGCGCGCGTGGAACCTGGATGGGTAGGCCCGGCGATCCCGGGTATTGAAATGAAACTTGGCGCGGATCAAGAGATATTGGTGCGCGGGCCGAATATTTTTCCCGGGTACTGGAAACGTCCAGAAGAAACGGCGAAGGTGTTGCGCGATGGGTGGTTTCACTCGGGGGACCAGGGCGAGGCGAACGCCAATGGAAATTGGCGCATCACCGGACGGCTTAAGAATCTGCTGGTATTAAGCTCGGGGCATAACGTAGCGCCGGAACCGATTGAAGAAAAATTACTGTGTGAGCTACACGGTGCGCAACAAGTCGTTTTGGTGGGGCACGGGCGCAGCTACTTGACCGTGATTATTACCGGCGACGTTCCGCGGGAACACGCCAGCGCGGCGCTGGAATCACTGAACGCGCAAGCGCCGCACTACAAGCGCATCCACGGCTTCCATGTGGAGCGCGAAGGGTTCACCATGGAGAGCGGGTTGCTGACCGCAAATGGCAAATTGCGGCGCGACAAGATCTCCGCACGGTTCGCTGCACAGATCGAAACGTTATATCGAGAGAAGAGCGCATGAACTCTTTCACCGGAAAAACAATTTCATGGTCACTTCAGGAATCAATGGTCGAATTGGAATTGCACCGTGCTCCGGGAAATGAAATTGGCCTGGAGATGCTGGAGGAGCTGGAACAATTTACGAATGAACTGGATACATTTTCGCGCGAAGCGTCCGCGCTGATTATTCACAGTTCCTTGCCTGCAATTTTTTCCGCCGGGGCGGATTTGCGGGAACTTTACCGGGGCGCACTTCCTTTGGATGCGGCGGCGCGAGTGGCCGGCATCCGCGAATTTCTGCATCGCATCCACGCGGTGTTGAACGCACTGGACGACACGCCGTTGACCACGATTGCGGCCGTGCATGGCGTGTGTTTTGGCGGCGGGTTCGAGTTGGCCCTGACCTGCGACCTGATCATTGCCGACAAAATGGCGCGATTCTGTTTCCCCGAGCTGCGGCTAGGGCTGATTCCCGGATTTGGAGGTATTCCGCGACTGCGGCGCGACCTGGGCAACGCGGTTGTTCGCGACCTGTTGCTGACCGGGCGCAGCATCAATGCGCAGAAGGCCTCGGGAGTTGGACTGGTGAGCCAGCTTGCCGCGGAAGGTGAGGCCCTGCGGCTCGCGCGTGCGACGGCTGAGCAGGTAATTAAATTTGATCGGACCACAAGCGCCGCTGCGAAGCGGTTCCTGAAGCCAATCCCATTTGAAGAGCTGCGCCGCGAAATTGATCTTTTTTGTGAATTGTCTACGAAGCCCGCGGTGATGGAGGGGCTGCGCAGGTTTGTGGAGAGCACAGATGCGCTGCCGTATTTGCCGTAACCATGACCATTCCCTCGGAGCGCATTGGTACCGGGGCACCGTGCTAAAATTAGCTTTATGAGGGCACCCTTGCGAACGATAGATCAAACCACTGACGAGGTTTTGGACCTGGCGGCGAAGCATTTTAAAGTGAAGCGGGAGTCGCTTGCGCCTACGGACGATTTCTTCAAGAAGCTGGGCATCGACAGTCTGCAGGCACTGGAGATGCTGACGCGGCTCGAGCATCACTTCGGGATCGAATTGCCGGACTACGAAATGCAGGGAGTAAGCGATTTCCGCACGCTGGCCGGGCGAATTCAGGCGCGGCTGCAGTAAGCAGCGTGGACAGATTATGAAGAGTTCGACTGGCGATTGAGAGATGTCATCCTGACGTTTATCCCCTGAAATCCTGATATTCTTGGCCTCCATGTGCGGGGAGATGTCCGCATGAAACTGAATGCTTGATTTAAACAAATACGATTCGTTGGGCGCGGCGCTGCGTGATGCGCTTGCCCATTGGCCGGATGAAGTGTGCTTGATCGAAGCAGACCGAGAGCGCGAGAAGGAGCGGCTTACTTACAAGCAATTTGCGGACGCGGCAGAACCACTGGCTGCGGCGTTGCAGGCCGCAGGATTTAAGCCAAGCGATCGCGCAGCGATCATTATGACCAATCAGTCGAAGTGGCTGATTTCGGCGTACGCGATTTTCTATTGCGGCGGAGTCTTGGTCCCGCTCGATTACAAGCTGACGCCGGCGGAGCAGATGGCACTGCTGGCACATTCTCACGCGCGAGTGTTAATCGTCGAATATCCGATTTGGCGAGCGATTATGGGAGCTGGAGGGGTGCAATCGCCCGGCGTGAAGACAATTTTAGTAACCGAGGCACCTGCGGGCGCGGACCTTGGCGGCGCGATGCGCTGGGAAGATTTCCGCGCGTCCGCGACCGGTGCGCCGGAATTCATTGCACGAAAGCGCGAGGATTGGGCGTGCATTGTATATTCCTCCGGGACGGGCGGACGGCCGAAGGGCTGCGTGCTCACGCACGGAAATTATCTGGAGCAATGCGTTGCGCTGACTGCGCTGTATCCATTCTGGCCTGGCGTCCGCTACCTGAGCATTCTGCCGACAAACCATGCGATTGATTTCATGGTGGGATTTATCGGGCCGTTTATTTGTGGAGCGACTGTGGTGCACCTGAGGACTTTGCGGCCGGAATATGTGCGTGAGGCATTTCCGCGTTACAAAATTACTTACATGGCGCTGGTGCCGCTGGTGTTGAAGAACCTTCAAAAAGGATTGCAGGCGCGATTCGACGCGTTGCCGAAGGGAAAGCGAACAGCATTTGATGCGCTGCTGAACATGAACCGGGCGTTTACCAAACGCCGGCCGAAAATGTGGCTCAGTCGAATGCTGTTGGGCCAGGTGCACAAAGCTTTTGGCGGCGAGTTGAAGGCGCTCTTTGTTGGCGGTGCGTTTACAGAGCCCGCGACGCTGCAATTTTTTTACGATCTCGGCATTCCGGTTGCGAACGGTTACGGTCTCACGGAGGCTGGAACTGCGGTGACCCTGAATGATTTTTCACCCTTTCATCCGGATACCGTGGGGCGCCCGCTGCCCGGAATGGAAGTGCGCATCGCCAACCCGGGAGCTGAAGGCATCGGAGAAGTGGCCGTGCGCAGTAAAACCTTGATGTCGCATTACCTTGATGACCCGGAACTCACCCAAGAAACAATTGTGGATGGGTGGCTGATCACCGGCGACTTGGGACGAATCATGGAAACTGGCCATTTGCAGCTTTTTGGCCGAAAGAAAAACATGATTGTTACCGCCGAAGGGAAGAATATTTATCCGGAAGATATCGAAACGGTTTTTGAAGGGCTGCCCGTCAAGGAGTTCTGCGTGTTTGCGGCGAATTACATTTGGCCGGAACGGTCCATGGTGGGCGAGCAGCTTGTGATCGTGCTGCATCCAGAGGCAAATCGCACAGTGGACGATGCCGCTCTTACTGAGCTGGTGTTACGCAACCAGAAGCTGCTGAATTACAAGCGCATCAGCGGATATATAGTCTGGGATACGGATTTTCCACTGACTGCATCGATGAAGGTAAAGCGCGTTGATCTGGCGCAGCAAATTCGCAGCGCGCTCGACCGCGCCGAAGCGGTGCATCCACTATGAAGAGCTCAATGTTGGCGATAGTGAATCGCGCCGCGGGTGGAGGCCGCGCGGGGAAGCTTGCTGAAGCGGCGCTCGAAAATCTGCGAAAGGCCGGGGTGAATATTGAGGAGGTGTACACCTCCGGGCCAGAAGATGCCACGCGGCTCGCGCGCGAGGGGTACGCACAGGGATACCGCCAATTTATCGCGGTGGGCGGCGACGGTACATCCTTTGAAATTGTGAACGGTCTTTTCCCGCAAGCAAGCGAAGGCGAGCGCGTGGCGCTGGGATTTCTTCCCCTCGGCACTGGCAATTCGTTCCTGCGCGATTTCAGCAAGAATGGTTTGGGGCACGCGACGGACGCGATCCTCAAGGGTCGAAGGCGAACGGTGGACGTCATTCGTCTGACGCACACCAAAGGTGTGTTGTACTACATCAATCTATTGAGCGTCGGCTTCACTGCGAATGTTACCGCTCTCGCGAACCGGCGATTCAAGAGGATGGGCGAAGCAGGATACATAGTGGCCGTGTTGGGCTGTCTGCTGACGCTGCGGCGGCGAGCCTTTCCCCTGCGCGTGGACGATGCCACGGATTTCGAGGGCGACCGATGCCTGTTCCTGACATTCAATAACAGCAAATTCACCGGCGGAAAGATGATGATCGCACCCAAGGCCGAGCCCGACAGCGGTTTGATCGAATATGTGCGCTGGGGACCCATCGGGCGACTCGGATTGCTGCGCAATTTTCCCAGGCTGTTTGATGGCACACATCTAAGTCATCCACTCGCTTCGCGTCATGGCGCCACGCGAATCGAATTCCGGCTGGAAGGGCCCGTGGACGTAATGGTGGATGGCGAAGTGTTTTCTTTGCAGCCGAAGTTGCTTGAGGTGATGCCGGGCGCGCTGGACGTCCTGGCATGAGAAATGTCTGGTTGGGGATTCGCAGCATAGTGTTGTGGCTTGTCTGTGGGATTTATTTTGGCCTGGTGGTATCACTTCTCATCCTGTTCGCCATTTTTCTGGATCCTCGAAAAATCGACCCCATGGTCCGGTTTTTCTCGCGCAATTTGATGCGATTGGCGGGCGCGCATGTTTCGGTGAGAAGAGAGCCAGGATTCGACGCGAAGCGAACGAGTTTCTTTGTCACCAACCATGTGAATTTATTCGATCCCTTCGTACTCTACAGTTCTATCCCGCAACACATTCGTGGACTCGAACTCGAATCACATTTCAAGATCCCCGTCTACGGCGCACTGATGAAGCGCTATGGAAATGTGCCGGTGCCGGACGTGCGGCGGCCGTCCGATTTGAAGCGCATGTACCGGCTTACGAAGGAAGCGCTCGAAAAGGGAACCAGCCTGGTAGTTTTTCCGGAAGGCAAGCGGACGCTCGACGGTCGTGTGGATGTTTTTGAGGATGGAGCTTTCCGAATGGCGCGGTATCTCGGCTATCCGATTGTGCCGGTAAGCATCGTTGGGTCCTTCGAATTCAACCGCAAGGACCGCTGGTGGTTGCACCCATCAAACATTGTGGTCCACATCCATGACACGATTGAGGCCCAAGAGATCAAGAACCAGGATGTGACCACGCTGAAGGAAAGGGTCCGGTCAGTCATTGCAGCGCCAGTGGATGAGTATTATGCGGAGCGGGAAGCGAAAACGAAGAGTTAGAGATTAAGGCGAATCCCGGGCAGGGTTCGTCCCGCGCGCATTTCCTGCCACGTGTAGACAATGCGGTGAATAACGGTGATTGTCGAGACGATCGCGATCACCCACAACACTGGCGCCATGCGGTCGAATAGCCCGCCGATAATCAGGAGCACCAGACGCTCGGGGCGCTCCATGAATCCGACTTTGCAAAGAGGGATAAGCGATTCCGCGCGCGCACGGGCGTAGCTGACCATCACCGAACCTGCGGTTGCGACTGCGCCCAGGATCACGTATCCCGTGCGTCCGTTGACGGCGTAATAGACCAAAATCCCCATGTACAAAGCCATGTCGGAGTAGCGGTCGAGGGTAGAATCGTAGAAGGCGCCGAAAGCGGTGACACGGTTTTGGCGCCGTGCCACCTGGCCGTCGAGCATGTCCAGAAAGCCCGCGAAAAAAATGATGAATGCGGCCGTCTTGAACAGCCCTGCGGCAAACATGACCGCCGCCCAGAAATTCACAACAAGGCCGATGAAGGTGAGGAAATTGGGGTTGATCCCGGTGGCCGCGAGCGCGCCCACGATTTTATCCAGCAGCCACTTGCTGCCGTCCCCGATTAATTTTGTAATCATACGAGCGCTTGGAATCATACGCCACAGGCAAGCGCCTCTCAAGCGAGGCAAGACATCAGGGGAAGTGTTTGACGGCGCGCGGGGCACCCATTAGAATTTCGTTCACTTGCAACACCATTGCTGGAGGGTGCATTCCAAATCATGGCTTCCGAAATCAACGCAAGCGTTGCGATGTTGCGCCATACGTTAGCCACAGTTGCTTATCGCGGCGGAAAGGCGGTTCGCGGTGCGTCGGAGGCCTACCCGAATTTCAAGCTGACGCCCATGACCAGGACGCCCATTGAAATCCTGGCGCACATGGGCGACCTGTTCGATTGGGCTCTGGCTCTGGCTCAAGGGCGCAATGAGTGGCATAACTCCTCTCCGCTATCTTGGGAGGAGGAAATTGCCCGATTCTTCCGTACCCTGGCGGCATTCGATGGTTATCTGGTTTCCGGCCTGCCTCTTGGAGCTGGCGTCGAAAAACTGTTCCAGGGCCCCGTGGCTGATGCCCTGACCCACATAGGCCAGTTGACAATGCTGCGCCGGGTTGCGGGTACGCCGATGCGCAGCGAGAACTACTTCAAGGCCGATATAGAGACCGGACGAGTGGGGCCGGATCAGACTGCTCCGCGCATGGAGTTCGATTGATTGAATGGAGAACGATTAACCAGTTGGTAGGTCTCCACTATTTCCACGCATTTTGAATAATGGCGAGGGACAACTTTGATTGAGGCCTATTGAACATGTACGGACTGTGTCGCGGCCCAAATTCTTCCGCCTACGGTTTCTTCTGAAACAACGCGCAAGCGATAGTCACCGGGTGGGGCATCGAGGGAGAGGGTGGCATTCACGCCAGTATCACGCATCCGTGCAAACGAGTCAGCTTTTAGGGCAAGATCCATTTCTCCGCGCTTACCCGTGACGAAGGCACCCTCCGAGGTAAATATTGCCATCACGAAATTGAGTTGCTGAACTTGACGGTCTTTTTGCTGCTGGAATTGGAGCTGTGCAAGGTCAACATGGACAGTGACATTGAACAGGGATCGGCCTTCGCGGACTTGCGTAGTTGCCGATGAAACGGATGCTGAAAACTCAGCTAGCGCGTCGTTGTCCAGAGCTTCTTTATCGATTCGCGGTGTGGGAGGCGCCTGATGAGCGGTTTTAATCGTAGGGGCGAAGTAACCGGGCCGGGCTTGGATGAAGTAGGCGTTGGCTGTTTTCATGCGGACCTTCAACGGGTGATATTTGCCGTCGAGGTCAGAATCATCAATTGAAAAAGCGAGCTGATACGAAGTTTCTGGCTCAAGCCCGAGTTCTCGAAATCCGAAATCCAAGTCGTTTCTGTTGTGGAAAAACAGTCCACCGGTGCTTTGCGCGAAGTTCGCCATCGCGGCGTCTGTTTCTTGCAGTTTTGCACCTAGGGTGGTCAATTCAAATTTGAACGTTTCTACCGGTACGACGATCTGCCGTTCCGTGAATGAAGGGCCGGGAGCCTCGGCGTAGAGACCCTTTGCGTCCAGAGCATTTATGACAATTCCGGACCGGACGGCGCGCGTAACTATCTCATCTTGTCGAGACTCAAGTGTACCCGCGAGAAAGCCAGACGAGGAAAGAAGTAACATGCGACGGCCCGGCATGGCCGCCAATTGGGCTAGCGCATCCTCGATATTTGCGAGCGTCTTCTCAGAGAATATCTTGGTCAGACTCCAGATCTGACTCGCACGCGCTGTGATAGTCATGCTCGCCGGACCTTCATGAGTGAGCTGCATCGGCATCGTAATGGGGCTCGGCGGGTTGCCAGAGCAGACCTGAAACTCTTGGGCTGCCGCTTGAACGGCGGCTACGTCGTGAACCTCAGAAATTAAGTAGGCCTGGTAGGGTGTGATGCGCGGACAATCTCCTTGTCCCTCCTGATTACCTGTCGGGTGAGGCGTCAGTTTGTGTACGGCTTCCAGGATTTTCGCGACGTCATTGGTGAAGCTTAATTCGCGTCCCCCCGAGCTTGAAAAAACTCCGATCTCGTCGCCGGGAGCCAGGCCTTCACGAAGGAACCGCTCGGCCGCTATTTGAGCATTACGAAAGTCTCCTGGGGGCATGTGGATATCATCGAAATACAGCGCCACAAAGCGAGGCAGGCGCTGAAAGTAGCCTGGAATCTCCTTCCTATCAACCGGACTTGGCTTTTTCGGGTCGCTCGGTTCGCTCCCCCGCGCTTGCATCTGAAGACTCGTTCCGGTCCGACCACTCTCCTCGGAGAACGTGGCAAATTCCCTCTTGCGCCCCCGGTCATAAACCTCAAAATCATCTTTGCGGAGATTCCCGATGGCGTGACCGCGCGAATCTCGCACCACAAAATCAACGTCAACCACATTTGTTGACACATGAATTGCGGCCGCGCCCGGAGGAATGAACTCCTTGCTGCTGACCCGCACTTCGTCCGGCGAGAGTCTCCACTGCGCGGGGAGTAGAGCGGTTGTGAGGCAACTTGCAAGCGTGACAACTAATAGGTATCGGGTCCAACGCCAGGTGCCACGGCGGGTGGGCCAGCCTTTCCTGACCTTCTGTCCTTTTCCTTTCACAGATTCATACGATACCACCGAGGGCCGTCAACCAGGAGTAATATGCGGCGCCGTGAGGATCGCGGGCTGTGCGAAGTGACGCAGCCCGGGGTGGCCCATTCCTCGCCGCGGCGAGGGTGGGGTTTTTGACTTTGCCCTGATGCCGGCGAAGTGAACGCTGGTGGGCGCGGCGCTAGGCAGTTTCCGCAGGGGAATGATAAAATCCACAGGTTCTGAAGTAACGTGGGCCTGTAGCTCAGGTGGCTAGAGCGCGCCCCTGATAAGGGCGAGGTCGGTAGTTCAAGTCTACCCAGGCCCA
>Ga0209415_10003468_pt1 | contig 29337 bp, 22 predicted proteins | sample PeaSoiSIISIP2007_FD_187696 | JGI IMG/M metagenome (GOLD analysis project Ga0209415, IMG submission 187696) | Peat soil microbial communities from Weissenstadt, Germany - SII-SIP-2007 (SPAdes) (version 2) | ecosystem: Environmental > Terrestrial > Soil > Wetlands > Peat | place: Germany...
GGCCTACCGCCGCTATCACAAAGTGGACACACACATCGTGCGCATTTTCAACACCTACGGGCCCCGCATGCAGTTGAATGACGGCCGTGTCGTTCCCAACTTCATGAAGCAGGCGCTGCGCGGCGAAGATCTCACGGTTTACGGTGAGGGCAAGCAGACCCGCAGTTTCTGCTACGTCCGCGATGAGATTGACGGCTTCCTGCGTCTGGCAAAGTCGGACGAATCTCTGCCGGTGAACATCGGCAATCCCGACGAATTCACGATTCTCGAGTGCGCGCAAATGGTGCTGAAAGTTACGGGATCGAAGAGCAAAATTGCCTACGAACCGCTTCCGCAGGACGATCCGAGGCAACGCCGCCCCGACATCACCAAGGCACGCCGTCTGCTGGGCTGGGATCCGAAGGTGGATCTCGAGACGGGCCTCCGTCTCTCGCTCGACTATTTCCGCAAGGCTGTAGGAGTTGAAGCCGTCGTGCCTTAACTGGTGGCCGACTGGGTCGCCGCTACGAAGTCGGTGAGTTTCTTCACGTTTTCCCGCTCATCCTTCGTCTTCAGGTCGAAGGCTATGCCCATCCCGTAGCCGGGATGAGACGCCTGCACGGCACCGCGTACCCGCAGTTTCATCTCGTGCGTGCGGACCACAATCTCTACCGAGGATCCCGAGGTAAAGGGCAAGGGAACTTCCAGGTAACATCCGCCGGAGCTCAAGTCGGTCAGGCAGCAGTGAGTCGGAACACCTGATCCGGTGCGGTAGACTTCCGCTCCTAGGCGGCAGGAGTAACGAGTCTGAGTTCGCCGGTTATCAGCTTCCGGCTGGGTTGCAACCTCGGTCGGCTGCGCCACCGCCGCTTTGGCGCTTGACTCTGACTTTACCTCCCCGTGGGTTTGTTCGGTCACAAACGCCATCGCGGGTTGAAGCAGTTCCTCGACTTCAACGGTTACATCGGGAAGCTGCTCGGGTTGAGCCTCGGTCGGAAGATTGGTGCTGAGAAACTCCTCGATGAGTCGCCGCGATGCTTTGGGCACATCCGCAAACTGCACGCCGGACCGGCCGGTCCAGTCCTGCCACATCACCTGGCCGGAGAGGCGAACGCTGGCGGACTGTCCCGGGAGGCGGAATTGAAAATAGACTTTGCCCTGCGGCGGAAATTTCTTGCCGAACAGCACCTGCATTCCGTCCTCGGCCAGGTTCACCAGCGTGGCCTTTTCCTGCGCCACGTTGGCATAGTCTACCGTGGCGTGGGTATGCACATTGGCCCGCCCGCTCTTGCGCTTTTCTTTGCGCATGGCCGCCCGGGCCGCGCGCAGGCTGCTCTTGGCGCGATCGTACGCCACCGGCTTGTAGAGCACGAAGTTCACGCCCAGCGAGAACATGTCGCGGATATTGTCCTGCCCGGCAACCACCGCTACCGCGAGCGTGGAATCGTTCAACCGAGAGGTGCGCGTCTCCCGCAGCAAGTTGATCACTTCCGAATTCGACGTGCCGTCCACGATGATCACGTCAAATCGGTCTTGCGCCAGGCGGAAGGCCGCCCGCGAAAAGTCCGGGCAAGATTCGACGCTGATGCTGAGTTCTTCCAGCACCTGGCGCAGCACCTCGGCTGCCGCCTCATCCACGCACACCAGCAGGGCAGAGAGAGTCATCGTGGGGCCATCGTAAAACTCGTCAGTTCCCGCCTACAAGTTACCGGAGTCACTGTTGGAAGGGTCTCCTTCCCGCAAGCCGCCTGTTTTCAATCGTGACCTCAGTAACCATTCGGGTGACAAAAGACCAATGCGCCAGCCTTGGACTGTCGTGCTTTGACGCCATCGCCACCCGTTCCTAGGATGAACCAGGCGATGTAGATCGCGCGGCTGCTCTTTTGTCTGCGAGCGGCCAGGTGCTCTGCCATGAGCAGGTTGGCACGGCAGATGTGGAGCGCCGACCCCAACCAGGCAGCTCCGTGTTATGGGAAAGGGCTTATGAGACTGAGGAACAGCCGCGGGTTCACGCTGACAGAAACGCTGATCGCCATGGCGATCATCATCATCATGTCGAGCTTTGCGGTCATGTCTTATCTGCCGATGACCAAGCAGCAGAACATCACGGATGCTTATAACCAGACTCTGACCGCATTACGGCGCGCCCACGACCAGGCCACCGGCGACATGCGCACCTATGTGGTCACCTTTGCCGCTCCTAACACCATCACCGTCACTCAGATCACCGCCGGCGGGCCCGTGGTGCAGTTCAACAGCGTTTTGCCCTCCAACATAACGTTCCACGTTGAGCCGGGGGTCCCGACGTCTCCGTTGATCGCGCCGACGACGCCGGATGGTTTCGGCGCGGCAGGCTTCCCCATCGACTTCGATCAAGGCGTACCGCCAGGCGGGTCCGCCGTGGTGCAGTTCAATCCCGACGGCACGGCGACCGACGCCGCTGGGAATATCAACAACGGCGTTGTTTATCTGGGCATCCCCGGCAATCTTTATTCCAGCCGCGCGGTCACGCTGTGGGGCGCTACCGGGCGCGTGCGCGGGTGGCGGCTGCTGTTGGTCGGCGGCCAAAACACTTGGAGTCAGCAATGATGGAGGCGAGACCCATGCAACCTAAGGCTTCCCAACGACAAGAGGGCTTCACTCTTCTTGAGGTCTTGATCTCGACCGTGATCCTGACGATCGGAATGGTTTCGGTGCTGGGCGCGCTTTGCCTCGCCGTATCCGCCACCCAGACTGCTCAGCAGGACATGATTGCGCGGCAGTTGGCCTCGGAGGCCATGGAAAGCGTCTACGCCGCGCGCAACGATTCGGAAATGACCTGGAGCCAGGTCAACAACGTCTCCAACGGAGGCGTCTTTGTGGACGGGCCTGTGCAAGTAAAGTGCGCCGGTCCGGACGGCATTCTGGGCACCGCCGACGATGCCGCCTGTTTGACCCCTGCCGGGGCCAACTGTCCCAACGGCGGCGTGCGCTGCCTGACCGAACCGGGTCCGGACGGCATTCTCGGGACCGCGGACGACGTCACCGTTTCGCTGGTTAATTACACCCAGACGTTTCAGATCACGCCGCTGTTCACCGCCAGCGGCAGCCTGGAGCCGGCCTTGCGGCAGGTCACGATCACCATCAACTATTCCATCGCCCAATCGCCCGTCCCCAAGACTTACACGATTACCGAGTACATTTCGGCCTATCACTAAGAGGGAGCGTATGCGCCACGCAGGAAATACAAGCAAGGGTTTGACGCTGCTGGAGTTGATGATCTCCATGGCGGTCGGACTTATCGTTCTGGAGGCGGCAGGCATGCTGTTCCAGAAGGCCGTGAACATGAACTGGGTCACGTCGCAGCGAGCGGAATTGCAGTCGGATTTTCGCGGCGCCTCCAACTTGCTGGAACGCGACATCAGCATGGCCGGCTCCGGCAGCCTGGGTCAGCAAGGCCTGGCCGCAGGCAGCGTCTCTCTGCCGGTTTCCGGAACGCCGCCGGTGTATCCGTGCAGTTCGGCCAACTGCAACTACGTCAACGGTCTTCCCATCGCCTATCCAAGTCAGGCGGGCGCCTATTACCTGTACTCGGTCATTCCCGGACCGAGCCTCGGCATCGCGGTCAACGGGCAGGTGTCCGACACTCTTACGCTTAGTTACACGGATGCCAACCTTGCCCTGAACTGCTACACGGTCAGCTACGTCAGCACCACGTCGCTATTATTCACGCTGCCCGCCGTACTCCCTCAAACCTGCATTCTGCCTAACGGCGTCGTCACTCCGCAGGCCCTGAACGATCCGGTCGTCGGCCTTCTGATCGGCGACATGATCATGATCAGCACGACTTCGGGTCCGGCGGCGATGGGCGTCGTCACCGCCACCCCAGCGGCCAGCACCTGCGGCGGCCAGCCCTGCTACACCGTCCTGTTCAGCGGCGGCGATCCTGGCCACATCAACCAGCCCGCGGTTGCGACCGGAACCATAAAGTCGCTCTCTGGGGCCACCCTGACTTCAGCGGCCCGACTCGTGGTCGTTAGTTATTATCTCGACATTTCTCCGGTGGACGGCGTCACTCCCCGGCTCATGCGGATTCAGAATGGCAAGAATCCGACCCCGGTGGCAGAGAATTGTTCCTATCTGAAATTTACCTTCGACGTGGACAACGGCGGAGTCTACTTCGCCAGTCAATCCACCCTCCCCGCCGGCACCACCCCGTCCATGATCACCAAGGTGAACATCGCACACATGGTGATGCGCAGCCAAATGCACGGGCAGGGCGGCTACCAGGGACTGGATTTGCAGACTTCCGTCACTCCCCGCAACTTGACGTTCGGACAGGAGTACCCGATTTCGGGCTCGTCCTATTGAGTTCTGCGCCGAACATGCGCGAGGAAGAACGAAGAACCTTGAAAAAATTTATGAGCACGAAAATGAGGATGAGGATGAGGAGATACCAGATGCAGAGCAAACAGTACCATTCCCGAGGATTCACGCTGATTACCTCCCTCCTGATGCTGATTCTGTTGTCCGGGTTCGCGCTCGGCCTGCTCATGATGGTCAATACCGAGCAGCGCGCCGGTGGCTATGATCTGAATAACAACTACACCTTCCACGCCACCGAAGGCGCCATGGAAAAGATGAGTTCCGATCTGGCCAGCCTGTTCCGCAACGTGCAGGCTCCCAACGCGACCCAGATCTGCAACTTGAGCAACAACTTTCCGACCTGGGACACGACCATCACGTATCCGATCTACAACGTCGCGCCCATCCCGGCCGTGGCCGGCGCAAATCCCTGCACCGGAACCCCCACCACAGTATGGGGGCCGATCTCGGCCGGGCCCAATGCCGGTCTTTACGCGCAGATCATCCCGGTGACCATGAACGCAGAAGCGCAGCGGCCTACGGGTGAAACGGTCAGCATGACCCGCACCGCCGAAGTCGCGCTGATTCCCGTGTTTCAGTTCGGTGTCTTTTCGGATTCCGATCTTTTCTTCGGTCGCAGCCCGAACCTGGGATTTGCCGGACGCGTTCACACCAACGGCGACCTTTATCTCGGTGTGGCGGACGGAGCGAACCTGGTTTTCGGTGCCCAGCTCGCCGCCTTCGGCAACGTCATTCGCCAGCAGATGGATAACGGAGTCGTTGCCGCCGGCAATAACGACGGTGGCATCGTAATGATCCCCACTGCCGCCGGAGGTTGCGCGGCCCAGATGGCCAACGTCCCGGGCGCGGCCCCCAGCGCTACTTGCATTGACATTTCGACCACCTTGCTGGGAGCGGCTTTGGGCAGTGTTAACAGCGGCCACGGCTCAGCTCAGAATGTGGCCTCCTGGAAGAGCGTCTCGCAGGGCACGTACCACAGCATGCTGATTGACGGCAACGGCAATCCGCTCACCGGCCTTGATGGCGCCAACAACACCGGCGCGACAAACCTGACTCTACCCTTCGTGGCGGGCACTTCAGGCAACTCCTCCACGCAGCAGATTCAGATCATCCGCCAGCCTCCCGCCGGAGAAGACCCGACCTCAGTTCTGGGCGCTTCCCGCCTGGCCAACGAAGCGGAGATTCGCGTGGTCTTGAGTGATACCGAAGCCGGTCTCCACCTGCCTGGTTGGAATGGCGACGCTACTCAGGATGTCTATCTCTCCAGCCTGGCTCCGGCCGGGTTCAACCTCATTGGCAGCAGCGCCTTCTCACAGAACGGAATTACAGTGAGCGGCAAGCCGTACGTTTACTATTTCGGCGAAGCCTGGTGCGGCGTTTTCTCAGGCGCGATCGTGCCGAACCCCTTCAACCAGTGCTCGAGAGACCCAAATTTTGCGATTCCGATCTCGTATGCTCAGGTCCCGTGGGGAACCGCACCCTTGACCGCCGCCAACACCCAGACTCCTTACGCCACCTACGAGTGGCCCATCCTGGGCGGCTGGCTGATGGTCGAAACCAAGTGGGCCAGCGACGGCAACTGGCATGGCGCTACGGAGGAATGGCTGGGACTGGGCTTTGCGCGCGGCGTCAGCGTGCCCACGCAGCCCGGCATCTCGGCCGCCGGCGTCGCCTGTGCGCCTCCAGCAGCGAATAACCTTGCCACGCAGGGGTGCAACTTCCTGTCCGACCACACCAACGCCATTCTGTACCTGCAGCAAACCGCCGATCGCAACGGGGACGGCTCCGCCTCCACCGCCGCCGACGATTTTGGCAACAATCACAACGTCAACAACAGCGCTAGCGCCGTGCTGAACACCCTCGGCGGCGTGGACTCGGAGTACAACTGGTACCCCATCAACCTCTACGATTCGCGTGAAGGCGAGAACAACGACACGCGCACTGGCGTGTTCCCATTCACCACTAACTGCGCCGCAACGACTTGCACCAACAACGCAGGCGCGGCTGGAATTCCCAATGGCACCGCCAACGGCATCATGAACGCGGTTGAGCTGGACGTGGGCAACCTGCGCAACTGGCTGCTGGGGAGGACGGGCACGCCCACCGGCCAGAACGTGGATTTTGCCACGCAGAACGGCTACATCCTGTATTTCTCGGATCGCCGTGGCGAGAATATCGCTGCCGCAGGCGCCGCACCGGTCTGTGCCGGCTGTCCTGCTGGCAGTAACCTGGGCGAGTATGGCTTTGAAGACACGGTGAACTATGCTGCCGGAGCTCCGTTCTCACCGAACGGAACGCTGGAGCCGGTGAACTACAACAACATTTCGCCGGAAGACGTGAACGGAAACGGCGTGCTTGACACTTACGGCGTGAAGTACGTGGGCGATGCCTACGGCCCCAACGTCGCCAACGCTACCGACACCGCGGCCCCAAAGAACCCGTTTGCGGTGCGTGTGCCTACCTACACCGTGGGCCGCGCCAACCGCGTCACCGGCGCGCGCCACGTGCTCAAACTGGTGGATGGCTCCCTGGGCAGTGTGCCCACCCAGCCGCCTGGGAACGCCATCAACAACTGTTCGCAGACCCCGGCCAACCCCACCGGTTGCGGTGGATTCACGGTCGCGGCCGAGAACCCGATCTACATTCAAGGCAACTACAACTCCAACTGTCCGGCAGCTGTCGCGGGCGCCTTCTCACCCTGCACACCGAACAACCCCACTTTCGATCCGACCTGGGGGGCCGGTGCGGAACCGATCCACGCGGCGGCGTCTGTTATCGCAGACACGGTGACCCTGCTGTCCAATAACTGGCAGGATGCGGGAACGCTGACTGCGGCCAACGTGCCGTCGCAAACCGCGGGCAGCCTGGCGAACCCGCTGAACACTCCGGCTGGACAGAACGTGCCGGCGGCCACGCCGAACCGCATTGCGACCACCACCTACTATCGCGTGGCGATTGCGGCCGGCAAGAACGTCGCGTTCGTCAACGTCGCCCAGAACCCCGAATTTGCTTACGGCATGGACGGCGGCGTACACAACTTCCTCCGCTTCCTCGAAGACTGGGGCGGAGTACCCGGTGGCCTGGGCGGTACTGGAAACCAGCAGCAGCTGTACTACAAGGGCTCGATTGTGAGCCTCTACTGGAGCATGTACAACACCGGGCCGTTCAAGTGCTGCAACCTGGTGTACAACCCGCCAGACCGTCAATACACGTTCGACAACCTGTTCTCGGTGCCCACCAACCTGCCGCCGGGAACGCCGATGTTCCGCAACGTGGATAACCTGAGCTACCGCCAGAACCAGGTGGCTCGAACCAACTAATCGCTCACCGCGGAAAGGCGAAGCCCCGGCTGCGTCGGCCGGGGCTTTCGCATTGTCAGTCTGAAGTCTAAGCGGGCTTTCTTAGCGTGGGCGTCATCCTGAGCAGAGCCGGTTTTCAGGCGGAGCGAAGAGCCTGCCCTGAGATGAAGTCGAAGGGATCTCCATCTCTACGACGCTGGCCCGCTGGGAGATCTCTCGCCCCGCTGGAGAAAGCGCGGGGCTTCGGGATGACGCCTTCCGAAAGAGATAAGATCCAAACGGAGGCATTAACGTCCTTCGTGCGCAACTCGACGGACCGCCGCAACTTCATCTACACTCTCCCCACCGTATCTGTTCCGCCAGGGAGGGACTCCTTGCCTGCCATTCGCGCCATCTTCTGGGATGTCGGAGGCGTTCTGCTCACCAACGCCTGGGACCGCACCCAGCGCATGGCCACATTGGAACATTTCCGCCTCGACACGGAAGAGTTCCACGTCCGGCATGAAATGGTCGTCTCTTCGTTTGAGCGGGGCAAGATCACGCTCGATGAATACCTCGACCGCACCGTGTTCTACCGCACGCGTCCGTTCACTCGCGAAGCTTTTCGGGAATTCATGTTTTCGCTCTCCCAACCCTTCCCCGAGGTGATCGCATTTGCCCGCGCCCTCAGGGATTCCGGGAAATACTTCATGGGAACCATTAACAATGAGTCGCGCGAGCTGAACCTTCGCCGCATCGAGCAGAACGGATTCCGCGACATCTTCCAGATTTTCGTGAGTTCCTGCTTTGTAGGTTTCCGCAAGCCGGAGCAGGATATCTATCGCATGGCGCTGGAGACTACGCAGATTCCGCCCCAGGAGTGCTGCTTCATTGACGACCGGGCTTTGAACCTGGAGTGCGCCTTGAAGTTCGGGATGCACACCATCGAGATGCAGACGCTGAAGGATTTGCAGGAGCGCCTGACCAGCCTGGGCGTTAGTCCTTAGAGCCGGAATTCTGGCGGCGGACCGAAAATCTCACGAAGAAGTTCCCGCGAAGCTGCCCTAGGAACCCTTTCGGTGGCTGGTTTTCGGCGGAGGCCCGGCCGGAATATCCGACTCCAGCGAGGTGAGAGTAAGATCGCTGGCCCAGCAGTCGGCCGCGAGCTTCCATTCTCCGTTGCTCTGCTTGGCGCACACCCAAAGATATTTGCCGCGCTCTTCGCGGCGTTTTCCGGTAGAACTCGGAACCAGCGCCTTGCAGCGTCCGGCTTCATAGGCAAATTCGCCGATGACCTCGATGCGCAGCGGTTCGACTTCCACTTCGCCCAGCCCGGCGTCGAGCGCTCCAAAGAAAAACTCGCGCACGGCCACGGATCCGCGAATCGGCGGGCAGTTCGAGCGCAGCACCAGCGCATCGCCAACGTAGAGTTCGAGCAGGTCATCCAGATGCTTGGTGTTGCAGGCCAGCACCCACTCCTGCGTAATGTGCCGGACCGCCGCTTCCGCGCGGGTCATCTCCCCGCGCAACGCCGCCGACGGGCGACTCCTCTCCGACTCACGCCCCGGCTCGATCCCGCCCCGCACACCGCCCACTTCCTGTCCCCCGGGAAAATAGTGGTGGTGATAGTGATGGTGGTAGTGATGCGTTTCCTGTCCTGACGGCCGGGTTGCCGCAGGCCGATTGATGACAGCCGGGCTGACCTCGGGCTCCGGATCGAGAAATGGGTTGGGGTGAAGCGCAATCGGGCGCGGACGCCGTTCCTCGCCAAAGGACAGCGCGGATTCTGTGCTGCCCGCCTGACCGGTGGAGGCGCCGCACATGCTGCAGAACCGGTTGCCGCCGCGATTGCGGTGTCCGCACACCTTACAGACCCCACCTGCGGAGGCTCCGGTAAGCTCCTGCGCGACCTCACCGACAGCCTGCTCCACATCGGTTTCAGAGGCAAGGCGCTGCGCGGCTTCCAGCGCCGCAGCCACCGGATCTGCTCCGGGCCCGGGACGGCGCATCTCCGCTTCCAAACGGCGGTAGAGTGCATCCGTTTCTGACCCGCCGGCGCCTTCCGCTTCAGAAGCTGTGCCCGAGCTTCTGGGAGTCTTCTTCTCTTTCTCTTTCTCTCTGTCCACGATTGGAATCACCCCGTGCTGGGGTCATTCTAGCCCAGCCGCGCGCTTCACCGGTTGGAAAACTCGACCTTGCCTTCGGTCTCGGTAGGTATGCCGTTGCAGGTCGCGGGACGATATCTCCAGGTGCGCACGGTTGCCAGAACCCGGCGGTCTCCGGCCAACCCCGCGCTTTCGAGAATCAGCGGACTGTGGACGCGGCCATCGGTACCGACGATGAAGCTGACCCTTACCTTCCCGCCAAATTCAGCCGGAACAAACAATGGATCGGGCGTGGTCAGGGCCTCGGGTGGCGCGAGGTCTTCACAGCGGCGCGCCGCAAGATGCGGCACCGTGACAAATTCAGCCGCGCGCGTCAACGCCCGAAATACTTGTTGTTCGCGCTGCTCGAGCAGGCGGGGCGCCTGATTCGACACAAGCTGGTTCGAGGCAGGCGGGATCGCCGCCAGCGTAGTAGCTGGGGAGGTGAGCACGAACCACACTAGCCAGAGGCGACGAAACACGAGTCGTCCGTTCTCCCTCGAAAAGGATCACCATGCCCTTGACTCGCAAATCCGGGGCCACCGGACGAGCGAAGCATCCCTTTCGAAAGAACGACTTACGGAAGTGGTGAAGTAGCGCCAGTGAAAGCTCTTGCACATGAACAACGCTGGATTGCGAGAAGGGGCTACGCCCGGGCTGTCCGCAGGGTCAGGAAAGTGATCTCGGGCGGGCAGTTCAGCCGCATGGGAAGGCCGACCGTTCCCAGGCCTGGGTTGGTGTAGAGCATCAACTCGCCAATGCGGTACAGGCCCAGAATATACTTCCGCGCCATGGCGGGGAGATACAAAGGCGGCAGGAATGGGAACCTCACTTGGCCTCCATGGGAATGCCCTGACAGTTGAAGATCCACATCGAACCGGGTGACGAAGTCCGCGTAGTCGGGTTCATGCGCCAGCAGGACCGCTGCCTCGCCCGCTGGTTTTTGCTCGAATGTAGTTTGAGGATCCGCGGTGCCACTGAGGACGTCGGTGACGCCGCCCAGCCAGAAACGCTGTCCCTCAGCCTCGATGGCAACGCTCTGGTTCGCCAGCACGTTGATCCCTTGTTCCCGAAGCGCATGGCTGACTACGATCGGACTGGTGTAGAAGTCATGATTCCCCAGCACGGCCCACAAGCCGTAATGCGCGCGCATTTGCCGCAGCAGTTCGGCGCAGGGAGCGGCCGCCCGGGCGGCCTGACCCTCGTCAACGCCGAATGACGGGATGGACACGAAATCTCCGACCAGCACGATCAGGTCAGGATGAAGGCTGTTCACCATCGCGATCGCTTTGTGCACGGGATGCTGGGAAAAATACGGATCGTAGTGGAAGTCGCTCAGCAGAGCGATGGTGAAGCCCTCGAACCGCTCCGGCCAGCGGCGCAGCGCGATTTCCTGGCGGACGATTCGCGGGTAATTGGGCGCGATCAGAATCGAATCGCCGGCTAACGCGGCCGCCCCGGCGGTAGCGGCCATGCGCAAGAATTTCCGCCGACTGGTGGGAAGAAGAGACAATCGCCGTTAGGCCTTACCGAGCAGGATTGAGCGGCATAGTCCGCACTCCTTCGAGAATACTGCGGATCACAAAGCTCCTGGTATGGCGGACACGGTTCTCGCCATCAGAAGCTGAAGGTCGCCTGCAGATCAATTCTCCGGTTGGCTGATCCCTGAGAAAACGGCCCGCCCTGGATGGCGTTGGGCGTATCGAAGTAAGGGGACCCGAGCACACCGTTGGGGTTCGCCACATTCACTTTGTTAAAGATGTTTCGAGCCGACGCGCCCAGCGTCAGGTTGTACCGGCGGTCGCTGTTGGAGGACGTCATCATCGGACCTCCGCCGAAAAGCGGCCCGCCGCGCGGGCCGCCGCCGCGGCCACCGCCGCCGGGGCCGCCCTGTCCGCCTTGCGCCTGATTGCCGGAGCCGCTCTTCAGTTTGGGGCCGAACCCGAAGGTTTTGGTGAGGCGCAGGTTCACGGTCGCGTGAGCCGGCCCAGTGGCATAGTTGATCGGAATAATTCTCTCGCTCGGGGAAGGAACTGCGTCGAACGTGCCCAGCGGGGTGCAGTACACGTTGCCGGTCACCGTGGTCGTTGCGCAGGTCGCGGAAGAGACGAATCCAGGCCGGTCGTTGAAGATCGAGTCGTTGTTCAGATCGGTGGGCACAGTGAGGTTAAAAGGCGATCCCGAACTTACCACCATGAACGGGCTCAGGCGGAAAGCGTAGGGCAGGGCGAGCGACCCTCCCAGGAAAAGGCGGTGCCGCGTATCAAAGGATGCCCGGCCGTAGTCCTGGCTGATGTTGTACGAGTTGGATGGGAAACTGGAGTTGCCGGAGGTGTCGCTGTGTGCGTAGTTGAGCGTGTAGTAGCCAAATAGCTGAAGTTTGGAGCTAATTCGCACATTCGAATTCATGATGAGCTGCTGCTGCTTGAAGTTACCTTCGGAGACGTAACGGTAGATGTTGCCTCCGCTGGGGACTGTGCACGCGGGCGCACAAGGCGTCCCCGGATAAGGCGCGTTGGCATTGATGCTCAGCACCTGATCGAAGCCGCGCGAGTTCAGGTAAGTGACCGACACCGTTGCCGCCTTGCTCAGCTGGCGCTCGACGCTGACCGCCGACTGCAACGTGTAGGGAGCGTAAAGTGAAGGACTGATCTGATAGATGGCAGACTTGCCGCTGGTGGCCGCGCCGCAACTGGAAAGACTCGACAGGCTGAGAGGCTGGTCGAGCCCGGGAAAGCAAGTCGGCTGGCTGATGATGAATTGCTGTTCGGCAATGCCGTTGAAGCGCTCGGCCTGAAGTATCTGGCCCGATGGGAAACGGTCGTAAAAAATTCCCGCACCTCCGCGAATGACAACCTTGGGCGGAGCGCTGCGGCCGCCGACCCCCCAGGCAAACCCGAGCCGCGGCGCAAGGTCAGTGTGATCGTGAATATCGGTCTGCGTCTCAAACCGGAAACCGTAACTCAACGTGATGTTCGGGCGCACCCGCCAGTCGTCCTGCAGATAGAGTCCCTCGTCAAAGGTGGTGAGTGACGCTCTCGGGTTGCAGGCCACGAACGGGCCGCTCGCTTGCGGCTGGCAGGCGGTGATGGAAAGCTGCGACGGCTGGTTCGGATAACTGGTGGTCAAGGGGAAGGTGAACGTGCCATTGAACCCCGCCATGGAGAAACTGGCGTCCCGTGCGATGCGCATCCGGCCGCCGAATTTCATGATGTGGTTGCCGTGGATCACGGAAGTATAGTTCTGCACTTCGTAGTGATCCTGATGATCGGACTGATATCCGGCGCCGCTGCCTCCGCCGGTAAAGGCGCCCAGCAGGGTTGTGGTGGGGTTGACGTCAAACGGCGTTTGACCACTGTTGTCCCGCAGGTACTGAAAGCGGGTCTCGTTCACTACCTTCGTCCCTAAGACTTGCGTGTCGCTGACTTGCAGTGTCTGTTCGGTTGAGGTGGTGTCGTAGGCCTGCGATCCGAATCCCGAACCGACCAGGCTGAGGGGACCGCCGACATGGTTCGTCTCTGTATCGCGGTAATACTGATAGCGCGCGGTCACAGTGTTGTTCTTGGTGGGTGCCCAGTCGAGCCGCGGACTGAGATTGGTGCGCTGGCGGGGATTGGCAACCGACTCGAGAAACGGCTGGCTCAGGTCGTTCGGATCAGTCGCATCCACCGCCTCGAAGTCGTTGATGTTTCGACGGTCAATATTGAAGAAGAAAGACGCGCTCTTGCCCAGCGGGCCTCCGACATTTCCGTTGTATTGCACCGATTCATAGGGCGGCACCGGAGCACTAAATGGCGTTGGCGAATTAAAGGCAGAATCATTGCCGTTGATCAGAACCTGTCCATGGAACTTGTCGGTTCCGGGTTTGGTGAAGATTTCGATCCGGCCGTAGCCAAGTTTGTCATACTCGGAGGAAAACGGATTCTGGTTGATGCGGATTTCGCGAATGGACGACTTGGGGGGAAGCTGGCCGGCGGTGAAGCCGTCAATATACATCTGCCCGCCGCTGGGACCGGCTGACGGCCCGGCCAGCGCCTCCAGATCGGTCTGCAGTTCGTCGGGATCGTCGGGCAGCGCCTCCAGTTCCTTGCCCGAGATCACGATGGCGCCTGCATTACTGGCGGGGTTTACGTCGATCGTCGGCGCGGTATCTGAAACCTGCACTTCCTGAGTCTGCACTTCGATCGCCATGGACACATTCAGCCGCATGGGCTGATTGGCGATGGCAACATTGCCGTTCTGGTAGAGCGTGAATCCATCCGCCGCAACGGTCAGCGTGTACTTGCCCGGGGTCAGTACTTTGAACTCGTAAATCCCCTGCGAATTCGTCTGCACTGTGACCGGAGAGCCGCTCGCCGGAGTCATCACTACCGTGGCGTCACTGATCGCCGCCCCGGAAGGGTCGGTGACTTGTCCGCGAAGCGCCCCTGCGGGGGCCTGCGCTAGTGCCGCGGCCACGGAGAGCGTAATGACCAAAGAAACTAGTAAGAAATAACGCACGTATGAATCCACCTTCATTCGATGATTCCAGACCTCAAAAATGATTTCTCGCCAAAAGTCGCATGGCGTCCCGCGTTGAGCTTACTGATTGCCGCTATCTCCGCCGGGCGCGCCGCCCAGACTCCACGGGGCCAGCATCATCGCCTGGCCGGCGCTGGGCGCCGCTTCCAGAATGGGTTCCACTCCGCTCAGTAAAGTAATCGCGGTGCCGCCACCCGGCGAGGCGCCCTGGGTCGCCACAATCATGACCGCATCGCCCTTATGCAGATCGGCGAGCGCGACGGCGGGCATGCGGCTTAGCATCTGCTGAAAGTCGGGGGCTCCGCCGGAGCGCATTCCCGCGCCCATGCTGCCTCCCGCGCCGGCGCCCATTCCGCCTGCTGGCCTGCCACCTTCAACGCTTTGTCCGGCCGGTGGAGTAGCCGGAGGTGGGGTAGCTGCCGATGGCGCAGGTGCAGCACTTGCCCCCAAACCGCTCGCTCCCATCGCGCCACCGGTCATGGCCGCCTTCAAACGCATCGCAATGCGCTGCGCCATTTCCTGCGGAAGCTTGTGCAGCTGCGAGTCCGCTGTGACCTTCACCTGGACCGGCTTCTTGCTCAACAAATCCTGAACGGTGAGACTGCCCGCGCTTGCATCCACCGAATTGACGGTTCCGGCAATGTTTCGAAAGCTGCCGCTCACGATCTCCTCAGCTGTCAACTCGGAGCCATCGGAACTGCGCATACCACGGGCCCGCAACTGATCGCCCGGCCGGATTTCCTGCAGCGTGCTCGGCCTAGCATCTTCGAACTTGACGGAGTCGGGAGCGTAGCGGCGATAAATCGTGTTCTTCGATGTGTGTACGGCGATGGTCTTGGTCCCACCGAAGCCGGTCACCGAAATCGAAACGGTTCCTGCCGCCGTATCAACCCCGCTGACCAGTCCGCCCATCCCGCGCTTCTGCCAGTCCTGCCGGAGCTTTTCCTGGCGCGCCTCGACATCCATCAGCTTCATGACCACGATGGAAGCCGCCGTGATGGACTTTCCGTCGTCCGAAGCTTTCCCGCCGACCAGGATGCGGTCGCCCACCTGAAGGTCCTGCAAATCAACCGGAGTGGCGTTCTTGAGGTCCTTTTCGCCGGGCGGAATACGCACTAACCGGGCAGACGGCTGCACGGTGACGGCAAGTTCCGACCCCGAGTCCTGAGTCAGGGTAATGACGTTGCCGCTGATGGCCTTGATCGCCCCGATCCGCCGGGCTACGGAACTCTGCGCAGGGGCAGTTTGGGCCTGTGCCGAGCCAGCCCAAGCGGCGTTCCCAAACGACGAGGTTGCCCCGATAAGGCTGGTTAGAGGTCCCAGGACCGCAACTGCCAGCACATGCCTTGCCTTCATAGGTATCACCTCTACTTTACATGGCCGAACCATCGGAACTCCATGATTTACAAAGTTTTACCTTGAACGAACTCGACTTACAAATCGGCGCTTCGCCGACCCGTGAGCCCCAGTTGGGCACCCAGGCTGCTAATAGACGATGGCTCGGACCACCGCTACGATTCCCCTAAGGCAGATTGTGCAAATCTGCCTCTCGGATGCGTGTTTCTACTACATGCCGCGTCGTTTGTTGGATCTTGCTCCTGGTGTTCCCGTCGTCGCTGATGGGGCAGACTCCGGTGGCCATCATCCACACCCAGGGAGGAGTCTGGGTCAACGGCAGCGAGGCACGGGATGCGACAGCCATCTTTGTCGGGGATGTGCTCGAAACCAAAACCGGATTTTCCGCCACCCTGAACCTGGAGGGGGCAAGCGTCCTGCTCCAACCAGAAACCGTGGCTACCCTCGACGACGGCGTCCTGGTCCTCGACCACGGCAGCGTGTCGGTCGGCACCAACATAGGCTTTCGGGTGCGCGTCAATTGCCTCACCGTCGTTCCCGTTCTCAAAGACTGGACCCAGTACGATGTCACGGACCTGAATGGAACCGTCCAGGTGGTGGCGTCGAAAAAGGACGTGAATGTGGAACGCACCGTCAACCGTCGCAAGCCGGGTGCAGAGAGCGAGAACGCGCAGGGAGGGACGGTTCACGAAGGAGAAAAGGGCAACTACGAAGAATCCCAGATATGCGGGGCGCCCGCTCGTACAACCGGCGCCGGTTCGATGCTAAGCCCAAAGTGGATCGCGGTAGGAGGAGCCGGCACCGCCGGAATCTTGATCTGCCTGCTGTTCCTTTGCCAGGGAAATGGCGGCAAGCAATCGATCAGTCCGTCCGCGCCCTAGCCCGTATCGCAACCTGCTTCACAGGATCCGTTCGTGGGTGTAGTCCGCTGCTCCAAGCGCTGAGAGCAGCTCAGCAATGTGTTCCGGCCCGCGCGTTTCCATGGTGATGTCAATGGCGGTATCGCCCAGATTGACGCCATGGTAGGCGCGGTCGTAAGAGGTTTCCACAATGTTGGCCCGATGTTCGGCGAGGATCCCGGTCAGGCGGTGTAGAGCTCCTGGATAATCTGGGAGGTGAACCCGCAGCCGGACCAGGCGCCCGTCTTTGACCAGGCCGCGCTCGATGATGCGGGAAAGCAGGGTCACATCAATGTTGCCGCCGCAAACCAGCACGGCAACCCGCTTCCCTTCGACCGGAAGCTTGCGGTTCAGCACGGCGGCCAGGGCCGCCGCGCCTGCCCCTTCTGCGAGAGTCTTTTCACGCTCCAGCAGCAGGAGAATCGCATTCGCGATTTCCTCCTCTTCGACGGTGACGATGTCGTCCACGTACTTCTGAACTAGAGGAAGGGTGCGCTCGCCGGCCCGGCGCACGGCGATGCCGTCGGCAATGGTGGTTGCGGCTTTCAGCGTGACCGGCTTGCCTTCTGCCAACGCCGCTTTCATGGAGGGAAGCCGCGCGGGCTGCACTCCGTAGATTTTCACCTTCGGCTGGGTTTCCTTGACCGCGCAGGCGATGCCACCGATCAATCCGCCGCCACCGATCGGAGCCACAATCACTTCCACCCCCGGATGCTGCTCAAGAATCTCCAGGCCCAGAGTTCCCTGCCCGGCGATCACGGCGTCATCGTCGAACGCGTGGATGAGCGTCAGGCCGTCCCGCTGGCCGCTTTCGACCGCTTTGGCGAAAGCTTCGTCGTAGTTGGCCCCCTCCAGCACGATCTCGGCGCCATAAGCGCGCGTGGCCGAAACCTTGGTGAGCGGCGTAGGCAATGGCATGAAGATACGCGCGCGCACTCCATGCCGGCCGGCATGATAGGCCACTCCCTGCGCATGGTTGCCGGCGGAGGCAGCGATCACGCCCCGCGCCCGTTCTTCCGGGCTGAGCGTGAGCAGTTTGTTGAGCGCCCCGCGCTCCTTAAACGCTCCGGTTCGCTGCTGATTATCGAGCTTGAGGAAGATCGTGCTGTGCGTAAGACCGGAGAACGCTTCGGAACGTGGGCAGGGGGAGACTCGGATTTCGCCCTGGATTCTGCCTGCGGCAGCCTGGATGTCGGAAAGTTGGATCATGTCGAAATAGTTATCTTACCTGCGAACGGCGCGGCGCAGATTCGGAATTTCGATCAGGTACATTCAGTTTTCACGAAGGTGTTCCCAGTCAACCTCATTCTTGTCGCAATTTGTTAAATCGCTGGGAGAGAGACTCCGCTATAATCCGGCCATCTTAATTCCGACCTGATTCCGACCTATCTGCATGGACTTTGATCAGCTCATCACGTTTCTCGAGGTGGCCAAGCAAGGCAGTTTTTCGCGCGCCGGAGAAAAGGTGTTTCGCTCGCAGTCCGCGGTCAGCGCGCAGATCCGCCAACTCGAGCAGGAATATGGCGATCGCCTGCTCGATCGCTCCGGCAAATCGGTCAAGCTGACCCCGGCCGGGCAGGTTTTCTTCGAGTACGCCGAGCGCTTGCGCAACCTGCGCGACGAATCGCTGATGGCGGTCGCCGACCACAGCCGCACGCCGCGGGGCACCCTGCGCGTCGGCGCGAATGAAGCCACTTGCCTTTACGTTCTGCCCGAAGTCTTCGCTGAGTTTTGTCGCCGGTATCCCCCGGTGCAGATCAGCATCTATCGCAATTTCAGCTATAAAATCGTGGAGAAACTGGAGAACGGCGCGGTAGACGTCGGCATTCTGACCCTGCCCATCCAGTCGCCCAGCCTGAAAATTCAGCCTATTTTCCGCGACAAGTTGATGCTGATGGTCAGCCCCAGAAATCCGCTGGCCAAGCACAAAACTGTACCGGTACGCGACATCGTTAAATACCCGCTGCTCTTCCCCAAGACCGGGCACACGCGCAGAATGCTCGATAAGCTGTTTCGTCCCTACCACGCCGAAGCCCAGGTGCGGATGGAACTGCCCAGCATCGGGATGATCAAGAGCTTTGTGGCGGCCGATCTCGGAGTGTCGCTGATCAGCGCCTCTTTTGCCCGCGATGAAGTGGACGCCGGCCGGGTCAAGCTGATTGATCTGGAAGACGTTGAGCTTTACCGGGAGCTCGGGCTGGCCTACCGGCGCGATCGCACCCTTTCGGTCGCTACCACAGCCTTCATCAACCTGCTCCGCCAGAATCCCCCTGAGCCTGGAAGATCGTGATTCCAGGGCATTTCCCAGGTGCGCATGTGCGACCGGTATTTTCGATGCCGCGCATCGGAATTTTGCATTTCCTTCGCGGCTCATCCCGGCGTAAGGTCTAAAGGTTAAGACAGTTCCTCCCCCCAGCAATTTTTGATACGAGCTCTCTGATCGAAAAAGTCTAAGGACTATCCGAACCCACCGCCAGAAGCAATCAGCGGTGGGTTTTTTCTTTGCCCGAGGTTCATTCAAGCGACCGGCGTTAGTCGCCCTGCTCGGCCACGCCTGATGCCGGAGCTGGTGCAGGCTCGATCAGGTGCAACCCGCACTCGGTTTTGGCGAACCCCGGCCAGCGTCCGGCCCGCGGACCCTCTCCCGGGGTCACGGCGCGCGTGCAATGGGTGCAGCCGATGCTCGGATAATCCTGATCATGAAGCTCGTTGTAAGGCACGTCGTGATCGTGGATGTAGCGCCACACCTGCTTTGAGGTCCAATCTGCCAGCGGGTTGATTTTTGCCAGTCCGAACCTGGCATCCCATTCGATTTTGCGGGCGCCGGCGCGGGTTGAAGTCTGATCGCGGCGGATGCTGGTGATCCATGCGTCGAGCTCGCCTAACTTGCGGCGCAGCGGCTCGACCTTCCGCAGATTGCAGCAGCGATCCGGATCCCGCGTCCACAGCGCGGCTCCGTGGGCGCGCTCCTGCTCCCCCGGAGAAAGAACGGAATACACTTTCTCGATCGTTACACCGTATCTCTCTTCGATCCGGTCCATCAGACTGTAGGTCTCAGGAAAAAGGAATTCCGTGTCAATCGTGAACAGCCGAAAACCCGGATGGACCCGCGAAGCCATGTCTATCAGCACCATGCCTTCGGCGCCGAACGCGGAAGAGATGGCAACGTTCCTGCCAAAGGTCGCGAATGCCCAGCTCAGAACCCGCTGCGCGCTCCAGTGATCCGCGGAGTGCTGCAATTCGGCCATGTGCTCCTGAACCGCTAACTTCATGCGCGCGGCTCCTCGCCGGCGGTGAATGCCGGGGCGACTGGGAATTCGGCAAACAAAGCGGTCAGCAGTTCGCTGCCGCGGCTGGCGGAAACGCCAGGAAATCCGAGTTGCTGATCCACATCGTCGGAGTAGCGCACGACTTCACCCACCACCAGAAGAGACGGCGCTGCAACCTGCGGAGCGCTGGTGAGGCCTGCGATGGTGGTTTTGTAAGTTCGCTGCTCGGGAGTCGTCGCCCGCGAAATGACCGCGCAGGGCGTATTTTCTTTGACGCCGGCCGCTCTGAGTTTTGCCGCAACATTCAAGTAATCCCGGCCCGGCATGTAGATGACGAGCGTGGCTCCGCTTCCGGCCAGTTTGTTCCAGTCGGCGGCTTCGGCGCCGGTTGCCTGGTGCGCGGTAATGAATACCAGCGCTGAGCTGGCCCTGCGGTGGGTGAGTGGAATGTGCGCCGACGCTGCCGCGCCGAGCGCGGAGGTCACGCCCGGCACGATCTCGTAGGGAAGATCCGCTGCACGCAGCGCAGCGATCTCTTCTCCGGCCCGGCCAAACACCAGCGGATCACCGCCCTTCAGCCGCACCACGCGCAGGCCGGAATCGGCCAGAGCCACCATCAGAAAGTTGATCTCTTCCTGGGAAATCTTCTTTTCGCCGCAGCGCTTGCCGACATTCAGCACCTGCGCTGTGGAAGGGATCAATCGCAGGATTTCCGGGGATACCAGATCGTCGTGCAGCACGGCTTCTGCGCCCTGCAAAACGCGCAGAGCCTTGACCGTCAGCAACTCAGGATCGCCCGGCCCTGCTCCTACCAGATAGACTTTGCCCTTCATCGTGACTCTCCCTGGGCGGCGAGTTCAGCCGTATCGGCCAGCGCCGCTTCCAGCGCTTCCCGGCTGGCCAATGAATGGAGGAGGTCGAGTTTCTGCTGCTTATCCAGATCGCTAGCGAGGATGAGCCGCCGCGTCTCGCCCAGTTCTGCCACCCACGCGGCGTATCCCGGACCGAATTGCTTTTCGAGCTGCTGGCGAATCTTCTGCGCGAGAGAGGGACTTTGCCCGTTCGTGGAAACCGCGATCTGGAGATCACCGCGGCGCACGACTGCGGGATAGAAGAAGTCGCAGAGGTCGGGAACATCCACCACATTGCACAAAATGCCGCGGATTTGCGCTTCGCGGTAAATCTCGTCATTCAGGCGGCGTGACGACGTAGCGACGATGGCAAGAAATACGCCGTCGAGATCCTCCGGCGCAAAAGGACGCAGCTCGAGCGCGATTCTTCCAGCCCGCGCCCATTCGTGGACTGCGGGGCTCGCATCGCGTGCTACCACGCGGATGCGAGCACCCGACTCGAGCAAGGAGCTTATCTTGGGTTCGCCGATCTTGCCCGCGCCCACCACCAGGCATTCGCGGCCCTCGAGTTTCAGAAACATTGGAAACAGGCTAGTCACCGATCCCTCCTGCATTGCTGACACCCTGAATGGTTATGGGGAGGTCGCGAGGCACGGCGTCCACCGCCGAGCCCGCTAGAAATTCGCGCAACTCGCCATCGCTGTGGCGGGTAAAGAACTGGCGGAGATTTTCGCCCGGCTCGCGATCAGCCACGTACCGGCCCATCAGCCGCTCGATTGCCTCCGGCACTTCGGTGGCGCGGCAGCGATATCCCACGGGGCGGGCCGTAGCCTGATGCAAGCCCAGCGCTCCGCCCACGCAGAAGTAATAAGCGTCCAGCATCCGGTCCTGAACCTTGATTTTCTTGCCCTCAATGCCAATGTCGGCGATCCAGTGCTGTCCGCAGCTGTTGGGGCATCCGGTGATGTGCAGCTTGAGATGCTGGTCGAAACCGGGAACCCGTTCTTCCAGTTCCTCGACCAGCCAGCGCGAAAAGCGCTTCGTTTCCGTAATGGCAAGCTTGCAGAATTCAGTTCCACTGCAAGCCACGGCTCCACGGGCGAATGGCGAGCCCCCGGCTTGCAAGCCGATGGCGCTCAGTTCAGCAGCCAGCGACTCGGCATTGATCGTGGGAACGTTCACCACCAGCAGATTCTGCGTGGACGTGGCGCGTAGATCGCCGCTGGCATAGCGCTCGGCGAGATCCGCAGCCGAGTGCATCTGATCGGCGGTGATGCGTCCCCCGAGAGCCACGGCGCCAACGTAGGAGTACCCTGGCTGCTTTTGCGCATGAATGCCGATGTGGTCGCGGTAAACATCATCGGGCGGATGTTCTTCCACAGCGGGATCAAGTTGGAATCCGATGCGGTCGTGCAGTTCGGCAAGGAAACGCTCGGCAGTCCAGCCATGCCGCAGGAAAAGGAACTTCAGCCGCGCTCGCTCGCGATGTTCGCGCAAAACCTCGGAATCGCGGAACAACTCGGCAATTCCTTTGACGACGGGCACAACCTGATTCCACTGCACGAACGCATTGAGCCGCTCCGCCAGATAAGGCTCGGCTGAGAGTCCCCCGGCCACGCGCAGCGAGAAACCGATTTCGGGCTTGCCGCCGACTCTACGTGTGATTGCCGTCAGGCCGATGTCGTTGATCTCAGGATAGGAGCACCACGACCGGCAGGCGGCGATCGAAATCTTGAACTTGCGCGGCAGGTTGTAAAACTCGGCGTTGCCGGCCAGCAGGCGCGATACTTCCAGAGCCAGCGGCGAGGCATCGCAAATCTCATCCGCATCCACACCGGCCACCGGGCATCCCGTCACATTTCGCGCTACATCTCCGCACGCCCCGGTTGTGTTCAGGCCAACTTGCCAGAGGCCATCAATAACCTCCGGCAAAGTTTCGATGGTCACCCAGTGCAGCTGAATGTTTTGCCGCACCGTTAAGTCGGCGATTCCGTTGGCATAGCGCCGGGTGAGGTCGGCGATGGCGTGCAGCTGCCGGGAACTGAGAATGCCGTTCGGAATGCGGATGCGCACCATGAAGCGTTCCAGGGCACGGCCCTCGCCACTCTTGCCTCCGGTTACGCCGGCTCCGTCACCCTGCGTGTATACGCCCCACCAGCGGAAGTACGTTCCAATCCACTCAGGAGGGATGGATTGGAACCCTTCCCGGGCAAAGCGGCGGATTTCCTCAAGACCTTCCCACGGATTTTTCGCGCGCTTGAGCCGCTCCACTCGTTGCGCCTTCGTTTCTTTTGTCGTGTTCGTCATAGGGTCCCGAAAACAGGCACAAAAAAAACCACCGCCAGATGCCTCTGGCGGTGGGTGTATGAGTGCCGTATTAAGAAGAAATTCTTAGGTCAGCAGCCTCCCCGCGCCAGAGCACACGCATGCACAACAACAACAACAGCACATGGCGCAGAGTTGGAGTCCGCTCGACATCAGAAGGTGATTCTAGGGTGAATCGTACTCACGGTCAATCTCATTCTCGCTCCATTGGATCAATAATTTCGATAGAAGGGATCAAAATTTCGTCAAAATTCTGCGTGAATCCGTAGCTCGCTTTAGAATCAGTAGCTTCCGTGCAGCTGCGGCATTCGGTGATAATCTTCCGTGTGCTCAGGCAGACATCAGTAATCATCACTTCGTTGTAACCCGAAAGGTGAAGACACGATGAAGCGACCAGCCGTCCTGTTTTGTTCGACCCTCCTATGCTGCGTTTCCTTGGGCCTGGCCCAAAGCCCCAGTTCCGGCGATCCTTTCAAGTCAACGATGGACCGGCTGCAATCCCTCACTCACCAGGCAGAGACAGAATGGCGCTTCCACGCCGACGTCCCGCACCCGGAGGACCCGGCGCTCAGCGATACCGACTGGAGCACGTTCACCGTAGAGAACGCTTCCGGTTCCGGTGGCGGCCGCCCGGAGGAAGAGCGTTGGAAGGGTACACGCGTGTTCCGTCGCTGGGTTCAGATTCCCGAGAAGATCAACGGTTACGCCACCCAAGGCGCAGAAGTCCGCCTCGATCTGCGGTTTGGCAGCCCCAATAGCCTGATGATCACGGTGTTTTCGAATGGATCCATCGTTTATCGCGGCGACGACGACAACATTCTTCCGGTGCTGCTGACCGCGAATGCCCAGCCCGGGCAGAAGTTCCTGGTGGCCGCGCGCGTGGTGGCCGGCGACGACGTTCAGGCCGAGTTCTTCCACAGCGAACTCATGCTTCAAGCGCTGCACTCGCGCCCGGACCCGGAATTCCTGCGTACGGAAATCCTTGCTGCCGAGCCCCTCATCGCGGCTTATGACGATGGCAAGGCCGAGCGCCAGCAGCAACTGGGTGAAGCGGTCAAAGCAATTGATTTCGCACCGCTGGAGCGCGGGGACCAGGCTGCCTTTGATGCCTCGCTTCGCGCGGCACACTCCAAATTGGAGGCGCTCAAGCCCTGGTTACAGCAGTTCACCATCCGCATCGTGGGTAATTCGCACATTGATATGGCCTGGCTCTGGCCCTGGACCGAAACTGTTGAGGTCGTGCGCAATACTTTCCAGAGTGTGCTCGACCTGATGCGCGAATATCCCGACTTCAAGTTCACCATGTCGTCGGTGCGCACCTACGAATGGATACAGGAAAAATATCCCGACCTCTTCCAGCAGATTGCCCAACGAATCAAAGAAGGCCGTTGGGAAGTCATTGGCGGCATGTGGGTTGAGCCTGACCTGAACATGCCCGACGGCGAATCGCTGGTGCGCCAGATTCTGGTGGGCAAGACTTACTTTCAGAACAACTTCGGCGTAGACGTGAAAATCGGCTGGAACCCCGATTCCTTCGGCTACAACTACCAACTGCCGCAGATTTACAAAAAGTCGGGCATGGATTACTTCGTCACCCAAAAGCTGCTCTGGGCGCACGAGTTCACCGTTTTCCCCTACAAACTCTTCTGGTGGCAGTCGCCCGACGGCAGCCGCCTGCTCACCTATTTTCCGCACGACTATGCCGGTGGCATTGACGGCGAACCTCTCGGCAAAGACCTCTCGGTCTGGATGCCCTCGATATACAGCAAGGCCCTCCCCGACAAACCTGAGATGATGCACCTGTACGGCGTTGGCGACCACGGCGGCGGGCCGACTCGCGTCATGCTCGACCACGCGGACCAGTTGCGTGCGCCGGACGCGGTGTTCCCCAAGCTGCAGTTCAGTTTCGCCAGCGATTTCTTTTGCGACCTGGAGACCAAACTGCCGAACATGCAGGTTCCTACCTGGGATGGCGAGCTCTATTTCCAGTATCACCGTGGCGTCTTCACCACCCAGTCTGAAACCAAGCGCAGAATCCGCCGCACCGAAGAAGCCATGCTGAATGCGGAGAAGTTCTCGTCGCTGGCGTCACTGTATGGCCGCTCTTATCCGCAGGAGGGCATGGAACAGAACTGGAAGAATCTGCTCTTTGACCACTTTCACGACATCATGCCGGGGTCCGGCATCGCCGTGAACTATCTGGATGCCAAGCGCAATCTTGAGAACGTCAGCCGCTCGGCTGACGACATCACCATGGCCTCATTGCGGGAGATCGCGGCCCACGTCAATACCCGCGCCGAGGGTGTGCCGGTGATGCTGTTCAACTCGCTCTCCTGGCCGCGCACCGATGTCGCCGAACTCGAGGCGCAGTTGCCGTCTCCAGCTAGCCAGATCGAAGTGGTGGATGCAAATGGTAAGCCCGCCGAAGCGCAACTGCTTTCCATGGATGCCGAAACTCACCGGGCGCGCTTTCTGCTGTTGGCGAGTACTCCGTCGCTGGGATATCAGACTTATTTCGTGCGCGCAGCAACCAGCGCAACGCCTGTTCATTCCCTGCTCAAGGCTCCCGCGGACACGCTTGAGAACGAATACATCCGCGTCAAGATTGATCCACAGACCGGTTGCATGACCAGCCTTTTCGACAAGCGGAGCGGCACCGAAGCGCTGGCTCCGGCTGAGACCGACACTGGCGGTCCTAAAAACTCCACCTGCGGCAACCTGCTCCAAACCTTCGTAGACAAGCCCAAGCAGTGGGATGCCTGGAACATTGACGCCGATTTCGAAAAGCAGCATTGGGATTTGGATAAGGCCGATGAAGTGACACTGGTGGAGAGCGGTCCGCTGCGCGCCGTCATTCGAGTCAAGAATCATTTCCAGAACTCGACCTTCGTGCGCGACATCACGCTATACGCCGGCGTACCCCGCGTGGACGTGAAGATGCAGGCGGAATGGCATGAAAAGCACATCTTGCTGAAGGTCGCCCTCCCGCTGAGCGGACACAGCGACAAGGCAACCTACGAAATTCCGTTCGGCTCTGTCCAGCGTCCCACTACCCGCAACACTCCCGCCGAGCAGGCGCAGTTTGAAGTGCCGGCCCAGCGCTGGGCCGATATCTCGGACGCCAAACACGGTCTCAGCCTGCTCAACGACGCCAAGTACGGATACGACGCCAAGGGAAACGTGCTTCGCCTCTCCCTGCTGCGTTCGCCGGAGTGGCCCGATCCACACGCCGACGAAGGCCACCATGAGTTCACTTATTCGCTGTATCCGCACGGCGGAAACTGGAAGGACGCGCTCACCATTCGCCGTGGATATGAACTGAATTACAAATTAGTCTCGCTGGCGGCCGGGAAGCACGAGGGAACTTTGCCTCCCGAACATTCGTTTCTTGAAGCGCCGTCGGAAAACATCATCGTCACCGCCCTGAAAAAGGCCGAGGGCGGCGATGCTCTCGTCCTGCGCTACTACGAATGGGCGGGAAAGGATGGGGACGTGAAACTGCAGCTTCCTCCGGGGGCACAATCAGCAGGGGAAACCAATCTGATGGAGAAGCCCATTGGGACCGTATCGCTGCAAAACGGTTTGCTCCAACTTCATACCAAGCCGTTCGAGATCAAGACCGTCAGGATTCAGTTCTCAAAGCCGCTCGAGGCTCCGGCGCCAAAACCATGACGGCGAACTCGCCTGACGCTTCGATCCTGGGAGTGGACATCGGCGGCACCAAAGTCGCCGCCGGTTTGGTGGACCGCGCGGGCAAAATACTTACGCAGACCCGCACGCCGATGCAAACCGGCACGGCGGATCTCGCTCTGGAATCTGTCAAAACGGTGATTGACGCTTTGCTCGCCGACTCCGCCCAAGGCATTCACAGCATCGGCATCTGTTCGCCGGGGCCTCTCGATCCGCGAACCGGCGTGATTCTTAACCCGCCGAATCTGCCCTGCTGGCGCAACTTCCCGCTGGCGGAGGAGATCGCGTCGGCCTATCACTTGCCCGTCAGGGTGGACAACGACGGCAACGCGGCCGCCCTCGCCGAAGCACGCTGGGGAGCTGCCCGCGGCTATCGCTATGTCTTCTACGCGGGTATCGGTACCGGCATCGGCACCGGCATCGTGTTCGACGGCCAGATCTACCATGGCCGTACCGGATCGGCCGCCGAAGGCGGACACATGAGTATTGACTATCGCGGCCCACGTTGCGCCTGCGGCAAGCTCGGCTGCATCGAAGTTCTAGCCTCCGGGACCGCGATCGGCGCACAGGCCCGGGCGAAAATCAACGCGGACCCGTCTCGTGGCTCGGCCATGCTTGATCTGGCCACCGGCAAAATTGAAGCCGTCAGCAGCGAAACGGTCGGCCGAGCTTATGCTGCGGGCGATCCTCTGGCACGTGAGATCTTGCAGGAAACCGTCGGGTTCCTCACACCCTGGCTGGGCAATATCGTTGACCTTCTCGACCCCGACGTTCTCGTACTCGGCGGCGGGGTTGCGGCCATGCTGCAACCCTTCTTCCCTCAAATCAAGTCTCGTCTTCCGCAATGGTGCGTGAACCCTCACGCCGGCGAAATCCCGCTTCTAATGGCACACTACGGTGCCGACTCTGGAATCGCAGGCGGCGCCGCCTTGGGCTCCGCTTCGGGACCTTCAGTGTGATGATCCGCAGTATGATGACCAGCATATGATGACCAGTGTGACCAGCTCGCCAACCGCGCCTGTGCTCGCACGAACGTCGCTGTTTTCCGAGCTCGCCGAAAGCGAACTGAATTTTCTTGCCCAGCGGGCCGTCCGGCGCCAGTACTCGGCGGGCGAGCTCGTTTTCGAGGAGGGCGAACCGTGCGCCGGACTCTATGTCGTCAAATCCGGCCACATCCGGATCTTCAAGAGTTCCTCCGGCGGCCGGGAGCAGGTGCTGGGCATCGAAGGCCCAGGCAGTTCAGTCGCCGAATTGCCCGTCTTCGATGGCGGCGCCTATCCCGCTTCCGTGAGCGCTCTGGAAAACACTTCCCTGCTTTTTGTCAGCAAGCAGGATTTTCAGGCGCTTTGCCTGGCGCATCCTCAGGTAGCGCTGAAGGTCTTGAAAGTTGTGGGCGCCCGCTTGCGGAAGCTGGTCGGCATCATCGAAGAGCTTTCGTTCACCACCGTACGTCACCGGCTTGCTGCCTATCTCTTGCGCCTGGCTCAAAAAGAAGGCAGGCGTTCATCCGATGGCGTGGAATTCCTGCTGCCCGCCAGCAACCAGGAACTCGCCTCGCAGATTGGCACAGTTCGCGAACTGGTCTCCCGCAACCTTTCCCGGCTGCAGGCGGAGGGATTGCTGAAACTCGACGGCCGCACGGTTATTGTCAGCAATATGAAGGCGCTTGAAAGTGAAGTGTCCACAGCCGGGTAGAACGTCACCCACCCACAAATTTCTCTAAACCGTGACAAAAGTCATCGGCAGCGGCTTAGCGGTTCGTTAGTCTGTTGATCAGTCGCCGCAGCAGAGCCGGCGCAAGCACAAGGAGCTGAGATGAATTCGACTACCGAAAAGACCGTCCGCGAAATCGCACTGGAGAGCCCCGCCTCCACCCGGGCGCTGGAAAAGCTGGGCCTTGACTACTGCTGTGGCGGCAACCAGACCCTGGAACAAGCCTGCCGCACCGCCAAGATCTCCATGGACGAAGTGCTGAAGGCGCTGGATGCCGCGCAGTCCGCTTACCAGCCGGGCCCGAGCGACCACGACTGGCAGCGCGAATCGTTGACCGACCTCATCAGCCATATCAGCCGCACGCACCACAAATATGTTCGCGAGGAAATCGCCCGCCTGGGGCCGCTTTTTCAGAAAGTGTGCTCCGTGCACGGCACGAATCATCCAAAACTTATGCGCATGCAGAGCACATTCAGCGACCTCGCCCAGGAACTGACCATGCACATGATGAAGGAAGAAATGGTTCTGTTTCCCTACGTGGTTCGAATGGAGGAGGCCGTCATTCAGAAAGAGCCGGTCGTGCCGCCGCCGTTCGGCACGGTACAGAATCCGGTTTCGATGATGATGCACGAGCACGACAACGCCGGGATCGCGTTGCGCGTCCTTCGCCAGGCCAGCAACGATTACACAACGCCGCCCGATGGCTGCGTCAGCTACCAGACGCTCTATCGCGCTTTGGCCGACTTCGAAGCCGACCTGCACCAGCACATTCACCTCGAAAACAACATCCTGTTTCCGAAGGCCCTGGCAATGGAGGGAAGGCGATAGAGAAGAGGGGACTTCCAGAAAAACTCGATGACCGCTGAGTGTTTTGGCTGCCCCCCAGGGATTCGAACCCCGATATGCTGATCCAGAGTCAGCTGTCCTGCCGTTGAACGAGGGGGCAG
>Ga0209415_10003469_pt1 | contig 29334 bp, 27 predicted proteins | sample PeaSoiSIISIP2007_FD_187696 | JGI IMG/M metagenome (GOLD analysis project Ga0209415, IMG submission 187696) | Peat soil microbial communities from Weissenstadt, Germany - SII-SIP-2007 (SPAdes) (version 2) | ecosystem: Environmental > Terrestrial > Soil > Wetlands > Peat | place: Germany...
GCCGGCGGGGAACGGCGGCCGCTTGCGCGGCTGGCCTTTCTTGCCTTCCATCGACTCGATCATGCCGGTTTCTTCGCCGCAGATGTACGCGCCGCCACCGCGCTGCACGTAGACGTCGTAGCGGCGGCCGCTACCGAACACGTTGTCCCCCAAGAAGCCGCGCGCGTAGGCTTGCCTGATCGCTTCCATCAGGACGCGGTACGGTCCGGTGTACTCGCCGCGCAGGTAGACGTATGCGGCGACGGCGCGGATAGCGCGGCCGGCGATCAGCACGCCTTCGAGGAACTGGTGCGGGTTGCGCTCCACGATCTGCCGATCTTTGAATGTCCCCGGTTCGCTCTCATCGCCGTTGACCGCCAGGTAGCTGGGCTTGGGGGCGTCCTTCGGCATGAAGGTCCATTTCACACCGGTGGCGAAGCCGGCACCGCCGCGCCCGCGCAGCCCGGAGTCTTTGACGATCTCGGCGAGCTGCTCGGGTTCCATCTCCGTCCACGCCCGCTTCGCCTGCGCATAGCCGCCGACCGCCAGGTAGTCGTCAATGTCGCAACGCGATACGCCGTTCGGCGGCAGCAGGTAGCCTTCGATGCCGTCCGGGATCGTCGAGACCACCGGCGTGCGCGACGGCGTCAACGACGGGTCGGCGCTGCCAAGGAGAGCGTCGATGTCCTCCGGTGTCACGCGTTCGATGTACGGCTGATTGTTCAGCTGCACCACCGGCGCCGTGCCGCACGAGCCGAGGCACTGCACCTCCTCGAGGGAGAACTTGCCGTCCGACGTCACCTCACCGCTGCGGATGTCGAGCTTCGCCTCGACCTGCCGCACCAGCTTGCGCGCCCCGCGCAATGCACAGGCAATGTTGGTGCACACCTGAATGTGGCAGCGGCCGACCGGATGGTCGTGAAACATCGGGTAGAACGACACCACCTCTTGAACCTGAATGGGCTGCAGACCCAGGAGCTCCGCCACCTCCGCGATGACGGCGCGCGGCAGATATCCGATCTCCGCCTGCGCCAAATGCAACGCCGGCAGCAGCGCGGCACGTGCCTGCGGAAAATGCGTTTTCTCTTCTTCGATCTGGGCGCGGCACGCGGCCGATAGGCGGTGGCCGCGCGCCGCAGGCGCAACGCTGCCCGACGTGGCGGGAACGTTCTGCGGCTCAGCGGTCACATTCCCCTCCGATCATGTTGATCATGTCGAACGTCGGCACCAGATCGGCGAGCAGCCGGCCCTTTATCATCGCGGCTAACGGCTGCGTGTTGGAGAAGCTCGGCGTGCGGGCACGGCACTTGTACGGCTTGCCGGTGCCGTCGCTCACCAGGAAGTAGCCGATCTCGCCGTTCGCCGACTCGGTGCCCACGTAGACTTCACCGGGCGGCGGCTTGCAGCCTTCGGTCACTTGCTTGAACTGATCGATCAGCTCTTCCATGCGGCCGAAGACGCGCGACTTCCCTGGCCAGCGAATCGCCGGATCGTCGCTGTCGACCGGCCCGTCCGGCAGCATGCGCAGACACTGCTCGATGATGCGGGCGCTCTGCCGTAGCTCCGCGACGCGCACCAGGTAACGGTCGAGATTGTCGCCGCGCGATCCCAGTGGCACGTCGAAATCGACCTGATCGTAGACCAGGTACGGCTGCGCGCGCCGCAGGTCGAGGTCGACGCCAGCGGCGCGCAGCAGCGGTCCGCAGACACCGTAGGCGATCAGCTCCGATGCCGGCAGCATGCCGACGCCTTCCATCCGGGCGCGGAAGATCGGGTTTTCGGTGAGCAAGCGCTCCATGTCGTCGAGCTGCGCGAGCGCCTTGGGGATGTTGGCACGCGCCAAGTCGGCGAATCCCGCGGGCAGGTCGGCGCTGACGCCGCCGATGCGAATGTAGTTGCTGGTCACCCGCCCGCCGCACAGGGCGTCGACGAGGTCCCAGATCAGCTCGCGCGCCTGCAAGGCGTAGAGGAACGGGGTGAAGGCGTTGAGCTCGAGCGCCGTCGCTCCGACGCATAAGAAATGATCGGCCATGCGCGCGATCTCGCCGGCGATGACGCGAATGAACTGGCAACGCGGCGGCGCTTCGATACCGAAGAGCTTCTCCACCGCCAAGCAGTAGCCGGTGTTGCATAGGATCGCCGAGCTGTAGTTGAGGCGATCGGTGTATGGAATCGCCTGGTAGTAGAAGCCGCTCTCGCATTCCTTTTCGAAGCCCCGGTGCAGATACCCCACCTGCACGTCGGCGTTGACGATGGTCTCGCCGTCGAGATCGGCGACGATACGCACGGTGCCGTGGGTCGCCGGATGCGACGGGCCAAGCTGCACGCGCATGAGCTCGGAGCCGAGCATGCCTTCCACTTTGGTTTGCGGCAGATCGACGGCGTACGGGTGCTCGTCACCCACGGAGGCACCGCGGCGCGAGCCCGGGCCGATGAGCGGCTGGCGCTTCTCCTTCGGATAGTCCTTGCGCAGCGGGTGCCCTTCGAACTCCTCGTACAGATAGATGCGGCGCAGGTCCGGATGGCCGGTGAAGCGGATGCCGTACATGTCCCAGGTCTCGCGCTCCAGCCAATTGGCGCCGACCCACACCGGCGTCACGCTGGGAACGGTCGCGTTGTCTTGCGGCACGCGTGTCTTGAGGCGCAGCCGGTGGTGGTGCGTGGTCGAATAGAGATGATACACGATCTCGAAGCGCGGCTGCTGGCCGATGTAATCCACCGCCGTCACGTCGATCGGCATGTCGAAGCGCAATCCCGGGTCGTCTTTGAGGAAGCGTGCCACGTCGAGGATGCGCTCCGCCCGTACGCTCGCACTGGCGTCGCCCCGATAGGTGTCGACCGCGAGCACGTCGTCGGGGAAACGCTGCTGCAGGCGATCGAGAATCGCGTCGCTCATCGATCGTACCCGCGGCGCATGTGCTGTAGCCGCTTCTCGAGCTTCGACACCGGCACCAACAGATCCTGCTTGTGCCACAGGGTGCCGCGCCGGGAGAAGGCGGCGATCTCCACGTTCTGACTCATGACGATGGCTTCCTCGGGGCAGGCCTCTTCACACAGGCCGCAGTACATGCAGCGCGACATGTTGATATCGAAGACAGCCGGGTAGCGCTCGATCTCGTCCTCGGTCTCCGCAGGGAAGATGGTGATGCAGTCGGTGGGACAGGCCCACTCGCACAACCCGCACGCGACGCAGCGCTCCTTACCGTTGTCCATCTGCACGAGCACCGGCATGCCGCGAAACGCGTTTGGAAATTCCAAGCGCTGCTCCGGATACTGCACGGTGAACACCGTGGGCTTGCGGCGAATGAAGCCCCACAGGTTGCGGAAGAAGTGACGGCTCGTCACCCGCAGGCCGACGAGAATGGCGCCGGCGCTATGCAACCAACCGTGACGCACTGGCGGCGGGCGCCGGACGGATACGGTGCGCGTCGCCATCAGGCCGTGGCCTCCGGCACCGCAGCCGCGGCGCTGGGCAGGGCGTAGCCGAGCGGGCCGACGCGCTCGAAGGTGAGGCCGGCATACGCCGGGATTGCGGCGGCGATCTCCTGCAGCACGGCGGCCGGCTCGAACGCCGGACGACCTTCGACGAGCTGCCCGAGGATGCGGCTGAAGATCTCGCCGTCGCCGGGCTGCTCGTTCGGTGCCTGGATGGCCTGACGCAGCCTTTGGACGCGGCCGGCGAAGTTGGTGAACGTGCCGGTCTTCTCGGCGAAGGTCAGGGACGGCAACACGACATGGGCACGTTCGGCGAGCGGCGAGCGCACGATGTCTTGCACGATCAAACATTCGAGGCGTTCGATCGCCTGCTCCAGCAACTGCCGGTCCGCGGTCTCCCACAGATCGGGCCCGCACACGTAGAGAACGCGCAGCTGGCCGCGCGCCGCTGCATCCAGCATGGCCGGAAGACCGACGCCCCCGGGGCCCGGTAGCAGGCCCATGTCGCGCGCGCCGCGCGCATTGGCGGCCTTCTCGGCCTTGATGAGGAGAGCGTCCTTCTGTCCCACGACCACGGCAACATCGACGCTGGCCACGTTCAACGCCCGCCACAACTGCGCGAAGCGGAAATTCTCTTCATTGGTGAGATGCGGCGAGGCCACCGCGCCGATGGCGGGCCCGCCCGGCGCGCGCGCCATCCGCCGCAGCTGCGTCGTGGCGGCGGCGATCGCCTCTTCCCAATCCACCGGCTCGAGGTGGCCGTTACGGCGCAGCAGCGGCTGGCGCAGGCGATCGGGACTGTTCACGTGCTGGTAGTTGAGCCGCCCGTGATCACACATCCAGGTTTCGTTCACCGCGTCGTTGCGCCGCGGCATCATGCGCCAGACGCGGTCGCGGTAGTGGTGCACCGTGACGTTGCAACCGTTGGCACAGCTCGGGCAGACGCTCTCGGTCTTCTTCAAGAACCAGACGCGCAGCTTGTGATGGAAGTCTTTGCTCTCCAGCGCGCCCACCGGACAGATGTCGGCGGTACAGATCGAGTAGTCGTTGGCGAGCGGTGCCTCCGGCATGACGTTGAGCACCGAGCGGTCGCCCATGTTGAAGACACCGAGCTCGTTGGTGCCGGTCACCTCGCGGCAGAAGCGCACGCAGCGGCGGCAGAGGATGCAGCGCTCTTGATCCAGGATCATGCGCGGGCCGATGTCCTTGCGCTTCTGCAGCTTGCGGCGCGGCTCGCGGGTGCGCGCCACGCGGCTGCCGAAGGCGAAGGAATAGTCCTGCAACAGGCACTCGCCGGCTTTGTCGCAGATCGGACAATCGAGCGGGTGGTTGACGAGCAACAGCTCCATCACGCCGCGGCGGGCGTTTTCGACCGCGGGCGTCTTGGTGCGCACCACCATGCCGTCGCGGATCGGCATGTTGCACGCGATCACCAGCTTGGGGCTGCCTTCGACCTCGACCTGGCACATGCGGCAGCTGCCGTCGATCGACAGCTTCGGGTGCCAGCAGTAGTGTGGAATGTGGACACCGTTCTCCAGCGCCACCGGCAGCAACATCGCTCCGGACGGCGCCTCGATCTCGTGGCCGTCGATGGTAATCTTCGGCATGGGGATCAGTCCGCGATTGGCCGGCCGTTGCCGTGCATCTGCGGCAACGGCTGTCCGGCACGCTCGTCCTGCACCCGTTGCTGCAGCTTGATGAGACCGTCGAGTACGGCCTCCGGGCGCGGCGGGCAGCCGGGGATGTAGAGGTGCACCGGGACGATCGTATCGATACCTTGCACGACGGCGTAGTTGTTATACGGGCCTCCCGACGACGTGCAGGCGCCGAACGACACGACCCACTTCGGGTCGGCCATCTGTTCCCATACACGTCGGAGGACCGGAGCCAGGCGGTGCGTGATGGTGCCGACCACCATCAGCAGATCCGACTGGCGCGGCGTGAAGCGCGGCAGTGCCGCGCCGAAGCGGTCGATGTCGAAACGCGGCCCCGCCGTCGAAAAGTACTCCATGCCGCAACAGGCGGTCACGAACGGGTACGGAAAGAACGAATACTTGCGCGCCCACTGGATCGCCTCCGTGAGGCGCGTGAGGACAAAGCTGTCGCCGGCGGCGCCGGCGGGACCCAGCGGCTGGCCGCTCGCGGCGCGCAAGCGGTACAGCCATCCGGCCTGCGGCGCGTCCGCGTCGGTATTAGCAGATATTGTCATTGGTCGCTCTCTCTATCGCTCGGTCTTGTAGCATCAGGAGCACGGCAGTCCAGCATCCGGTCCTGACGCTGGTGTGTTCCGCTGATGAACCCCACGTCCCTCCGTCGCATGCCACTGACCGCTATCCGATATCGCCATTTGCCGCAAGGTGGCGCGTCGAAGGCGCCTCCAACATGCCACGCGTATCGGAGTGCCGCAACCGCTTCCCGGCTTGCGCCGGCACACGTTGCGACGCCGCGCCCGCAGTGATAACCGTACGCTTGATGGCGCTGCCGTCCGTGCTCGAGGAGCTTGATCGTCTGTTCGAGGAGCTGGTGCGCCGCCCCTGGGGCAGCATCTCGCGGCGGCTGGTGCCGGCGGAGATCCGTGAAGTCGCCGACGGCTGGATCGTGGAATTGCCCGTCGAAGGCCTGCGCGCGGCCGACCTGAAGGTCGACGTCCAAGGTAAGCAACTCACCGTCACGGGCCATCGGCGCCTGCACCGTGAGCGGCGCCACGACAAGGCGGCATGGACGCAGACGCAGCAGGAAGTCTCGCTGCATCGCACGCTTCGCCTCCCCTCCGGCGCCAATCCGGACGACATAGAGGCGAAGCTCGAGGGCTCGACCCTCACCATTCACCTCGGTAAACGCAAACCGTGACGCCCGCCGACCCGCACGTCCCAGAGACGAAGCCGGCGACGACGCCGCGTGAGCTCTCCGCCGACGAGGCCTGCCTATCGGTGCCCGCCGCAGATCTCACGTTCCGAACCACCGCCGAAATCGCGGTGACCCCCGATTGGATCGGGCAGGAACGCGCGCTGGCGGCGCTGGAGCTGGGTCTGCGCGTGCCGCACGGCGGTTTCAACATCTATGTCTGCGGTCTCGTCGGGACGCAGCGCGAGCAAACCTTGGCGGCCTTGCTCGCGGACCAGAGCGCCGACCTCCCGCGCCCCGGTGATCGCGTACTGGTGCAGAACTTCCAGAATCGCGACCGGCCGCGCGCCTTCTATCTGCCGGCGGGACAGGGCAAGCAGTTGCGCCGCGACCTCCAGGAGCTGGTGGAAGACCTGCAGCAGCTCCTGCCCGAAACCTTTCGCAAAGAAACCTTCGAAGAGGAGAAGGAGCAACTGGCGGAACGCTACGGGCATGAAGGCGAAGAGATCGCCAAGTCGCTGCAGCAGCGCGCCGCCGAGAAGGGCTTCGCGCTGCAGCCGCACCCGCAGGGCGGCATCCTCTTCATTCCGCTCAAGGACGGCCGGCCGATGGAGCCGGATGACCTGCAGAAGTTGAGCGAGGCGGAGCAGAACGATCTGCGCCAACGGGAGCGCGAGCTCTCGCGTGACGTCAAGAGCATGCTGCGCCGGCAGCAAGCGCTCGGGCGGCGGCTCGGGCGCGAGGTGAAGTCGGCGGAGCGCCGCGTCGCCGCCGACGTCATCGGGCCGCTCATCGAGGAGATCACTCAGCGTTACGAGAGCGCCGAGGTCCAGCAGTACCTGGCGGAGGTGCGCGAGCACATGCTCGACAATCTCGATGCCTTTCGCGAGCAACAGCAGCCGCCGGTGCCGTTTCCGTTCCCGTTCATGCATCCCGGAGCCGCGGAAGAAGGCAGTCTCATCGACTACGAAGTCAACGTGCTGGTGGACAACAGCGCGACGCAAGCCGCCCCGATCATCGTCGAGTCGTCGCCCGCCTACAAGAATCTCTTCGGCGCCGTGGAGCGCATGGTAGACCCGTCCGGCAAGCTGGTGACCAACTTTACGCGTATCAAGGCCGGCTCGCTGCTGCGCGGCCATGGCGGCTGCGTCGTCATCAACGCGCTCGACGCGCTGTCCGAGCCGCTGGTCTGGCGCGCCCTCAAACGCTGCCTGAAGAGCGGCGAGCTGGAGATCGAAGCGTACGACCCGTTCGCACTGTTCGCCACCACCACGCTGAAGCCCGAGCCGATGCGCCTGTCGACGCGGGTGGTGCTGACCGGACCGAGCGAGGTGTTTCAAATCTTGTACTTCTTCGACGAGGAATTCCGGGAGATTTTCAAGATCCGCGCCGACTTCGGCTTCGAGGTCGACGGCGACGGCGCACGCCGCAGTTTCATCGCACAGGTGGCGCGCATCGCGCACGAGGAGCAGCTGCCGCCGTTTCAGGCCGCCGCCGTGGCGCGGCTGCTGGAGTTCGGGGCACGCGCCGTCAGCGACCGGCGCAAGCTGCCGAGCCAGTGGGGCGACTTGGCCGACGTCATGCGCGAAGCCGCGTTCTGGTGCCGCAAAGCGGGCGGGCAGGAGGTCGACGCCACGCACGTGCATCAGGCGATCGAGCAACGCATCTTCCGCCTCAACCGGGTCGAGGAGAAGCTCCGCGCGTTCATCCGCGACGGCAGCTTGCTGGTGGATGTCGACGGCCGCAAGATCGGACAGGTAAACGGCTTGGCCGTGGTCAACCCCGGCGGTTACGAGTTCGGCCGCCCGTCGCGCGTCACCGCGGCCACGGCGATGGGCACGCAAGGGATCATCAACATCGAGCGCGAGGCGCAGCTCAGTGGGCACACGCACGACAAGGGCGTGCTCATCATCTCTGGATACCTGCGCCGCACCTACGCGCAGGACTTTCCGCTCAGCCTCACCGCCAGCCTGTGCTTCGAGCAATCGTACGCCGGCATCGACGGCGACAGCGCCTCGTCGACCGAGCTGTACGCCATCATCTCGAGCCTGAGCGGCGTCCCGTTGCGCCAGGATATTGCGGTCACCGGCAGCGTGAACCAGTGGGGAGAGATCCAGCCGATCGGCGGCATCAACGAGAAGGTGGAGGGCTTCTTCGCGACCTGTGAGGAGGTCGGTCTGACCGGACGCCAGGGCGTGATGCTGCCGGTGCAGAACGTGCAGAACCTCGTCCTGCGGCCGCAGGTCATCGCGGCCATCCGCGCGCAGCAATTCCATCTCTATCCGGTGCGCAGCATCGACGAAGGCCTGCAGGTGCTGACCGGCTGTCGCGCCGGCAGCGTCGACGAGGAGGGCACGATCCATGGTCTCGCCGCGCAGCGCCTGCGCCGCCTCGCCGAGGGTCTGCGCAACTTCGCCCCGACGCCGGCTCCCGCCGCCGCGGGACAGCCCGCCACCGGCGGCGGCGAACGATCGGAGCCGGTTGCCGCAACGCCGCCGGTGACGCCTACAAAGAGCCCTTGACTCCGAGGGGCAACTTGCTTAAATGGTCGAAAGCTTAGAGCTGTTCCAGGTGAGTTATCCTTCCAGCAGAAGGCGCTGCCCGTTGCGACGCTAACGTTCCGAAGAGCCTCTGTGTTGCCGACCCGAATGTGATCAGGCGTGGTGGTGTGTATAGGCCTCAGAAGTCCGGCACTTCGAGGAGCCGTCTAGACCAAGCCGTTCACGGGTGGCTGCTGGTCATCCTCGGCTAAGAGTCCCTCGCGGGAGAACGAAGCATGCAGAGAAAGCGCGAGCCGAGAGGAAGCAAGACCCCCAAGCCCGCGGTACCGCCCGTAGCGAATTTCGACGACATCGCCGACGCCCTCCCGCACGACGCCGCCCCGGCAGACGAGATCGAAGGAGCGATTTCGATGCTCGGCGAGATCGACGTGGAGGCCGTCGACACCATCGCCGAGCCCACCCTCGCCAAAGAAGAGGAAAAAGAGGAATGGGTCGAGGAGGAGCGCGAAGAGAAGAGTTTCGGCGAAGACACCTCCGATCCCGTCCGCATGTATCTGCAGGAGATGGGCGCGGTCTCCTTGCTCACCCGCGAACAAGAGGTCGAGATTGCCAAGCAGATCGAGTCGGGCGAAGGCGACGTGCGGCACGAGGTGCTGCCGTTGCCGTTCACACTGACCTACCTCTTGGAGCTGGCGGACCGCATCAAAGCCGGGGAGATCTCGGAGCGCGAGCTGCTCGACGAGGAAACCGAGGAGGTGGACACCGAGAGCGTTGAGCCTGCCGAGAAAGAGCCCGAGGGCAAGATTCTCAAGCAGCTGGAGCGCTTGCGTCGCATGGTGGAAGAGCTACGCGAAACCGATCAGCTGGTAGGTCAGCGACGTCAACACCCACGCGCCGCCCGGCAAGCCGAACGTCGACTGACCCAGCTCAACCGGCGCGTCACTAAGGCGCTCGACGACCTGGAGATCGGGCGCCGTCACATCAGCGTCATCGTCGAGAAACTGAAGATGGCGGCTCGCTTCATCGAGCAACAGCACGACCTGATGAAGCGCTGGGAGCGGCGCACGGGCCGCTCGGTCAACGAGATCCTCAAGATGGGCAGCAAGCTGCGCTCCGATGACTCGCGGGCGGCTGCTAACGCCGGACGGCGATTGCGTCTCGGTGTCGAAGAAGCGCGGCATTTGGTGGAAGAGATCCGTACGGCGCGCAAGCGGATCGGGGAGGCCGAACGCGAGGTCGGCATGGATCATGAGCGCCTCGTCCGAGCGCTCCACGTGATCCGGGCCGGCGAGGAGAAGGCGCAAGACGGCAAGAAAAAGCTCATCGAGGCCAACCTGCGCCTCGTGGTCAGCATCGCCAAGCGCTACACCAACCGCGGCCTCGGCTTCCTCGACCTCGTGCAGGAGGGCAACATCGGCCTCATGCGTGCCGTGGAGAAGTTCGAGTATCAGCGCGGCTATAAGTTCTCCACCTACGCCACCTGGTGGATCCGCCAATCGGTCAGCCGCGCCATCGCCGACCAGGCGCGCACCATCCGCATTCCGGTGCACATGATCGAAACCATCAACAAGGTGGTGCGCTCCTCGCGCTATCTGGTGCAGCAGCTCGGCCGCGAGCCCTCCCCCGAAGAAATCGCCGCCAAGATGGAGATGCCGCTCGACAAGGTCCGCAAGGTCCTGCGCATCGTCAAAGAGCCGGTGTCGTTGGAAACGCCGATCGGCGACGAGGAGGAAAGCTCGCTGGGCGACTTCGTCGAGGACCGGCAGACCGTGTCGCCCGCCGATGCCGCCGTGTACACCAGCCTCGAAGAGCAGACGCGCAAGGTGCTGGCGACGCTCACGCCGCGTGAGGAGCAAATCCTGCGCATGCGCTTCGGCATCGGCGAGAAATCGGACTACACCCTCGAGGAAGTCGGCCAACGCTTCGCGGTGACGCGCGAGCGCATCCGCCAGATCGAGGCCAAAGCGCTCCGCAAGTTGCGGCATCCGAGCCGCGCAAAATCGATGGAGGCTTTCGTCGGCAACTGAGCACCGCCGGCGACAATTCAATCCACAAGGAGGCAGTATGCTCAAAGGCAATCTGGAGAAGGAGTTGCGCAAGTGGCGCGAAGCGCGCGCGCGCAAACAAGGCGGGCGCCAAACGCTGGCCGATCGTCGCACGCTGCGGGTGAATGGGCAGGAGGTGGTGGTGATTACCAAGCCGAAGCGCGCGCTCGCTTAGAGCGCACCTCTCCGGCCGCCCGCGGCGGCCGAATTCCGAACACGAAAGTCTGAGTATCGTTGAGCGGCGCCGCGCCGCAGGGGGAACGTTCGCCTCCACCGCTTGAGGTGGAGTCCGGGTCGAGCGCCCCGCGGGCTCGTCCGTCACTCGTCACTGGTGGCAGCTCTGCGTGCCGGGAACGCCACCCGCACGCGCGTGCCGCGGCCGAGCTCGCTGTCGATACGCATCCAACCGCCGTGCGCTTGCACGATGTGCTTGACGATCGCCAGTCCCAGACCGGTGCCGCCGAGCTCCCGCGACCGGGCTTTGTCGACGCGATAGAAGCGTTCCGTGAGCCGCGGCAGATCCTGGGACGGGATGCCGATGCCGGTGTCACAGACGGCGATCTCTACGTAGTCGCCGCCGCGTGTCTTGGCCGCGCCATTGTCGCGCTCGCCGTCCGTGAGACACCGGGCCGTGACGGTGACACTGCCGCCGCTGGGGGTGTATTTCACGGCGTTGTCGATCAGGTTGACCAGGACCTGCTCCACCCGATCGCTGTCGCCGTCGATCGGAGGCAGCTCATTGACGTCATCGTGGTGCAGCTGCACGCCGCCGCGGCCGGCTTTCTCGCCGACGACTTCAAACGCCGCCTCGACGGCGGCGGTCACCGGCACGGACGTGCGTTGCAGGCCGGTGCGGCCCAGCTCGAGATCTGACAACACCAACAAGTCGTCGATCAAGCGCGTCAGGCGCTCGGAGTTTCGTTCGATGACGCCGAGGAACTTGCGGGAGTTCTCCGGATCGTCCAGCGCGCCGCCGAGCAGCGTCTCGGCGTAGCCGCGAATGGCGGTCAGCGGCGTGCGCAGCTCGTGCGACACGTTGGCGACGAAGTCGCGGCGCACGGCCTCCAGCTTCTTCAGCTCGGTGATCTCGTGAAAGACCAGTACGTAGCCCAGCGGTCCACTGTCGCCGTGTACGGGCGCCGCATTCACCGCGAGCACGCGCGGGGTCTCACCGGCGATCGCGATCTCGCGTGCCAGCGGCTGCATCGCCGGCGTGCGGATCGTGTCGCGCACCAGCTGCTGGAGCTCGGGATCGCGGCAGATCTCGACCAAGCGGTGGCCGCCGTAATCCTGCGACGCGAACAACCCGAAGATCTCGCGGGCGCGCTCGTTGAGCAGCACCAGCTCGCCGCGGTTGTTGATGACGACGACGCCTTCCACCATGCCGGCGAGGACGGCGCGCAGCTTCTGTTCCTCTTCGCGGGTCGCGCGCAGGCGCGCGGCCACGGCACGCCCCATGATCGCCAGGTTGGTTTCCAGCCGACCGAGCTCATCGTGGCGTTCCGCGGCCAACGGTGTCGGTTGGTCGTCAGCCGCGACCGCTTGCGAGAAGCCGACCAGCGCATCGATGCGCTGCGCGAGCCAGCGCGAGAGGCGTACCGTCGGCCACAAGCCGAGGACGCCGGCGACCACGAGCGACAGCAGCAGAGTCGAGCGAATGCGGTGCTGGGCTGTGGTGACTTCAGCCACCGGCACCGCCACACGGACGATCCGCGTCCGGTCGCCGGCGCGTTGCACAAAGGCGCGATAGAGCAGCTGCTGGCCGACCGTGGCGCTGCGGCGCGTGCTCTTGCCGCTGCCGTCGGCCAAGGCCTGCTGCACCTCCGGCCGGTAGAGATGGTTCTCCATCGTCGTGGAAACGGCCTCCGAGTCGCACAACACGGCGCCGTCCATCTGAATGACGGTGACACGCGCGTCGCTGGCGTGCGCGAGCTGCTGGCACTGCTGATCGAACTGCGGGCCGCTCAGGCCCCACGGCAGCGCATTGCCGATCAACTGCGCCGCGCGCAACTCCTCTGCCTCCAACGTCTGCAGGTGTTGCCCTTCTAAGGCGCGGTCGGCGTACACCGCCACCGTCAGAGCAACGGCGGCAACGGCGAGCAAATAGGGTGCGAAGAAGAGAAGAAAGAGCCTAGGATTCCAGCGCACGGTCGTTGAACCTGTACCCAACTCCGCGCACTGTGCAAATCAATTCCGGATTGGCGTCGTCTCGCTCGATCCGCTGCCGCAAGCGGCGGATGTGCACGTCGACGGTGCGAGGCTCGACATACGTATCTTGGCCCCAGACGAGGTCGAGAATCTGCAGCCGATCGAAGGCGCGATTGGGCGAGCGCACGAAGAACCGCAGCAGCTCGAACTCGCGCAGACTGAGATCGACCTTCTTGCCGTCCAGGAATACTTCGTAGGTATCGAAATCGATGCGCAGCCGGCCTTTCTCGTAGACGTCGTGGGCGCGCCCGGTCTCCGCGCCGTAGGCGCGCCGCAGCACCGCCCGCACCCGCGCCGTGAGCTCGCGCGGGCTGAAGGGCTTGGTCACGTAGTCGTCCGCGCCCATCTCCAGCCCGACGATGCGGTCCATCTCGGCAGCCTTGGCCGTCAGCATGACGATCGGCAGATCGGCGGTCGACGCCTCGGCGCGTAACCCGCGACACACGTCCAAACCCGGCGTGCCGGGGAGCATGAGATCGAGAATCACCAGGGCCGGGCGCTCGTGCCGCACCAGCTCGGCGACCTGATCGCCGTTGTCGGTTTCGACGACCACGAAACCGTCCTGCTCGAGGTTGTACCGCACCAGGTCGCGGATGTCCTTCTCATCTTCGACGACCAGAACCTTGCGCTTCTCGCGCTCGACCGGTCGCGCGCCGGACAGGTCGGGCACGGCGGCAAGGCTCATACGCTCTCCGGAAGGTGGTCGAGGTGGCGGATGCTCTTGCCCTTCACCATGAAGATCACCATCTCGCCGATGTTGGTGGCGTGGTCCGCAATGCGTTCCAGGTACTTGGACACGAAGAGGAGACGGGTGGCACGCGTGACCGTCTGCGGGTTCTCCGCCATGTACGACAGCAGCTCGCGAAACAGTTGATTGTTGAGCGCGTCGATCTCGTCGTCCTCGGCACAGACCTTGAGCGCCAGCTCCGTGTCCTCCCGGACGAACGCGTCGAGGCTCTCGCGCAGCATGCGTTGCGCGATCGCGGCCATGTGCGGAATGTCGATGAACGGCTTGAGTTGCGGCTCCTCGTTCAGCTCCAGCACCCGCTCGCAGAGATTCTCCGCCATGTCGCCGATGCGCTCGAGATCCGTGGTGATCTTGAGGCCGGTGGTGATCAACCGCAGATCCCGCGCCGCCGGCTGATGCAGGGCCAGCAGTCGGATGCACAGCTCGTCGATGTCGACGTCCATGCGATTAACCGTATGATCGCGGGCGATCGTCTGCCGCGCCAGCTCCGAGTCCCGCTGTACCAGGGCGGTGATGGCATTGGCGATCTGCTTCTCCACCAAACCGCCCATTTCCAGGATCTGGTGATGTAGCGCCTTCAGTTCCTCTTCATAGCGTCGGTCGGTATGCAGACGTGCTTCCACGCGTACCTCTCGCTCGGTAACCTTAGTCACCGGTCAATCGCCTCAGCCCCATGCCGAATTCCAGCCAACCTACATTCATTTTACCGGGTCGGAGCCGGACTTGAAAGCGGAAGCAGCGGTATCCTGCGGCACGCGCTCATATACGGCACCCACACTTCTACGCAGGGTAGGCCGCGAATGTGGCGTGTCGTTTACGGGGAGGTTAATTCTTGGCTACAAACACCAGATTCTCCCTTTCTTGCGAAGGGCAAGCGACGGCCCTTCGTAGGATTTGGAAGCCGGCAGCGCCTGGCTGTGACAAGGGGGATTCCTGAGGGTGGCGCGAATCGTGCTGCGCATTCGTTCGGGGCCGAAGGGCAGATACCACCGCTCTTGGCGCCCGGGGGATGACAATGGCAACAGAGCTAAGCCGGTGGCCCGGTCGGATGAATCCGACGGATGCGTTGTTCTGGTTCATGGACAAGATCCCGGAGATGCGCTCCACAATCGGCGCGTTGGTGATCCTCGGGCGCCCGCCATCGCGGCAGCGCATTTGCGCAGACTTCGAACGGATCAGCGCGGCGTTGGTCCGCATGCGGCAGCGCGTAGTGGAGGTACCGCTCGCGCTCGCGCCGCCGGAATGGATCGACGATCCGCAGTTTGACCTCGACTATCACGTGCGCCACATGGCCGTGCCCGCCCCGGGTGGGATCGAAGACCTGCTGCAGGCGGTCGGCCCGCTGTACGCCACCGCCTTCGATGGCGAGCGGCCGCCGTGGGAAGCCTACGTCGCCGAAGGGCTCGTCGGCGGTCAGGGCGCGGTGTTCGTCAAAATGCATCATTGCCTTACCGACGGCGTTGGCGGATCGCGTCTGTTTGCGGATCTCCTCGGCACCGGCAGAGAGGCACGGCCACCGTCGGCCCCACGCGCCGCCGAGACACGCTCGACGAGTTTGCCCGCCGTCTTGTGGCGGGCAGCCTTGTACAACGCGCAAGAGGTCGCGACGCTGAGCGCCGGGATCGTGGGGTCGGTGCTTGCCGCAGCCCTCGATCCGCGCGCGACCCTCGCCGGCATGCGGCGTGGTCTGCGGACCTTGAGCGGTTTCGGGCGGGAGCTGGTGGTGCCGCGCGCCGCCAGCCCGCTGCACCAGCAGCGCAGTCTGTCGCGGTGCCTGTCGACCTTCGAGATGTCGTTGACGGACATCGATGCCGCACGGGTACGCCTGGACGCCACCAACAACGACGTTGTGCTGACGATCGTGTCCGGCGCGATGCATCGCTGGCACACTTCGCGGGGCGCCGACGTGCAGGAGCTGCGCGCGTTGGTACCGGTCAATCTGCGCAGCACCGACGACGTGCTCGCCGGCAATCGGCTGGCGCTGCTGGCGGTCAGCCTGCCAGTGGGCCAGCCCAATCCGGTGCGCCGCCTGCGCATCATTCAGGAGCGCATGGGACGGGTGAAGGCCGACCGGCGTGCGACGCTGTATCCGTGGATGGCCCGCCTCATGACCGCCCTGCCGATGGCGGTGACGCAGCAGATCGCCCGGCAACAGACCACACGGACGAATTTCGTCTGCACCAACGTCCCCGGACCGCAGCAGACCTGCTACTTGGCAGGCGAAGAAATCAAAGCCGTGTACGCATACGCACCGCTGGTCGGCGATCACCCGCTGGCCATCGCGCTCTACAGCTACCGCGACCGGGTCTATGTGGGACTTGATACTGATCCGCTGGCGATGGACGATTTGCCGCATTTCCGGGATGCGCTGCGGGAGTCGTACGAAGAGGTTCTGAATGTGGCTCGCCAAACGGAAGTGGCCCGTCGCCGCCCCGCCCACCGCGGGCAGCGGCCGCGGCGCATGCGCCGCGCGTCGTAACGCCGCCATGCGCCGCAGCCGGACGGTCGCTGGCTGACGCGTATTCAGCGGGAGCCCGGCAGCAGACACGAGTGGATGCTGGACTCGCCGGGGATCTCGCCGCCGAGCATCTGGATGGCGCGCTCGGCGTCTGCGAGCGCGAAGTCGTGGGTGTGCATCTTCTCGACCGGCACGCGGCCGGATTCGATCAGGCGGATGGCGGACGCATAGCCTCGCGACGTCACGCCGAACGCGCCCTTGATGGTGATTTCCTTGGCGACGATGAGATCGCTGATGAACGCCGGCACGGGTTTGAAGCCCTTCACCCCCGCAAGGACGATGCGGCCGCCCGCCGCGGCATAGTAGAGGGCCTCGGCGACCGGCTCCGGCGCATACGCCGACACCTCGACCACCACGTCGGCACCGTGACCGCCGGTAAGATCCTGCACCCGCCGGCGCGCGTCTTCTGCTTCAATGTTGATCACATGATCGGCGCCCAACTCTTGGGCGAGCGCCAGCTTGCGCGCGTCACGCGCGAGTCCGGTCACGATGATGGTGTCGGCGCCCGCCGCCCGCGCCGCGATCACGCTGGCCAGGCCGCGCTGGCCCGGTCCCAGGATCAACACCGTATCGCCCGGCCCGGTGTCGGGAATCTCCACCGCCCAGCGAAAACCCGCCCCCAAGGGGTTGAACATCACGGCAATGCTCGCCGGGATATCCTTGCGCATGCGGTGTACGAGCGAGCAGGGATCGAGGTACATGTAGTCCGCATACGCGCCCCACAAACCCGGCGGATGCGATAGCGGCACGTACGAGTAGCCGAACATGCCGCCGCGACCCCGACACACCTGATAGCGCCCGTCAACGCATGCCGTGCAGTGGCCGCACGGGATCAGCACCTCGACCGCGACGCGGTCACCGGCGTTGACACCCCAGCGTTGGGCGGCGCGGTCACCGATCTTCTCGATGATGCCAAGCGGCTCGTGCCCGGGGATCAGCGGCCAGCGCACCGGCAGCGTACCGGTGTACTGCTCGACGTCGCTGCCGCAGATGCCGCAGGCTTCGACGCGCAGGAGCGCGCTGTCGGCGTCGATGTCGGGAATCGGCAGCTCGCGCAACTCCAGCTGCCGCGGTCCCGTCTGCACGATGGCACGAGTTGTGGTCGGCATCAGTCACCGGCGCGCCGCAACCGCTTCTCCGGTGCGTCGCTCAATCCGTGGCAGACGGCTGCCGCGCCAGCCACGCCGCGCGGCAGCCGCGGTTGCGGCAAAACCAGCGCGGGCCGTCGGCAAAGGCGGTCACACAGCGCTGGTTGCCATCGCCGAGCCGTACGATCGGATGCTGCTCGCCACAGTGTGCGCAGGCAATCATCCCTCGGCCGGAGGTGGCTGATTCCTTGTCCCGCCGCCGGGAGCGAAACTCGACTATGGTACCCATGGACGCCTCTTCGGATCGGCAGTGTCTCCGCGGTGCTGCCGCAGACGTATATATCGCTGGCGCAGATCTGTCATCCACGGACATTCGAAGCGCCGCGGTCGGCCCGAGCCCAGCGGCGCAGCGTCCGGTAGTGGTACGCCGCCGCGAACAGGGCGAGTAGCGCCACTTGCAGGCACCAAGTCGGGACCATTCGCCACACCGCGAGGTACCCTGCGCGCACCGCCAAGATTTCCGTCAACGCTAGGCCGTAGATGACGAGCACCGTGAGCGCGGCGACAAAGCGCCGCTCGATCGGGCGCCGATAGGCCCACGCCAACAGCACGCTCCAGCCCAACATCAGAGAAGCACCGTATCCCATCGCGAACTGGTAGCTTCCGGACAAATCGTCGAATCCCCAAACGAGTCGGGCCACCTTCGGCACCAGCATCGGCAGCAGTGCGACGGCGTCCGTGATCGCACCGGCAAGAAAGGCCATCCGCAAGAGTCGTTCTTCTGGGAGATCAGACATGCGCGGGTCCTCCTAATCTGGGGCTGTGCCTCTTTGTCGGGTTCCAAGTCAATACGGCCCGGCTCGACTTCCGCCGCGCCAGTTGCTATGGTAGGGCACGTTTATTGTTGCTCTCACCCCCTGCCTGAGCCAACGGCAGTTCGTTTCGGCGTCAATAAATTCGTCGCGGCGCATCGAAGGCGTTGCGGCGAGCAAGTGCGGTTTTCCGCGCCTCCCGTCTGAAATTGGCGCCATGACAACAGGAAGGACTATCTCCACTCGTGAATTCTCCAGTAGCAACATTCGAAGAGCTCGCTCTCACACCGGCGATGCTGGCTGCCTTGAAGGCAGCAGGCTACATCGCCCCGACGCCGATCCAGGCGCACACGATCCAGCCGGCTCTGGCCGGGCGTGATGTCATCGGCGCGGCGCAGACCGGCACCGGAAAAACCGCCGCCTTCATCATCCCGATCGTCGAACGTCTGCGCGCCGCAGGCACGCACGGCACCGCTCTGGTCCTGGCGCCGACGCGCGAATTGGCGGAGCAAATACTCGGCTGGGCCGAGCGTCTCGGGTGCGGTCTGCGCGCCACCCTCGTGGTCGGCGGCGTCGGCTATGGCCCGCAGCTGCAGGGGCTGCGCGGCCGGCCATCCATCATCGTCGCCACACCCGGCCGCCTCGTCGATCACCTCGAGCGCGGCACGGTCGGCTTGCAGCAGGTGCGCACGCTGGTGCTCGACGAAGCCGATCGCATGCTCGACATGGGATTCAAGCCGCAGCTCGACCGCATCCTGCGTGCGTTACCGACGCCACGGCAGACGCTGCTGTTTTCCGCGACGCTGCCGCCCGATCTGAGCGCGCTGGTGCGCATGCATCTGCGCGATCCCATCCGCGCCGAGATCGGCCCGCAAGCGGTGCCGCCCAGCCGCGCCAATCAGGACGTGTATCTCGTCGGGCACGAGGCGAAGACGCCGTTGCTGCTGTCGTTGATCGAGGGCGCCGCCGGCAACGTGCTGGTATTCGCCCGCACCAAGCACCGCACCGATCGGGTGGCGCGCGCGGTGCGCAACGCCGGACATGCGGCGCAGCCGCTGCATTCCGATCGCAGCCAATCGCAACGGCGCGAGGCGCTCGAGGGATTCCGCCGCGGGCGTTACCGCATCCTGATCGCCACCGACATCGCCGCACGCGGCATCGACGTTCCCGGCATCCACCGGGTCATCAACTACGACCTGCCGCAGACGGTCGAGGATTACGTGCATCGGGTCGGCCGCACCGCGCGCGCCGGCGCCAACGGTCACGCATCGAGCTTTGCGTCACCCGACGAACGTGCACAGCTGCACGCCATCGAGCGCCATCTCGGCCGCGCCTTGCCGCGGCAGTCGCACGATACCCCGGGCACATGTCCGGTCGTGATATCCGAATCCAAGGAGGTCCGTCATGAGCAAGGGCGACATTTCACCGCGGTTTGGGCCCGGCCAGTGGGTCACCATTCGCGACAGCGGCGAGCACGTCAAGGTTGAGGCGTGGTCGGCCATTGCGGCCGCGTATCGCCTGCGCTCCCGCAAGAAGGGTCTGTTGTTCGCGACGGACGCGGAAGTCGACGAGGTGCCGGCTCACCCGGAGGAGCACCTCGGAAAGCATTGGCACCGCTGTCAAGCCACCGGCTGCGGCGCCCCGCTCACCCCGACGCTGCCCGTCTGTCCGCGGTGTGGCGCACCGACCTGCACCTGTGGCCAGTGTGCGTGCGTGCGCTCCGCGGCGACGGGCACGCGCGCCAAGACGGTTCGCAAAAAGGCTGCGGGCGCCGGCGCCGTTTCTTAGCGACGCCCCCGTCCGCCTTGGGTTGGGCGGAACCACGTATTATCCGATCTCTGGTGCTCCACTTTGGTGCTGAAGATGTGTCGTGGTTCCTCCCACATGCGGTCGCGGGCACGCTTGAGCGCCGTCCGCAAGCGATTGCGCCGCATGAGATCGGTCTGACCGGCGGCGAGATCGTCCACCGAGATCTCAAGCGAGCCGTTGCGCTTGTCGCGCGACAGATGCACGGTGATGGTCGGATTGGCGGAGTCGGCACGCGACTCGAACGTCAGCACGGTCTTCTTGTCGATGCCGCGCATCAGGGCGGTCAGCAGATTCTGAATCTCCGTCGTGGTCATAGCACGTCCTCCTCTCCTCGAGGCGACGTGCGCTCGGGGCGGGGGCCAGGCTAAAGGTCGGCGCCTCAGAAGTCAAATCCGTCGGTCGCGCCGGCCCAACCAAGCGTTCGTCCATATGTGTCCCAGTTCTCCGGTCCATTGCGCCGCGTCCGGGAGGCTGGTAAGGTACACACACATAACTGACTGTCCGGCGCGAGAATCCTCTCTCGTTTGTAGGTCTCTGACGGCCTCCCGCACCCACATTCAGGCAGACACGACGATGGCAACGGGTGCCGTCGGTCGTGAGGCGTAGTGCAGGCGGGCTGCGCCGCGGTCCGACAACATCGGACTGATTGTCAACACGGTCGCGGCAGCGACCCAACCAGATGGAGTGCGTGCAATGGGTAGGAAGTTGTATGTTGGTAATCTTGGCTTCGATGTCACCAGCAAGGATCTGGAAACGTTGTTCGCGCAGGCCGGCGTATGTGAGTCCGCCGCGGTCATCACCGATCGCGCCACCGGACAATCGCGCGGCTTCGGCTTCGTCGAGATGAGCTCGAACGCCGACGCTCAAAAGGCGATTCAACAGTTCGACGGACAGGAATTCAAAGGCCGCGCCATGAAGGTAAATGAAGCCCGCGACCGCGAGGGCGGCCGTCGCGGCGGGGGCGGGGGTGGCGGCGGTGGTGGTGGTGGCCGTGGCGGGTGGGACCGTCGCTATTAGCTGGCGACAGGTGCCTGAATGGCCTTCGAAAGCCTGCCGGCGTCAAAGCCGGCTCCACGCCGAGCCAAGAAGGAGCCGATCTTCGGCGTGGGCTGGCACGCGTATGTGAATTGGCCGCAGTCGGACGGACCGCCCTCGGGTCCGGTTCCGTTGATTGACGCCGGCGGCAAACCGCTCGCCAACGATCTCGCCGACGGCGACGAGGTCGAGATCGTGTCGTGGCGGCCGCGCTCGCGAGAAGGCCTGTCCTACCAAATCAGGCGACTCAGCGACGGCAGCGAATGGTGGATCGGGGCCGTCTACCTGCGCCGCCTACGCGTGGCGCCATCGAGTGTGGAGCAACCACGATAGGTGTACCGGCGCTGTTGACCGGTCGCGCGGGGGGCGGAAGGAGGTGTCTGTGCGCATATTTTTAATCCATGTCCGCGATCCGCAGTTCTACGCGCTGCCGGCGGCGACCCGCGCCAAGAACGGCCGGATCCGCGTCATGGGCTTTCCGCCCATCGGCGTCATGACGCTGTCGGCGGTGCTCAAACGCGCCGGCCACGAATGCGTCATGTTCGACCAGGCGAATCCGGAAACGCCCAATGACGTCATCGTTGACGAGATTCGTCGCCAGCAACCGGCGCTGATCGGCCTCAGCTTCCTCAGCACCACCAGCTACCCGTACGCCAAGATCCTCGCGCGCCAGATCCGCGCCACCGGCATCCACGCACGGCTGGCCTTCGGCGGGGTGTTCGCCACCCTCAACGCGCAACTGGTGAAGCAGCAGTGCCCCGAGGTCGACTTCGTCTGCCGCGGCGACGGCGAGCAGCTCATCCTCGACCTGGTCGAGCGACTGGACGATCCCGACGGCGTGGCCGGCGTAACGTGGGAGAAGGACGGCCAAGTCGTCCACAACCCGAACCGGATGCTGGATCGCAACCTCGATCAATGGCCGTTCCCGGACCGCGAAGGCTTACCCCTGGACTTCGTGGAATCCATGCCGCTCGACGTGCCGGCGGTGTTGTCGATGGAACGGTTCACCACCATGCAGACCTCCCGTGGCTGCCCGTGGCCGTGCATCTTCTGCGACATTCCGATCTTCAACGAAGGGAAGTGGCGCTCGCGGAGCCCACAGCACGTGATCGCCGAGTTTCAGCACCTCCAGCAACTCGGCTACGGATCGGTGTACTTCGTCGACGATCACTTCCTGCTGCAACCCAAACGCATCGAAGCGATCTGCCAGGGGATCAACGACGCCGGCGTCACCATCCAGTGGGGCTGTGAAGGCCGTGTCGACTCGACGGCGCAGCATCTGTTCCCGGCGATGGCCAAAGCGCACTGCCGCACCCTCATGTTCGGCATCGAGAGCGGCAGCCAGAAGGTGCTCGATCGGCTGAAGAAGGAACAGACGTTGGCGGAGGTCGAAACCGCAGTGACCAATGCCAAGCGCGCGGGGATCGAGATCGTGCACGGCTTCTTCGTCGTCGGCAATCCCGATGAGACGGTCGAGGACATGCGCGCCACCTTCGACTTCGCGTCCAAGCTGCGGCTCGACACGTTTGGCTTCAATCGCCTGTGCGTCTATCGCGGCACGCCGTTGTGGCAGGAGTATGTGCAACGCGGCTTGGTGAGCGACGCGAACGATTGGTACAAGTACTTCAAGTGCTCGGAGATCGATCCGACGTGCTTGCCGGGCCCGGTGATCAACGCCGAGCGCGCCGCCGGCTTGCGGCGGTTGTTCGCGTACAAGCTGACGCACTATCCGCTGCAGACCCTGCGCCTGCTGCGCCGCTTCCTGCGCCACATGCCGCTGCGCGACGTGCTCTACCTGATCGTCAAGCCGTTCCTCGGTGACAAGCAGGGCCCGACGAAAAACGAAGTGCTGACGCGCGCCGTCGAGCACGGCGCGATGAAGGACGCGGCGGCGCAGCTGACCCAAGTGGCGGACACCGTCGAGTCGGTCCCGGCGCCGTAGCGCGCGTTCACCGCGTCGTCTCGAGCCCTGCCTCAGCCGCGCCGGCCGTCTGGCATTCCGCGCGGGGAAGTGCATAGATTGCCCCGCACACGAGGGAGCCACGATGCGTCTCGGTTTGATGGTCGGCTACTGGATGTTCGGCCCCGAGGACCCGATCGACATGGTCCTCGAAGCGGAGCGCTTGGGCTTCGACTCGGTGTGGACGGCGGAAGCCTACGGCTCGGACGCCATCTCGCTCCTCTGCTGGATCGGCGCCCGCACCAAGAAGATCAAGCTGGGCACCGGTATCCTGCAGATCTCGGCGCGCACGCCGGCGTGCGTGGCGATGACCGCGGCCACCATCGATCATCTCTCCGGCGGCCGGCTCATCCTGGGCGTCGGCGTCTCCGGGCCGCAAGTCGTCGAAGGTTGGTACGGACAGCCGTTCCCCAAGCCGATGGGACGGACGCGCGAGTTCATCACGCTGCTGCGCACCATGTTGAGGCGCGAAGGGCCGGTGACGTTCGCCGGCCAGCACTACCAGCTGCCGTACAAAGGCGGCAGCGGTCTCGGCAAACCCCTCAAGCTTATCATGAAGCCGCTGCGCGCCGACATCCCGATCTACCTCGCGGCCGAGGGGCCGAAGAACGTCGCGATGGCCACGGAGATCGCCGACGGCTGGTTGCCACTGTACTACTCGCCGTATCGCCCCGAGGTGTATGCCGCGTCCCTGAAGCATATGCAGCCCGGCTTCGAGATCGCCTGCCCGGTGACCGTCAACGTGCACGAGGACCTCAAGCAAGCGCTGGCGCCGGTGAAGTGGATGCTGGCGTTCTACATCGGCGGCATGGGAGCGAAGACAAGAAACTTCCACGCCGACCTGGTGCGCCGCATGGGCTACGCCGATGCAGCCGACAAGGTGCAGCAGCTGTTCTTGGAAGGTAAACGCGCCGAAGCGGCGGCCGCGGTGCCCGACCAATTCGCCGACGAGATTTCGCTCGTCGGCCCCCCGGCGCGCATCCGCGACCGCCTGCAGGCGTGGAAGGAGACGCCGATCACCACGCTGCTCGCCGGCACGCGCGATCCCGCCGCGCTGCGCGTGCTGGCGGAAGCGCTCTGAGAGACGGCGCTGAACGAGGAGGCAAGCCACACGTGGGACGCTTATCGGGACGGGTCGCGATCGTCACCGGCGCCGGCCAAGGCATCGGCCGCGGCATCGCCGTGGTGTTCGCCCGTGAAGGTGCCAAGGTCGTCGTCGCCGAGATCAAGGAGCATCGCGCCCAGCGTACTGCCGAAGAGATCGCCGCCGCCGGCGGCGACGCGTTCGCAACGTTCACCAACGTGGCCCAACGCGACCAGGTGTTTCAGATGATCGATGCAACCGTCCGGCGCTACGGGACGGTCGACATCCTGGTCAACAACGCGCAAGGCATGCACGCGCGCACGCCCATCGCCGATTTGACGAGCGAGCAGGTAGATATCTTCTGGGTCTCCGGTGTCAAGGGCACCTTGTGGGGCATGCAGGCCGTCTACCCGATCATGCAGGCCAAGGGCTACGGGCGCATCATCAACTTCGTGTCGTCCGCCGGGTTCCGCGGCGAGCCGGGTCTAGGAGACTACAACGCGACCAAAGAAGGCATCCGCGCGCTCACCAAGACCGCGGCGCGCGAGTGGGGGCATGAAGGCATCACCGTGAATTGCATCGCGCCGGGCGCGCTGTCGAAGCGCGGTCAGGAGTTCATGCAGCGCGATCCCGAAGAGTTCAAGCGGCGCAACGCGGAGAAGGCCATCCCGCGCCTCGGCGATCCGGAGGAGGATATCGCCCCGGTTGCCCTGTTTCTCGCCGGCGAAGAGTCACGCTTCGTCACCGGCCAGACGATGTTTGCCGATGGCGGGTATTGTCTGCTTTGAGGAGAGCGAAAGGTGGAAAGCGAAAAGTCGAAAGCGATCACAGGCTTTAGGCTTTCAGCTTGGGGCTTTCAGCTTGGGCATTCATGGACCTCAGCCTGAACGGTAAGATCGCCCTGGTCACCGGCGCCAGCAAGGGCATCGGGGAGGCGATCGCGTTGGAGCTGGCGCGCGAGGGCGCCGACGTCGCAATTTGCGCCCGCGGCGTCGGCGAGCTGGATCAGACGGCGCGCCAGATCGCGGCGCTCGGGCGGCGGGTCGTGGCCGTGCCCGCCGACCTCTCGACCGCCGACGGCGTACAGGCGGTGGTCGACGCGGCGCTGGCGACGTTCAACCGCGTCGACGTCCTCGTCAATAACGTCGGCGGCGCCGGCGGGCCGGGCGGTTTCATGCATCTGCGCGACGAGCACTGGCAGCGCGCCTGGGATCTCAACGTCATGGCCGCGGTGCGCTTCTCGCGCGCGCTGATTCCCGGCATGGTCGAGCGCCGCTGGGGGCGCATCATCAACATCGCCTCGACCTCGGCGCGCGAACCCGACGTGGTGGTTGTCCACTACAACAGCGCCAAAGCCGGATTGCTGGCGCTGTCGAAGACGCTGGCCAACGCCTACTCGAAAGACGGCGTGCTGGTGAACTGCGTGTCGCCCGGCCTGACACGCACACCGGCGCTGGAGGCGAGCGCCGCGCGGCGCTTGCAGGAACGTGGCGAGTCGATCGAAGGCCTCACGCCGGACGAGCTGGTGAATCGCTACTACGTACCGCGGCGCCCGTTGCCGATCGGGCGCGTCGGCCGTCCCGAAGATCTCGCCGGCATCGTCACCTTCCTCTCCTCCGAGCGCGCCAGCTGGATCACCGGGGCGTACATCAACGTCGACGGCGGGTGGGTGAAATCGATCTATTGAGCTGATATGCGGTGCAATAGCTGTCCTTGTACCGCCCGCACAGGAGGAGCCGATGTCGTTTGCAGCGTACTCACACTTTGACGGCCTGGGGTTGGCCGAGCTGGTGCAGAAGGGCGACGTCTCGCCGGTGGAGCTGGTCGAGGCCGCCATCGGCCGGATCGAGAATCACAATCCGAAGCTCAACGCCGTCATCTACAAGATGTACGAGCGTGGTCGCGAGGCCGCCGCGGCGCTGGCGCAGCATCGCGGCGCGCGGCGCCCGTTTCATGGCGTACCGTTCCTGCTCAAAGACATCCTCGGGAACTACGAGGGTGTGCCGACCGCCGCCGGCTGCCGCTTCATGACCGGCATTGTCGCGACACGCGACGATACGCTGGTCGCACGCTACAAAGCCGCCGGGCTCGTCCCGCTCGGCAAGACCAACGCGCCTGAATGCGGCATCCTCCCGACGACGGAGTCGGCGCTCTACGGTCCGTGCCGCAACCCGTGGAACCTTGGTCACTCCACCGGCGGCTCGAGCGGCGGCTCCGCTGCGGCCGTGGCGGCGGGCATCGTCCCGCTGGCACACGCCAACGACGGTGGCGGCTCGATCCGTATCCCGGCGTCCTGCTGCGGCCTGGTCGGCCTGAAGCCGACGCGGGCGCGCAATCCGTTGGGTCCGGACGTCGGCGACATGATGAGCGGCCTGGTGGTGGAGCACGTCGTCAGCCGCACGGTGCGCGACTGCGCGGCCGCGCTCGACTGCACGCACGGGCCGGAACCGGGCGATCCCTACTGGGCGCCGCCCGTCGCGCGTCCGTTCCTCGAAGAAATCCGCACGCCGCCCGCACGCCTGCGGATCGCCTTCTCCACCAAGACCTTCAGCGGCGCGCCGCTGCACCGGGACTGCGTCGCTGCGACCGAGGCGACGGCGAAGCTGTGTGCCGACCTCGGCCACATCGTCGAGGAAGGCGCACCGCCGGTCGACATGGGCGTCTTCATGAGCGCCTTCCTCTCAGTTTTCTCCGCCGCTACGCCGACGATGATCGATGCCTTCGCCATGCTGCACGGCCGCACCCCGACGGAGAAAGACTTCGAAGGGCTCACCTGGGGGATCTACGAGATGGGCAAGCAGGTGAGCGCATCGCAGTACCAAATCGCCATCGCGCTGATCCAAATCGCGGCGCGGCACATCGCCCGCTGGCATCAAACGTACGACTGTTGGCTGACGACGACGCTGGGCGCGCCGCCGATCGCGATCGGCACGATCGACATCCACGAACGTGATCCGATGAAAGGAATGCAGCAGCTCGCCGACTACGTGCCGGTTACGCCGATCCAGAACGCTACCGGCCAACCGTCGATCTCGCTGCCGTTGTACTGGAACGCCGCGGGGCTACCGATCGGCCTGATGTTCACCGGCCGCTTCGGCGACGAGGCCACGTTGCTCCGCCTGGCCGCGCAGCTGGAACAGGCGCAGCCGTGGAAGGACCGTCGGCCGCCGATCTACGGCTGAGGGCCTGCGGCCCGCGTCATTTCTATGGTCCGCTCCCCGTTGGGTCGCTGCGGGCTACCAGGTCCGACGCGCTGCTAACGCCGTTCAACCTTGGACGGGCGCTTCGCCCGTCAGCAAGAAGCGCCAGAAGCGCAGCGGGCGCAGCACGAAAAAGGCAGGAGTGCGCCGGCGGTACGTTGCGTAGCCGGCGTCTTTCTGTTCCAACTCGCGCTCCTCGATCCGTCCCCAGACCGCGAGCCCCACGGCAACGACGGCGGCGCACAGCAGCGCCGGCGCGTTGTTGCGCAGCAGCGCCAACGCGATCGCGAAGCGTATTCCCGCCGAGTACACCGGGTGCCGCAGCCAATGAAAGATGCCGGCGGTCACGGTCCGCCCGCGCTCCGGGAACACGTTGTAGACGAAGGGACGCCACTCGATGTCCCAGAAGATCTCCTTGCCGCGCACCTCCATGAGCTGCGCGGTGACGAGCAAGTAGGCCGCGAAGCCGTAGGCGATCGCCGGCGGCAGGAGCCGTTCCCCGTCGACGAGCAGCGGAAAGTAGATCGCGGCGCCGCCGACGGCGAAGAACGGCGCCAGAAACCGAAAGAACAAGTAGCGGTATGCTTGTGTTCCGTAACGCTCCCGGTACGCGGCGCGGTGGCGCCAGAAACCGGGCAGCATCCACGTGCCTGCCCATAGCACCAGTGCGCTCTGCACAAGTAGCGCGCCGCCGGGTACGGCGCGCGCGGCAAGCCGCCCGAGCAGCAAGCACCCCAGCGTGGCGACTGCAATGCTTCCCCACACGACGGCGGCACACCACGGCCGGCGCATCTCCGGCAGCACCTCGCCCAAGCGCCGCCAACTGTCACGGAGCACTTGTCGCCGTGACTTCTCGGTGTCTCCGCGTCTCGGTGGTACAATCATTTCTGTCACATCCGAGGTCAGCTCACACTCTCCGCACTAATGCGCGGACGCTCGAGGAGCTGTTCATCGCCGTCGCCCGCGAGCCGCTCGCGTTCGAAGCGACAGGAACAGCACGCGGTCGCAGACCTCCTCGACCTCGTACATGTTGTGCGACGTCCACAGCACGCCGAGGATCATGTTGATGGTCGTGGTCTTCCCGGCCCCGTTGGGTCCGAGCAGTCCGACGATCTCACTGCGTCCGACGTGGGACGAAATGCCGTCGACGGCAACGAAGTCGCCGTATGTCTTGCGCGGCCCCGTCACCGAGAGCACCGGCGCCACCGGCGCATCCGAGCAGCGGGGCGATGGCGGCAAAATGGGCACGCCGATCCGCTATCACATGTTTCGCAGCGCCGGAATCACTCCGTGCACCCGGTTGCGTGCATGCGGGGGCGGCGACCACTGGGATCGGCGCACGTGGCAGCGCGGGTTGCAGAGCTGCTAAGCTGCGCGCATGGCCGTGACCAAGGAGCGTCTGGAAGCGCACCGCGACATCACCGTCAACCGGCGGGCGCGGCACGACTACTTCATTGAAGAGACGGTCGAGGCAGGTCTAGTACTCACCGGTAGTGAGGTGAAATCGCTGCGCGCCGGCAAGGCGCAGCTCAAGGACAGCCACGCGCGCGTCCAGCGCGGCGAGGTGTGGTTGTTCAACGCGCACATCAGCGAGTACGCGGCTGCGGCGCAGTTCGGACATGATCCGACGCGCTCGCGCAAGTTGCTGCTGCACCGGCGCGAGATCGACCGTCTCGCCGGCAAGGTGAAGGAACGCGGGCTGACACTGGTGCCGCTACGCATCTACTTCAAGCACGGCCGTGCCAAAGTGGAGCTCGGGCTGGCGCGCGGCAAGAAGCTCTACGACAAGCGCGAGTCGATCAAGGAACGCGAGACGCGGCGCGAAGTCGATCGCGCCATGCGCCGACGGTGACACGCGGGTGCCGTCGTCGCTTGCGGCCGGGGTGCATGGCCGCTACTGTTGGCATGACGCCGTCAGGCGTCGAGTTCTTTGAACGCGGCAGACTCAGCACTCGGAGCTCAGCGCTCAACACTGCCAGCATGGGGGCGAAATGGGTTCGACGGGGGTTGGAACGTCGCGGTTGCGTGCACGGGATCCTGGGTACCGTAAAACCCCAGGGCTGCTTAA